>ERZ1034781.979-NODE-979-length-13048-cov-30.420842_pt1 | contig 13048 bp, 9 predicted proteins | sample MGYA00520700_ERZ1034781 | MGnify/ENA primary metagenome ERZ1034781 (study PRJEB33766, sample SAMN09781709) | gut metagenome | biome: gut microbiome | host: Homo sapiens | place: Madagascar | study: EMG produced TPA metagenomics assembly of the PRJNA485056 data set...
TGAAGATATTTGCTATCGGTATGAACTATACCGAACACAATAAATCGCTGCATGGTACGTTATCTAAACCAGAGCGTCCTGTTATTTTTACGAAGGCTGATTCTGCGCTGCTCAACAACGGCAAGCCTTTCTTCATCCCGGATCATCTGGGAAGAATAGAGTATGAGACCGAGCTGGTGGTGCGCATCTGCAAGTTGGGAAAGACCATTCCGCAGCGTTTCGCCCACCGCTATTATGATGCGGTGACCGTGGGCATCGACTTTACCGCCCGCGAGATGCAGAAGAAGCTGAGAGAGGCTGGACAGCCTTGGGAACTTGCCAAGGGCTTCGACGGTTCTGCCGCCATCGGAGAATGGGTGGATATCCAGAAGTTCCGTGACATCCAGGCTATCCACTTCCATCTCAACATCAACGGCGAGAATGTGCAGGAAGGCTGTTCGAGCGATATGCTCTACAAGGTGGATGAGATCATCTCCTACATCAGCCAGTATTTTACGCTCAAGACTGGAGACCTGCTCTATACGGGTTGTCCTACAGGATGCGGTCCGGTGAAGATCGACGACCATCTGGAGGGCTATCTCGAAGATAGAAAGGTGCTCGACTTTATGTGTAAATAGAAAGAATATATGAATAAGAGTAGAATATGGCAATACCTTTGTATCGTGGCAGTGCTGGTGCTGATGGCGCTGCCTGCTGCGGCACAGAGATTCTTCAACCTTACCTCGCAGGAGGTGAAGGTGGACTCCATATTGCCTCAATTCGTATATTCTTTGCCTTTGCAGGGTGATTATCAGGATTCTATCTATACGGTAACAGTGAAATATCCGGAGTATGTGGATATGCCTGCTACCGATATTTCTCATTACAACCGGCTTTCGGGCGCTGCTCTCCCTGAGCAGGTGGCCATCTGCCAGCAGGTAACCGAATGCCGGAAACAAGGCTTGCTGGTGATTTCCTTTTCTCCTCTCGTTTTCAGGGAGCACAGATACCAGGCGCTGGTGAGCTTCATGCTGGATATCCAGGCGAAGCCACTGGTGCGTTCACAGAGCCAGTTGCATCTGCTGACACGTTCGCAGCAGGAAGCCCGACTGCAGACCCGCGGCGGGAAGGATTCTTCTCCCGCCTATGCCGACCATTCTGTGCTGGCAAGCGGAAAATGGGCCAAGATCAGGGTGAGCGAAACGGGTATTCATCAGTTGACTGCCGACGTGGTGCGCCGTGCCGGTTTTTCGGATATCAGCAAGGTGAAGATCTACGGTTATGGAGGAAATCTCCAGAATGAAGCACTCTATGCCCAGGATATTCGGGAGACTGACGACCTGAAGGAGGTGCCGCAGTATGTGGTGGATGGCAGACATTATTTCTATGCCCGCGGTGCGGTGAGCTGGAGCAGCCCGACGGCTACGGTGCGCACCCGCAATCCCTATTCAGACTATGGCTATTATTTCATCACCCAGAGCGATGAGTCGCCGAGTCTCTGGGCAGATTCAGCCTCTTTCGTATCTTCCTGCCATCCGATGCCGGAAGATTATCATTCTCTTTATGAAGTAGATGGGTTCAGCTGGATGCAGGGTGGAAGGAATCTCTTCCATCCTACAGCCGTCAAGGTGGGCGATACCCAGAAGGTGGTCATCACCAATCCTACCGGATGCAGCAGGGGAAAGCTGGTGGTGGCTGTTACCGCCGGTACCAACACCCAGGTGCAGATCAGGAAGAACCAGCAGGAACTGGGAACCCTGAACCTCTATCTGCCTACCAATACCAGCAGCAGTGCCTATACGGTAGGTGTGGAAAGGAGCGCCACCTATCCGCTTCAGGATTTCGGGGAAAAGGATACCATCGAGATACAGCCACTCAGCGGTGGACCGGTTCATCTGGATTATGTAGCCGTAACCTGGGATCAGCCTGCGCCCTTTGCCGGTTTCGGAAGCCAGATTCCTGCAGCCGAGTATGTGTATGGCATCACCCCGCAGGATCATCATGCCGACGGGGCTGCCGACATGGTGATCATCATCCCAACCTCGCAGAAACTGCTCAAGCAGGCACAGCGGCTCAAGGAATTCCACGAAACCCACGACGGGCTGCGGGTGAACATCGTGCCCGCCGATGAACTCTATAATGAATTCTCCAGCGGTACCCCCGATGCCAATGCCTACCGCCGCTATCTGCGGATGCTGAGTGACAGGGCGGCTACGGCTGCTGACATGCCTAAGTATCTGCTGCTCTTCGGCGACTGCGTATGGGACAACCGGATGCTCACGGCAGATTGCAGGCTGCTGAATCCGGATGATTACCTGCTCTGTCATGAGAGCGATGACTCGTTCAGCAAGACCACCTGCTACGTGAGCGACAGCTGGCTGGGAATCATCGGCGAAGGAAAGGGAGCCGATCCGAAAACCGAACTGCAGGATGTGGCGGTAGGACGATTCCCGGTGACCACGGCGCAGGAAGCCAGGATACTGGTGGACAAGACCATCAGCTACAAGAAGAACGCCAATGCCGGAGCCTGGCAGAACACCCTGATGTTCATGGGCGATGACGGCAACGAGAATCTCCATATGGCGGATGCCAACGAGGTGGCAGACGATATCGCCTCGCTCTATCCGGGCTATCTCATCAGAAAGGTGATGTGGGATGCCTACACCCGCCAGACCTCCTCAACGGGAAATTCCTATCCCGAAGTCTCCAGTATCATCAGACAGCAGCAGGCTAATGGTGCCCTGGTGATGGATTATGCCGGACATGGAAGCGAGACTCAGATTTCGCATGAAAACGTGCTCAAGATCACGGATTTCGAATCGTTCAGAAACGAGAATCTGCCGCTGTGGGTGACGGCATCCTGCGACATCATGCCCTTTGACGGTACGAAATCTACCATCGGCGAGGCTGCCCTGCTGAATGAAAAAGGTGGAGCTGTGGCATTCTATGGTACCACGCGTACCGTGTTTGCCCAGCAGAACAAGTATATGAACCGTGCCTTCCTGCGCAGGGTGCTGAGCCGGGAAGACGGCAAACCGCTTGCGATAGGCGAGGCACACCGGCTGGCACAGAACGACGTGATGCTGGGCAATGTGATGGCGGGCGAGATAGACCGCTCGGAAAACCATCTGCAGTATGCCCTGCTCGGAGATCCTGCCCTCTCGCTCAACCTGCCGATGATGAAGGTAGTGGTGGATTCCATCAATGGCATCTCCTGCCAGCGCACCGATACGGTTCCGCTGCTGAGAGCCGGAGATATAGCCAGGATTGCGGGACATGTGGAGACGGATGTGGATTTCCAGGGGGTAGTGACGGCTACGGTAAGGGATTCCAGGGAACTGGTTACCTGCAAGCTGAATGATGCCACTGCCGACGGTGCTTCTTCCGCCTTCCAGTATTACGACCGCCAGAAGACGCTCTATCAGGGTGCTGACAGCGTATCCGGCGGAAAGTTCGCCTTCAGCTTTGCCGTACCTAAGGATATCAATTATTCGGGTGATACCGGACTGATGAATCTCTATGCCGTCAGCAACGACAAGGCGCTGCGGGCGAATGGAGAAAGTGCACGGTTCAAGGTGGGCGGCAGCGTGGTGGCAGGAAATGACTCCATCGGTCCGTCGGTATTCTGCTATCTGAACTCGCCTACCTTCGTGGATGGCGGCAATGTGAATACCACCCCTTATTTCGTGGCAAGGATATCAGACAAGGACGGAATCAATGCCGCAGGAAGCGGACTCGGCCATGACCTGAAGCTGGTGATAGACGGAGATCAGTCGAAGACCTACAATCTCAACGGTTATTTCTCGTATGATTTCGGAACCTATACCAGCGGTTCCACCTGCTACAGTATTCCGGAACTCCCGGCAGGCAGGCATCAGCTTACCTTCACGGCATGGGATATCCAGAACAACAGTTCTACCACCACCCTCCACTTCAATGTGGTAAGCGGTCTGGCTCCATCGCTCTTCGATGTGGGCGTGACGGAGAATCCTGCCCGCAGCACCACCACCTTCATCGTTTCTCACGACAGGACGGAGAGCCGGATGGATGTGGTGATCGAACTCTATGATACTTCGGGCAGACAGCTCTGGCGCCATACCGAGAGCGGAGTGCCGGCTTCGGAGGTCTATACCGTGAAGTGGGATCTATCGGTAGATGGCGGTCGCCCTCTGGGTACGGGCATCTATCTGTATCGGGTCAAGGTTTCATCGGATGGCAGCAGCTATGCCTCCAAGACCCGGAAACTGATCATTATAAAATAGAAAATATCATCATATAAAATAATGTAGTATGAATAGAATCGTCAAGATATTCGCAACCGGTTTCCTCTCGGTATGGGCGCTGACGGCATCGGCGCAGAACGGAGAGGGAGACACCAAGGAGAGTCTTTTCAATCCGGTAAACTATGCCGTCATCTCTCAGACCATAGCGCCCGATGCCCGCGGCGGAGGTCTGGGTGATGTGGGTGCGGCAACCGATCCGGATGTCAACTCGCAGTATTGGAATCCGGCAAAGTATCCCTTCAACATCTCCAGGGCGGGCGTGGCACTGAACTTCACTCCATGGCTCCGCTCGCTGGTCAACGACATGAATCTCGCCTATCTCTCGGGCTATTATCGTATAGGCGATTACAGTGCCGTATCCGCTTCGCTCCGTTACTTCAACATGGGTGAGGTGTTTCTTTCTGAACCGGGAGAAAACGACAATACGATGACCATCAATCCCTATGAGATGTCGATTGATGTGGCTTACTCTCTGATGCTCAGCGAGAAATTCTCCCTGGCGGCAGCCATCCGCTGGATCTATTCCGACCTGCGCTTCGACTATCAGGAGGAAAATTCGCCAGCCTCGGCTTTTGCGGCAGATATCGCAGCCTATTATCAGAACTATGTCAACATCGGACCGCGTGAGTGCCAGTTGGGCGTAGGTCTGAACATTTCGAATATCGGCAGCAAGATTACCTTCAGCGGTAAGGAGTATGGCGAGTTCCTGCCTACCAATCTGCGTCTGGGAGCCTCACTGATGATTCCGATCGACGAGTACAACCGCTTTACCATCGCCGCAGATGCCAACAAGTATCTCGTACCGACGGTTCCTGCTCAGAATGAGGGAGAGGACAACTCGGAGTATGAAGACCGTGTGCATCGCGAATACAACGATATTTCGGGCATCAGCGGCATCTTCAAGAGCTTCAGCGATGCCCCAGGCGGATTCAAGGAAGAGCTGGAGGAAATCAACTATGGCGTAGGTGCCGAGTATGTATATAATGACAAGTTTGCCCTGCGTGCCGGTTATCATCACGAGAGCCAGAGCAAGGGCAACCGCAAGTACTTCACGGTGGGAGCCGGCTTCAAGATGAATGTCTTCTCGCTCGATGCTTCCTATGTGGTAGCCACCGCCAAGAGCAATCCGCTCGACCAGACCCTGCGCTTTACGCTGGCGTTCGATATGGACGGATTGAAAGACCTGTTCAAGCGATAGATAAACATATTAATAACTTTAATCATAAATAATAGATTATGAATATACGTGTAGGATTTGGATACGATGTTCACAAGCTGGTAGAGAACCGTGACTTGTGGCTGGGTGGTATCAAGATAGATTATGAGTTGGGTTTGCTCGGCCATAGTGATGCCGACGTGTTGATTCACGCCATTTGTGATGCCCTGCTGGGTGCAGCCAATATGCGTGATATCGGTTATCATTTCCCTGATACGGCAGCAGAGACCCTCAATGTGGATTCCAAGATTCTGCTCAAGAAGACAATGGACCTGATTGCCACCAAGGGATATACCCTGGGCAACATCGATGCAACGGTCTGTGCAGAGCGTCCGAAGCTCAATCCGCATGTTCCTGCCATGAAGGAATGCCTGGCAAAAGTGATGGGGGTAGAGGAAGATCAGATCTCCATCAAGGCTACAACCACAGAGAAGTTGGGCTTTACCGGAAGAATGGAAGGAATCTCAGCTTACGCTACAGTATTGATAGAAAAGGCTTAATGAGGGTTAAAAACTCGTTAGTTTTTGATGAATTTTCTAATAATTCGTTGATTTATATCAAAAAATCTCAAAAATAATACTTTTTTTGCCGAATTATTTGGAGATTTGTAGAAAAAGTACTATCTTTGCAGCGTCAAAAGGTTAATAGATTGTTTAGGTTAGTAGTAATAGATTTAGGTTTTTAGTTATTAGGTTTTAAGGTAGATTGTTTAACAGATAATTGAGAAGGTCGTGAGACTATTTTGATTAGAATTTTTAAGTTAAACATAGTGCATGCCACAGCTCGTTGAGAGTTGTGGCATGTTTTATTATATCCATTCCCATCATTTCATAAAAAACATTCTCTTTATCTCAGAAAGTCTTTCTTTTTCTTCGCTAACTCAAATTTTTACATTATCTTTGCAAGCAGAATTAAAAGGATAATCATGAGAGTACTCATAGTAAATACAAGTGAGAAGGCGGGTGGAGCTGCCGTGGCTGCCAACCGCCTGATGGATGCCCTTAACAACAATGGTGTTAAGGCTAAGATGCTGGTGCGCGACAAGGTGACCGATGATATTACCGTGGTAGGGTTGCCACGCTCGCTCAGGATGCAGTGGAATTTCCTGTGGGAGCGCTGGTGCATCTTCTGCCGCCTTCATTTTTCCAAGAAGAATCTCTTTGCACTCGATATCGCCAATGCGGGATACGACATCACTTCACTGCCTGAGTTCAAGGAGGCTGACATCATCCATCTGCACTGGGTCAATCAGGGCATGCTTTCGCTGAAGACCATCCGGAAGATCATCAGCAGCGGAAAACCGGTGGTATGGACCATGCACGACATCTGGCCGGCTTCATCCATCTGTCATCTTACCCTGGGTTGCCATCATTACAACAATGGCTGCGGCAACTGCAAGTATCTGCCGGGAAACGGGGGAAAGAACGATCTGTCGGCTAAGATATGGAAGAAGAAGCAGAAGGTGTATAACAGCGGGGCTCTTTCCTTTGTTACCTGCAGCAGATGGCTGGCAGCGGAAGCCCGGTTGAGCGGACTCCTGGCGGGTCATCGCATCGAGACGATTCCCAATCCGATAGATACCCATGTCTATTGTCCGCAGGACAAGCTGGAATCCCGTCTGCGCACGCAGCTGCCGAAGGACAAGCGCATCATCCTCTTCATCGCCCAGAGAGCCACCAATCCTTATAAGGGCATGGATTATCTGATAGAGGCGTGCCGGCTGATGGCTGAGCAGCATCCCGAGATGAGGGAGAACACCTGCGTGGCAATACTGGGTGGACACAGCGAGGAGTTCGAAGGTAAGCTTTCGTTCCCGATCGTTTCGCTCGGTTATGTGAGTGATGACAAGCGCATCGCAGATATTTACAATGCTGCCGATGTCTTCGTGCTTCCTTCCCTGTCGGAGAATCTGCCGAATACCATCATGGAGGCGATGGCTTGCGGCGTGCCGAGCGTAGGATTCAAGGTGGGCGGCATACCGGAGATGATCGATCATCAGAAGAACGGATATGTGGCAAACTACCGCGATGCCAAGGATCTGGCGGCTGGCATCCACTGGGTGCTGGAAGAAGCCGACCGGGAGAATCTGAAGAAGGCGTGCCTGCAGAAGGTGATGCATAACTATTCGCAGCATGCGGTGGCGCTGAAATATGTTGAGGTGTATAATCAGGCGATGGCCTTTAAAAACTACCGGATATGATTAAGTTTACCGTCGTAACCTGTACCTACAATGCTGAGCGTGTGTTGCAGCGTACATTGGATAGTGTCAATAAGCAGACTTACTGCAACATCGAGCACCTGATCATAGATGGTGTTTCGAAGGACAAGACCCTGGCTATGGTTCGGGCATACCAGAACAGGGCAAAGGCTGGAGAGAATGCCCACGAAATCGTGGTGTATTCGGAACCCGACAAGGGACTCTATGATGCCATGAACAAGGGCATCGACCGTGCCACGGGTGACTATCTCGTGTTTCTGAATGCGGGAGATGTCTTTCCTTCCGACGATACTCTGGAGTATGTGGAGGGATGCGTAGGCGAGGGCGAGAACCTGCCGGGCGTGCTTTATGGAGATACCGATATCGTGAATGACGAAGGAAGATTCCTGCGCCATCGCCGTCTTTCGCCTCCCGAGAAGCTGAACTGGCGCTCGTTCAAGTGGGGAATGCTCGTCTGTCATCAGTCGTTTTATGCCCGCACGGATATCGCCCGCCAGATTCATTATAATCTTCACTATCGCCTTTCGGCGGATGTGGACTGGTGCATCCGCATCATGAAGGCGGCTCAGCAGCGCCATCTTCCGTTGCGCAATGTGCATGCAGTCATCACCGACTATCTGGATGGCGGCATGTCGGTGCAGAACCACAAGGCTTCGCTCAAGGAGCGTTTCGAGGTGATGCGCAGCAACTATGGCATCGTTACCACGGTTCTGGTGCATACCTGGTTTGTGGTGAGAAGTCTCTTCAAGCGCTAGTTCGCATGGTTTTAGCAAGAAAAAATAAATTTAAATGGCAGAAACATTAAAGGAAAAAACAGCAAAGGGCCTCTTCTGGGGAGCCATGAACAATGGGGCGATGCAGGTTATCGGTTTGGTATTCGGCATCGTCCTGGGCAGACTGTTGTCGCCAAGCGATTATGGTATGATCGCCATGATTACTGTTTTTTCTCTGATAGCCAATGCCTTGCAGAATTCGGGCTTCATCACGGCTATCACGAATATCAAGGAACCTACAGATAATGACTATAACTCCGTATTCTGGTTTAATATCTCTGTAGGTGGTTTTCTATACCTGGTACTTTTTCTCTGTGCCCCTCTGATAGCGGGCTATTATCATACTCCGGCACTGGTTCCTCTTTGCCGGTATGCATTCCTGTCGCTGTTATTCTCCAGCCTCTGTACGGCTCAGTCGGCTTATCTCTTCAAGCACATGATGGTGAAGCAGAGGGCGCAGTCGGGCATCATCGCCACGCTCTTTTCGAGTGTGGTAGGAGTGATCATGGCGTTTTGCGGCATGTCTTATTGGGCTTTGGCTACCCAGACCATCGTTTACAGCATCGTGAATACGGTGCTGTTCTGGCATTATTCTCCGTGGCGCCCGAGTCTGCAGTTCGATTTTGAACCTATCCGCAGGATGTTCAAGTTCAGCTGCAAACTGCTGGCTTCCACCATCACCACGCATATCAACAACAATGTGCTGAATATCCTGCTGGGTCATTACTTCACGGCGCATGATACGGGTAATTACAACCAGGCTTCGCAGTGGAACTTCAAGGCTTACAGCGTGATACAGGGAATGGTGGATTCGGTGGCTCAGCCTGTGCTGGTAGATCTTCGTGAGCAGCCTGGACGCCAGTTGGAAGCCTTGCGCAAGCTGATCCGTTTCACGGCATTCATTTCCTTCCCGCTGATGCTGGGATTTGGAATGGTGGCTAGGGAGTTTATCGTCCTGGCTATCACCGAAAAATGGCTGGCGAGTGCCTTCCTGCTGCAGATTCTCTGCGTGAGTGGTGCCATCATTCCGATGAGCCAGCTTATGTCGAGTCTGGTGGTGAGCAACGGTAAGTCGGGTACTTATTTTGGGGTGACCTTTGCCCTGGGTGTGGTTCAGATTCTGACGATGATTCTGATATGGCATTGGGGCATCCGCACGATGGTCATCGCCTACGTGCTGCTGAACATCATCTGGCTGTTCGTATGGCAGTATTTCTCCCGTCGCCTGATAGGCTATCGGGTATGGATGTTCCTGAAGGATATCCTGCCGTTTGCGCTGGCTGCCCTGGCGGTGATGACGGCTACCTATTTCGCCACGCAGTCTATCCACAATCTGTGGCTGCTCCTGCTTTGCCGCATTCTGATGGCTGTTGTGCTGTACTATCTGGTGATGCGTATTGCCGGTGCCGCCATTCTGAAGGAGTGTATGGCTTTCGTGAAGAAGAAAATGGGAAAGAAGTAACCTTGATGGGTTCATATGAATAAAGCTGAAAAAATCAGAGATAAGCAGAATAAATCAGAATGAAGGATGAATACAAATAAGACAGTTTCAATCATCATGGGCACCTACAATGGTGCCGAATATATCAGGGAGCAGTTGGATTCCATACTCTCGCAGACCTATCCCCTGAAGGAGATTATCATCCAGGATGATGGTTCTACGGATGATACGGTGGCGATTTGCACAGCCTATGCCGAGAAGTATCCTATCATACATTTCTCGCGCAATGCCAGCAATCTGGGATTCAATCAGAACTTCAAGTCGGCTGCGATGAAGGCAACGGGCGATTTTGTGGCTTTCAGCGATCAGGATGATGTCTGGTTTCCTACCAAGATAGAGAAGCAGGTGGCTGCCATTGGCAATCATGACATCTGTTTTTCTACCCATCTGCGTGGTGCCGACAGGGAGCATACGCATCTTGTGAATCCTCAGTACAGCCTGGAGGCGCTGCTCTTCTGCGGATTTGCCGGACATACCATGCTGCTCCGCCGGGAGTTTATCCAGACAAGTGAATACTGGCTGCCGAACATCATGTACGATTGGAGTCTTGCCATCTGCGCCCAGTTGCACGGCGGTATCGTGATGGTAGATGAACCGCTGAACTGGCATCGCACGAATCTGGCTTCAGCCTGTCATGAGGAACTGAAGCAGGCAGGCAAGAAGATGGATGCCCGCCCTACCTATCAGCCTTACCTCTATGGTATCGCCAATTATCGCAGATTGCAGCAGCAGCCCAACTGGCAGATGCTCTATACCTATATATATGAGCATACCCGGGAGCCGAAGTTTGCGCTGGCACATCGCATGAGCTATTATATGCTGCATCACAATCTGCTGGCACTCTTCTGCCTCTGCTTCCTCTGTCTGAAGCATGGTGACAAGATATATTACAGCAAGCATCAGCGGGGCTTGATGGCAAAGATACGTGCCTTCTGCTATCCGTTGATCTTCTCATATAATAACATTCAATATAATAGACAATCTTAAAATACGAACTTTATGAATATTGCATTATTGACTGCAGGCGGTGTTGGTAACCGTATGGGACAGGATATCCCAAAGCAATTTATGACGATTGATAACATACCTGTTATCATCTATACCATGCAGGCTTTCCAGAGCCATCCTCAGATAGACGCCATCTGCGTGGTGTGCCTCAAGGGATGGGAAGTGGTACTGCAGGCGTATGCCAACCAGTTTAACATCACCAAGCTGAAGTGGATCTTCGAGGGTGGTGACAGCAATCAGCACTCCATCCGCAATGGTTTGTGGGGCTTGCGCGATGCCGGATGTGCAGAGGATGATATCATATTGGTACACGATGGTGTGCGCCCGCTGGTGGCAGAGCGAATCATTACCGAGAATATCGAGAAGTGCAGAAAGTATGGTTATGCCATTACGGGTATGATCTGCAAGGAGGCTATCATGCAGAAGGTGGATGACTGTGTGAAGAATATCGACATCCCACGCGAGCGGCTGGTTCGCACCCAGACTCCCCATACCTATCCTCTCGGCACTTTGCTGAAGGCGCACGCCGAGGCTGATGCCAAAGGTATTGACGGCACGGTGGCATCCTGTACCTTGATGGCTGAGCTGGGAGTGGATAACCAGCACCTGGTGATGGGATCTGAGAAAAACGGATTGAAGCTTACCCAGACGGAGGATGTGGAGCTGTTTAAGGCATTGAAGCATACCACCAAGGATGAGTGGCTGAAATAGATAATAGGCTCTGCCGATATAAGTTGAAATAGATAATAGAAGGAAATAGATAGTAGGATGAAACAGACAAATCTATATAATGAAGATGTAAAGGCGGCTTTGGCTGCGTTTGAGCTGCCATGGCAGCAGCTTTCGGGCAAGAATATCCTGGTGCTGGGCGCTACTGGATTGATTGGTGGCTGTCTGGTTGATATGCTGATGCAGCATGAGGGACTGGATTATCAGGTTTATGCTGCGGGTCGTAACGAAGAGCGGGCTAACAGGCGCTTTTCGGCGTATCTTGATTCCGGACATTATCATTTTCTTCCTTTTGATGTTACGGCTCCCTTGTCGGTGGATATCTCTTTCGATTATATCGTGGATGCTGCTGGCGGAGCCTGTCCACAGCTTTATAGCGAGGATCCTGTGGGAGTGATGAAGTCTAATATCTTCGGCGTGGATAATCTGCTGCGCTTTGGACTGCAGCACGGCTTGAAGAAATTGGTCTATGTATCTTCCGGAGAAGTCTATGGCGAGGGCGACGGTCGTGTCTTTGAAGAAAGCTATAGTGGATATATCGATCCTACTATGGTGAGGGCGTGCTATCCTTCGGCAAAACGTGCTTCCGAGACGCTTTGTATCTGCTATGCTCATCAGTATGGCATTGAGGTGTCCATCGCCCGTCCGAGTCATATCTACGGTCCGTTCTTTACAGAGAATGATAATCGTGTCTATGCCCAGTTTATCCGCAATGTATTGCGTGGCGAGGATATCGTACTGAAGAGTAAGGGGGAGGCGTTCCGTTCGTGGACTTATGTGGTGGATTGTGCGATGGCGCTGCTTTGTATCCTGCTGAAGGGCGGGAACGGCGAGGCATATAATATAGCCAATGAGGAGTCGAATGTAAGCATCAGAACCTTGGCAGAAACTGTTGCTGATCTGGCTGGCAGAAAGGTGGTCTTTGATATTCCCGATGATGCCAGTCATGGCAATACCACTCCTATTACCAAGGCTGTTTTTGCTACGGATAAGTTGGAAGCTCTGGGCTGGAAACCGATTACATTATTAAAGGATGGTCTGGCTCATACCATCCAGGTTCTGCTGTAAATGATAGATTGAGTTTTTGCATGTGGTTTAAGAACGGGCTGAGGCCCAGAGAACCAGAAGCAATACGCCCTGAAAGGGCATAAGCTCCTAGCCCAGGGCATCGCCCTGGGTATAATAGTAGTCACCAAGACGCCCTGTAAGGGCAAAAGCTTTGTATATTACTTGGTACTTGAAAAAGCTTTTGCCCTTACAGGGCGGCAGGCTCGCGTCAATAAATCCCCAGGGCGATGCCCTGGGCTAGGAGCTTCTGCCCTTTCTATTATATTTGCACTT
>ERZ1034781.990-NODE-990-length-12988-cov-5.259414_pt1 | contig 12988 bp, 9 predicted proteins | sample MGYA00520700_ERZ1034781 | MGnify/ENA primary metagenome ERZ1034781 (study PRJEB33766, sample SAMN09781709) | gut metagenome | biome: gut microbiome | host: Homo sapiens | place: Madagascar | study: EMG produced TPA metagenomics assembly of the PRJNA485056 data set...
GATAACCAGTAAACTTTCCTCATTCTTCTCTCAAACACTTTTTATATGTACTTTTAACATCCAAAACTCATAGCTTTAACATTCCTAACTTATAGCTTTGAGCAAGAGAAAGGATAGTTATGTGAGCGTGTTCTTGCTATTGAGGTAGTCGAAGCTCATTCTGTTTTGCAAAAAGGAAGAAAAATATAATACGGACAAATTGAATTTGTCCGTGTCTGTCAGCCAATGATGCTATCTTGAGTGGTGTCATTTCTGTCAGAAAATCAGCCAAAATGAAGAAAAAAACGTGATTTTGGCTGATTTATTTGCAAGTGATATTTTGTTTAATTACTTCTGAATCAGAACTTTAATTAAGAAATGCTATGGTTGCAACTTCAATAATTTGAAGTCAAAAAGAGATAGATAAATTGTGTTGAATATACTTGATGAAATGAGAGCAACATGTCGAAAGCATTCTTCTTTTCTTGCACTTTTAATTTAAAAAATATTACTTTTTAGGGGGCACAAGGTTCCTAACCTTTACGTATTATAGATAAAAAGTGATAAATTATAATGATTCATCCATGATGGAAGACAACCATAACAACGATAGATTTGACTTCGAGATGAGACGTGCCTTGCTGGAGGATTCTCCACAGCCAGATGCCGATCGTGCTTTCGAACAGTTCAAGCAGAGAGTAGGCATCCGCAAGTCGAAGTGGGTAATGCTTCGACCTTATGTCGCCGTGGCGGCAGCCGCCTGTGTGGGCGCCTTGTGCTATCTGATATTCTCCTTGGGAGGAGATGAGGATATGGGGAAAGCTATGGAGGCAAGACAACGCCAGCTGGCAGGAATCGGTAACGTGGTATATGTAGCCGATGATAATAGAAACGTCATCAGTCTGAGTTTGGATGGAAAGACCATCGACCTCGATGCTAAGAGCCAGGGACAGAAGCCGGGTCTTTTGCTTACTGCCGACAAACTCGTCAGGATGTTTGAGATGTCGGAGAGCGACCATGATGAGGCCACCATTTCCGTTCCTCACGGACAGATAGCCACAGTTATGCTCAGTGATAGCACCCGAATCACGCTCAATGCTGGGAGCAAGTTGGCCTTCCCTTGTCACTTCGACAAGAAGGGTATGAGAAAGGTGAGCTTGCAAGGTGAGGGATATTTCGAGGTGAAGCACGACGAGCGGCACCCGTTTGTCGTGAATGGCAAGCAACTGGATGTCACGGTATTGGGAACCGTCTTCGATGTGCGTTGTTTCGACCAGGAGCAAGCTCGTGTGGCTTTGCTTCAGGGAAAGGTGAGTGTGGAAGTGGCTCAGCAGCAAACTATCTTGGAGCCAGGACAGATGGCGGTGGTGGGAGTGAGTGGATTCGTCAGCTTGGAAACTGCAGACATCGACCAAGTGCTGGGATGGAAGAATGGCTTGTTTTATTTCGATGGACAGAGTTTGCGTGAAATCATGATGGAGATAGGACGATGGTACAATATGAGCGTGGTCTTCGCCTCCAACCATCATATCGACGAGCGTCTCCACTTCAGTATGGAGCGCAATGTATCCGTGGCAGAGGCAATTCGCCAGCTCCAGCTCATCAGTACTGCCAGCATCCAGATGAAGCAGGAGCAGAACACCATCATCGTGAAATAAAGTGGTAGAAACCAAAACGAGAGAAAATAACATATTATATCAACGAATAGAGAGAAAGTATGAGTTTTAACAAGAGAAAGCTAGACAACATGAAACGAGGGTGCATGACATTCTCGATGATGCTTGCGATGGCTACGCCTATGTTGGCGCAGACTGCTAAGCGAGTCACCATGTCGTTTGTCAATGAAAAAGCTTCTTCAGCCCTGCACAAAGTGGAAAAGCAGACGGGCAAGAAGATTCAGTACAACTACGATGACGTCAACTTCAAGGTGACGGTCAACGTGAGAGGGAAGACTGCTGAGCAGGCAGTGGAGGCCATCATCCAAAATCGTCCGCTCAAGGCAATGAGCAAGGGCGAGTACATTGTCATCGTGAAGAGCAGCAATGTGCCTAGCCAAAAGTGGGAGAGCACGGATGGAAGATTGCAAGGTATGGTGATGGATGAAGCTGGTGAACCTATCATCGGTGCCATCATCCGTGATCGCAAGAACAACCAGAACACCGTGACCGATGCCGATGGTAAGTTCTCCTTGAAGGCAGCCGACCATATCACGCTCGACATATCTTATATAGGTATGAAGAACACGAGTTGGAGTGGCAAGCGTGGCGACTTCGCCTTGGTTGTGATGAAGGATGCTAGCCAAAACCTTCAGGATGTTGTCGTGACAGGTTATCAACAGTTGGACCGCCGTAACCTCACCTCTTCTGTCGTATCTAAGGATATGAGTGAGTTGATGCGTGGTGGTGTGAGCGATGTATCTAAGTTGCTCGAAGGTCAGATTCCAGACTTGATAGCCACCAATGCCAGTGGTGAGATCAATGCCACCAACAAGATACGTATTCGTGGTACCTCCACGTTGATAGGTAACCGTGAGCCTCTTTGGGTGCTCGATGGTGTCATCTTGACCGACCCAGTCAACTTGACTTCCGACGTACTCAACGACCCAGACTATGTGAACCGTATCGGTAACGCCATCTCTGGTATCAACCCACAGGATATCAAGCGTATAGATGTCTTGAAGGATGCTGCGGCTACCGCCCTTTACGGTACTCGTGCCGCCAATGGTGTCATCGTTGTTACCACCAAGAGTGGTCGTGAGGGTAAGCCTATCATCTCTTACTCAGCCCAGTTTACGATGCGTAAGCGTCCTTATTATACGGATAGCAAGATCAACTTGATGAACTCAGCCGAGCGCATCGCCTTCTCGCAAGACTTGACTGATATTCATTATATTTATCCATCTTCTATGCCAAGAACTGGTTATGAGTATGCCTTGCAACAATATTATAAAGGTGAGATAAGTCGTGATGAATTTAATCAGCAGGTACGTGATATGGCCAATCAAAATACTGATTGGTTCAGTTTGCTGTGCCATAATTCCTTCTCACACGACCACTCCGTCAATGTGTCTGGTGGTTCTGAGTTTGTCAGATACTATACTTCCATCGGCTTCACCGATCAAGACGATGTGGTGAACAATACGACCAATCGCCGTTATACAGCGATGGCAAAGATTGACTATAATCTCAGTAAGAAGATTCAGTTGCAATTTAATGTGAACGGCTATCTGAATAATAGAAAGTATGCTGCTAGCGAGATTAATTTGATCAACTATGCTTATACGACAAGCCGTGCGATTCCTGCCTACAATGCAGATGGAAGTTATCATTATTATCAGAGATATAGTGGAAATAGCTTCTACAATTATAATATCATGAATGAAAATGATAACAGTTCGACGGAGCAATCGGTTAATTCTGTGACGGCAACATTGAATTTCCGCTATCAACCCATCAATGATTTGTTTTTCAATGCCGTCTTCTCTACGAATGTTTCAAATTCTAGCATACAGACGTGGTATGGTGAAAAAACATACCATTCTACCATCTTGCGTACTAGCGAGTATGGAGAGACCATATCCTCTAGTAATTACAACAACTGCTATATGCCGTATGGTGGTGAGTTGACAAAGAATGGAACGAAGAATGTAGGATGGACAGCCCGCTTGCAAGCCAACTATAATAAGTATTTCGGGGGGGGTATGTCACACAATATCAATGTGGCATTAGGCTTCGAGGCAAGTTCTTCGCATTATACAGGTAACAGTTATACTCAACGAGGTTATTACAAGGATCGTGGTATGTCATTTGCAACCAATGTGCCTGATAAGTATAAGGGATATTGGAACTGGATGCGTACGAATGTTCCTACGTTGACGGATAACAAAACAAATATGGTGTCAGCGTATGCTACACTTTCTTACACCTTTAAGGATTTATTTACAGCCAATGTAAATGGACGATATGATGGATCAAACCAGTTTGGTAGTCGAAGCAAGGATAAGTTGCTTCCTATTTGGTCAGTATCAGGCAATCTGAATTTACGAAATCTCTTTAAGATTCAAGGGAATTGGTTGGACGACCTACGCCTTAAAGGCTCTTATGGTGAGCAGGGTAACATGCTTGATAATCAGACTCCAGAATTGATTATCAAGAAAGGAAACATGAACTCATTCTATGATGAGTTTACTTCTACTGCAGCTTATTTTGCCAATCCAGACTTGAAGTGGGAGAAGACTCGCTCTGTGAACGTAGGATTGGAGTCTAGTTTCCTCAAAAATTGCTTGCAGTTAGAAATGGAGTATTACTACAAGAAGACAACTGATGCATTCATGAACAAGACGATTGCGGATGTGAATGGCTATACTTCTTATGTAGTGAACTCCGGAAACATTGTCAATAAAGGTTTCAACTTTACTTTGACAGCGACACCTATCAAGTTGAAGGATTTCTACTGGATATTCTCGGGCAATCTTTCCAAGGTGTATAACCGTGTAGAGACTGCGCCAGGCGCAGAAACTTATACGTTGAATGATTTCTTGATGGGTAATGCCGTAGTCAAGGGACAGCCTGTGGGTACATTCTATTCTTATCGTTTCCTTGGCTTGAGTCCTATTGATGGAGGTCCAATTATTGATGATTATGAGGATCGATTCGGCAAGATACAAGGACAGGATGAATATACGGTTTATAGCCAAGTACTCGTTCCTAGTGGTAAGCGTGAGCCAGATGTATCGGGTAGTATCAACAATACTTTTACCTATAAGCAGTGGAGATTGAGTTCCACTTTCCTCTATAATTTTGGTGCAAAGACCCGCTTGTTCCGTATGTATGATGGCGTGGGTAATGGTGGCTCATTCTATTCTGATAAGAATGCAAACAAGGATTATCTGAATAGATGGAGAGGACCAGGTGATGAGTTCAAGACGAACATTCCTGCATTGATGGGACGCAGTTCTGAGAATCATGGTCTCTATGAATACCATTGGTCTAGCCAGGCTTGGAGTGGCGCACGAATAGGTAGCTCTTATTGGACGATGTACGATTACAGTACAGCACGAGTAGTGAGTGCCAACTATGTGAAACTCTCTTCTTTGGCTCTTACGTATGAGTTTGACCGTAAGCAATTGGACAAGTTGAGATTGAACCGTTTGGCTATTACACTTAGTGGATATAACTTACATACTTGGTGTGATTCTGCATTGAGAGGTCAGACTCCAACGCAAGGTGGTTTTACGGAGATTCAACTTTCTGATACTCCAAGTTTTACACTGGGTGTTACTGTTAATTTCTAAGTTTTCAATATTATGAAGTTAAGAAGATATTATATAGGTATATTTGCGATGCTGCTCGGTTTGAGTAGTTGTAGCAGTTTTTTGGAGGATTATTCCCAAGACAAGGACTATGTGAGATCTTGGAATGACCTCAATGAACTTCTCCTTGGAGATTGCTATATGCCAGTGAATAGCTCTGGCTATTTCAAGGACAATAACAATGTCGGCACATTTATCCATCTGCTCTCTGATGAGGCCGACTCGTTTAATGAGGCTGGTGGTGGCTATATGGGATATGGCGTTATCCATTACGAATTTGGCTATCTCACATGGCAACTCCGTGTAGGAGCTAAGGAAGACTTTACGACTTTCTATTCAGAGAATACGACTTGGACTCGTATGTATAAGTACATCAATGTCGCCAATAACGTATTGGAGAGTTCAAAAACCATTCCACAATCTACGGATGATGAAATCGCTGGATGGAATTACGTGAATGGTCAGGCTCACTTCTTGCGTGGGTGGTACTACTTCTGGCTTACCAACATGTATGGTCAACCTTATCAGAAGGCGACGGCAGAGACGGATTTGGCTGTGCCTTTGAAAACTTCTAAGGAAGTGGAAGACATTAAGTTCTCCAGAAATACAGTGCAGGAGTGCTATGACCAAATCGTAAGTGATTTGTTGGATGCTGAGAAAGAAATAACCGCTGCTGGTGGCATTAACCGTAAAAGTACTTATCGTGCAGACTCTGTGTCGGTTCAACTTTTGTTGAGTAGAGTATATCTCTATATGCAAAATTGGGAGAAGGCGGCAGAGTATGCGCAAAAGGTGATCAAGAATCATGGCAGTTTGCGTGACTTGAACTCTGATAATAGCTATTTTAATGCGATTAATAACAAGGAGACCATCTTCACGATGGGTGGTGATGACCTTCCAACAACGCTCAACAATGGTTACCAAAGTATCTCTTTGACAAGAGATTTGTACAATGCCTATTCTGCCAACGACTTGCGCAAGAAGCAATGGTATTGGACAAATGGAAATTTTGTTGGGGTGACAAAGGTTGACAAAGATAAAAGCTCGTATAATGCAAAGGAAAATGCGGCAGACTGGTATAATCTGAAGATTACAGAGACACGTGGAACACAGCGTGAAGTATCTTCCTTATTCTGGTTGAGAGCAGGTGAGGCTTATTTGAACCTTGCTGAGGCAGAAGCCTATATGGGGCATGAGGATGAGGCTAGAAAGGCTCTCAATACGTTGAGAGAAAACCGTTACATCACGGGTGCTAAAGATGCAGATGTCACATCTACAGGTACACAACTCATTTCTAACATTAGAAATGAGAGAAGGAGAGAGTTGGCATGTGAGGGACATCGTTGGTTTGATTTGCGCCGCTATCGTGTTTGCGAGGTCCAGCCAGAGAAGATTTCCATTACTCACCATTTCGGTTTCTATAAGAGTGATACAGACGCTAGCGACCCATTGGCAATCCGTACATACGTTTTGCCAGAGGATGATCCTTCATGGACGATGCCAATACCTAACGAAGTGTTAACTTTCAATGTCGGTATGCAAAACAATGGTAATCAGAAGCGTGAATATGAGGGATATGTCCCTGGTAATGAAAGTCAAACACAAAAATAGACTAAGATGAGAAAATATATATTAAATATCATATTGCCACTTGCCGTTATGGGAGGCTTGGCTACATCTTGTTCTAAAGATGATGAATGTCAAGAGGTGGATTTGGCAGATCCTACCAACTATTTCATCCCTCGGGACGATGATGACAGTGAGACGGCTCAGTTGAGAAGGCAATTTAAGGAGGAGACGGGTTCTTACCTTCTTTTCAACGATACAATCCAGCATTATTTGTTGGGCAAGGATGTGAATGGCGAAGATTTGTATTTCAACGAGTTGCTGGATGTGGAGTATTCGACCACGAGTGTCAATCCTACCTCCAAGCCATATACATATACTTACCTGAAGACTTATGCTCGTCAAAGTCAAGCGGTCGATTTCGTGAAAGAGTATATCTTGAGTCATTTTTCTGATGGCTTACGTCCTTTCAGCTACTTGTTTGTTAATGCCATTTATGGTAAAGATGAGTGGGGAAACAGTACGAAGCCTTATGCGGTGACAGGTGAAAGAGCCATTGTCCTGGCTTTGGGTGGATTGAGTAAATTGACGACTGCAGCCAGTAAAAAGAAGTTAGCGAATAAGCATCTTTTGATTATCGTGGGCAAAATAGCCAGTGACCATTCTTCTTATTTCACGGAATTCAAGAGTGTTAGTAATGGCTATTATGGTGTAAGCTTTAGTGTTCCTGATGGTATGACAAAGGATGAAGTGGGAAGAGAATATGGCTTTATCGGTGTACCTAGTATACATCTCCCTACTTACGATCAAGATGTCAAGGCTTATGCGTCTTTGGTTCTTACTTATACAGATGCTCAGATAGAAACTAAGTATGCAAAGTACCCTCTTGTTATCCAGAAGGCAAAGTTATTTAGAGAGTCTTTGATCAATATGGGTTATATATTTTAATGTAATAGACGGATAGATTATGAAAAAGAAATATAGTTGGCTTTTGACATGCTTGTTTTGCTTGTCATTTGCTTTTACTTCATGTAGTGACGATGGTGGTGCTCCTACTTCGCTTATTCCAGCCTCCGCAAAGGGTGTCTATACTGATGCTCGTGATGGCAATGAATATCAATGGGTGAGATATGGAAATCTGGAATGGATGGCACAAAATTTCAGATATGACTTGGGGGATGAGGATAATTGTACTGTATATACTGGTGACGCAAAGACTCTGGATCCCAAGGTGTATGGAAGACTTTATACCTATCAGGGGGCTGTAGATGCTTGTCCTGATGGTTGGCGACTTCCTACGGATGAAGACTGGCAAAACCTAGAAAAGGTGATGGGTATGTCTGCTTCTGAGGCTAACCAGAAAGATGTTTGGCGTGGAAATGTTGCTAAGCGTTTTCTTTCACTTTATGGGACTGTTACGGATTTCAATGCTTTATTGGCAGGTTGGTATTTCCCACATACGAATATGGGCTTGTTAGGTTGTCGATATTATGGAGTTTATGCTGCATTTTGGACTTCAACCAAGGATAAAAGTGAAGCCAATGGCTACTTCTACAGAAAGTTCTATTATGGCAGTGATGGAATATTCCGCTCTAGTACGGCACCGGAGATGGGATTCAGCGTAAGATATGTTAGGGATGCTCAAAACTCTAGTGATGAATAGATTTTTTGTTGCTTTGGTCATGTGTTTCAGTTTGTGCTTTATGCGAGTTCAAGCTGAGCACATTGATTCAAGTAAAGTTGCTGCCATCAATAAGGAAGCTGCAAATCCCAACTTCATCCATGCTTATCTGCTTATTGTTGACCCTGGCAAGGCTTTCTATTCGGTGTCAGGTCATGCTGCTATCAGGATGGTTTGTGCAGAGAAGGGACTAGACTATTGTTTCTCGTTTGAGTTGAATATGGATAAAAGTTCGTATCTAGATGTATTTGCGAGAAAAGGGAGGGCAGGTTTCTCTGCGATTCCAACAAAAGAATTCCTAGACTCCTATAAGCAAGAAGGAAGAGGTGTTAGGGCGTTCGAACTCAATTTGACACCCAAAGAGAAGCAAAACTTGTGGAAAGTGTTGGATTCGGAATCAATGGAAGGCTCGGTATGGACTTTTGATTGCACTTCGGTCAACTGTATGTCGATGGTTACTTATGCCATGAATAAGGCTATTGCTCCCAATCAAGTAAAAGTCACGAAGTTGCCTCAAGCAGTGCAAGGCGATTTGTCGGAGTGGATAGGTGATGTGGCAAGGCGTTCTCCTTGGATTCGTATCTTGATGCGTATGGTGTTCTTTGGAGCAGACGAGAGCCAAATTAGGCCTGAGGATTTGCTGATGCCAGAGATGATGAACCAGGCGATGCCTGATGTGGTTGTGGTTGATTCCTTGGGGCAAGTCAGGAAACTGATGAATGGGCATCCAACCAGATTGTTGCCACAGGTTTATGAAGACAAGCCATGCTGGTTTTCTCCAGCATTGGCGGTGATTTTATGCTTGGTTTTATTATCTGTTGTGGTAATAAGAAAAAAAATGAAACGAAAGATTTAAAGGTGATAATTTAATGTATAATTTTAAAAACAACTTGAACATGAGAAGAGATTTTACTTTTATGAGAAGAGTGTCAATGAAATTGATGACTCTGTGTCTTGTATTCTTTGCCTCAGTCAGTTCTGCTTGGGCTGGTAATACAAAGTGGGGTGATTATTATGCAACAGTAAGTGCTTATCCTACAGGAGCAGGTTTGGTGTATGCAGAAGCTCCCACTGGTGCTGTAACTGAAACAGAGGATGAGACGAGTGACTTATATACAGACATGAAGACTCCCTCAGAGAGCGTAGATGTCAAGTATATGTATAACTCTACTTCTACCACCTCCTATTTCTATGCTTATGCTGTACCAGCTGATGGTTGGATTGTTGCAGGATTTAGCAAGGCTAAGGTGGTAACAGATGAGAATGAAGGTGATGAGACTTTTGTCTTTGATGACAGCCTTTATGATACATCCAATCCTGCTTATACAGGTTTGGAGGCTGCTTTCAGCGATGAAAACCAAAGTACTGCATTAGGAAGTTTCCCTGTTACACCAACAGCTCAGTACTACGCGTTGTTCACTCATGTGAAACCTACAATAGCTATAGGTCAAGATTCTTTGGGTACGGTATCTATTTCTAAGGTTTGCAATGAGATAGGTGATGATGTTACATTGACTGCTGTACCAAATGAAAGCAAAAATGCTACATTTGACTATTGGGTGAACAAGAATACACAGGAGAAGATCACTCAAAATCCTATTGAAGTAAAGAATATTCAGGAATGTGCTGAATATGAGGCTCATTTTAAGAGTGATATGGCTATCACGATGGAGTTCCCTGAAGAGGGCGGTTATAAACTCGTCTATTTTGATAAGGGATATACTATGCCTGCCGATGTCGTGAAAGAAAGCACTTTTGATTTCTGGGGAATCAGCGTATCGAATAACCTCCAAGTCACAGAGGATAAGTCTGCATACTATATTACACCTGGAGATTTGTATAATTACTTATATCCAAAATCTCCTCATGTGCTTTATGGTAAGGGAACTATGACATTTGTTGAGGACTCAGAGATGAGCCCATCATCTTCAAACGAACTTGTTTGGAGCGGTGAAACAGGAGTCAAGGTAGCAGACTTGTCTGTTGACAAGAAATACTATTCTATCAATCTTGAGAAGTTGCAGTTTGAGCTTCTTGCAGATGATGCTGTTATTGCTCCAAACACCGCTTATTTCGCATTGCCTACAGAGTGCTATACTGCATACGAGGTTGAAGATGCTCCATCTGTTATTTACTGGTATGACCCTACTACTACTACAGGTATTGAGCAGGTAGAAGCCGAAAAGGCTGCAAAAGCTTGTGCCAATGGCGTTTATACATTGGACGGTAAGAGACTGAATACGGTTCCTACAAAGGGGCTTTACATTGTCAACGGAAAGAAAATCGTGAAGCTCAAGTAATCCTTTGGGTTCTTGTGAATGATTGGAATATTTATGATGCGCAAGATATTTCTTATACTCTCTCTCTGCTTGGGTTGCCTCTCTGTGGGCGCCCAAGTTCAGAGAGGATTTGTCATCAAGGGTGAGGTGAATCTGCCCGATGGCTATTCCGTAGGACTTTGCTGCCATCCTGATACTTCTTTTTCGACAGAGGTTGCTGATGGATGGATCAAGGATGGGAAGTTTGAACTGAAAGGCAGGCTCAACCATCCACTCACAGGCACTCTGATGACCAATAACCTGGACTTGGTAGCCAAGAATCATTGGCCTACCGATTCTATCCGTTGGACTTACACGGATGTCTTTATCTCCAATAATGACATCTTTGTGGATAAAAACTTGAAAGTGATGGGTGGACAGGTACAAACCGACTTCAATGAGTACCAGGCTCTATTGGGGCAGAGATCTAACGATCAAGCGACTTGGACTTTCATCGACACTCATCCGCAGTCTGTCGTGTCGGTCTATCTCGCCAATAATCTCTTGAAGCGAGGCTACAACTTGACTCCTGAGCAGGTAGCTCATCTAGAGCGCACCATCACATCCGTTCCTGGCGATTCCATTCGAATGGAGGAATTTCGCCAGCGTATCGCTTATGCCAAGAAGACGACCAAGGGTGGCGAGCTGGTCGATTTGGAACTCAAGGACGTGAATGGGAAACTTTGCCACCTTATTAATATAGTACCCAAGAACCAGTATGTATTGGTGGATTTCTGGGCTAGCTGGTGTGGCATCTGCTTGGCGGCTATGCCGGAGGTCAAGAAACTAGCTGAGGAATATAAGGGCAAGATCTCTGTGATTGGCGTTTCGATTGATACCAAGCAGGAAACTTGGACTAAAGCAATGGAGAAGCATCCTGAGCCATGGCCGCAATATATCACGACCGCTAAGGGCTACGACGACCTCTTCCACAAGTATCAAGTGGGAAATGGAGTGCCATATTATCTGATGATTACGCCAGATGGTAAGGTGCTAGGCTCTCCTTCGGGTCCTGCGGCTGTAAGAGAAATCTTGCAGAAATACGAGTAGTATCTAGTTTGTAAATCGAATCTAAAGAAGTATTCGATAGAACTTGCATAATCATTATAATATAAATTTGAAAATGAAAAATGTGTTATTTCTGTTGTTATGTTTATTGATAGCAGGTTGTACAAATGGAGCATTGTCTAGAGAAGACTATTTAAAGCTAAAAAACAGCAAAATAGTTTTTCCGAAAAATATGGAACAGTTCAGTAACATAAAGGTTGCTAAATTGCCAACTGCGTATAAAATGTTGGTGTTTCGTGACTCTTTAGCTTGTACTCCTTGCTATGTTAAATCTTTGGATGAATGGAAAACTTTTGTATCTGCCTTTAGATCCAATAGATTAAGTTTAATATTTGTCTTAGTTCCGAAGCAAGAGGAATATTTAAGTGTGAGATCTGTTCTTCGTGCTCGTAGATATAATTGGACAATTCTCGTTGATAAAGAAAATGCTTTTGAAAAAACTAATCCACAAATGCCAAAAGATGGAATATATCATTGTGTGTTGTTGGATAAAAACAATAAAGTCGTGATAATAGGAAATCCTTTAAAAAACAAGAAGGTTTTTAATATGATGATAGATTTAGTTAACGGTAAAATTAATAATTAAAACTTAAAGCTATGAGTAGAGTAAAGTTTGTAATGGGGATTTTTTTCCTCTTAGTATTGGGTGGTATAGCCTCCTCTTGTACCACTACTGATGACAATTTTTCTGTGTTAAATGAGGAACGAGAGGCTACATTGAATGCAGAAACGAGTAAACAGCAGTTTGCTAATGACCTAAACAAAGTGTTAGGAAATTCTACAAAAACAGAGGGTGAAAACAAATGTCGTCTATCCAAAGAACAAGTACTGTATCTGCAAAAATCAGCAGTAAAAATGCTGAATGATGAAGGAGTATATTCCCCAGATATGGACAAACTAGTAGAGCAAAATAATGCTGGTATTATTTTTGTTGGACTTATGTATCTGTCGCTTGAAAAAAAATCATCAAATTCTAGTAATTTGTCTTCTCGCTCAGGAAGTGATAATAATGATGATAAAGAAGTTGTATGTTTTTCTTATGAAAAATTACAAAAATGTATATAT
>ERZ1034781.994-NODE-994-length-12965-cov-23.383191_pt1 | contig 12965 bp, 9 predicted proteins | sample MGYA00520700_ERZ1034781 | MGnify/ENA primary metagenome ERZ1034781 (study PRJEB33766, sample SAMN09781709) | gut metagenome | biome: gut microbiome | host: Homo sapiens | place: Madagascar | study: EMG produced TPA metagenomics assembly of the PRJNA485056 data set...
ATCTTTTACTCTAACTCTACATTTTTTTCTAGGATGAATTTACTAAAACTTAGCACTTTTGAAATAATAAATTGTCAAATATTCAGATTTTTATTATATTTTTTTGTAGATGCGAGTTAGATCTATTATCTAAATCCTAGCTTATACAAAAAAAAGATCTGCAACTTTAAAGCTACAGATCTTCTTGTCAAATCTTGTCTTTTACTTAAAGAGTATTCTCTTACTTTGTAAGCTTTTCTTGTACAACCTTAAAGTTATCACCATCTTTTACAAATGACAGTCTGTTAGTAAATCCTTCAGGTAAGTCCTCTTCATGATGAGAAACAAACAAAATGCTGGTGTTACCGTTTTGCATTACATAGCTAATAAATGACTTTACTAAAGCTCTTGCGTAACCATCTAGCCCCTGTAAAGGCTCATCAAGAATTAGCAGAGGAGGATTCTTAACTAAAGCTCTTACAATCAAAAGCAGTCTTTGCTGACCGAATGATAATGACTTAAATGAGTCATGCTCTCGGTCCTGAAGACCTGCTAGACGCAGCCACTTTCTTGCAATTGCTACTTCTTCATCTGAAGGTTGCTTATAAAGACCAATTGAGTCATAGAAGCCTGAAAGAACAACGTGTAGAGCAGGCCCATTTACTCTGTAATCAAGATGTAGAGCACCTGATACTACGCCATAGTATTTTTTAATATCCCAAATAGATTCACCGGTACCACGACGATAGCCAAATACGGTAACGTCATTTGCATATACAAGAGGATTATCACCAGTGATCATGGACAGAAGGGTAGACTTACCGGCACCATTAGGCCCCATTATATGCCACTGTTCGCCTTTCTTTACTTCAAAATCAAGATGATCTAAAACCACGCGCTGATATTCAACTGTAACTTTCTTTAAAGAAACAATGGTGTCGCCCTTTATAGGAGGCAGTGCAAACTTAACTGGTGGCTTTGGCAGAGTTACATCTGGAATTGAAGCATAACCTAAGAGTGACTTTGCATCATCGTCAGCTTCAATTTCTTCACGTGAAGCTAGCTTTGAAATAGCACAGTTCTGAATGATACCCATTGAGGTTAAAGATTCTGGAATTTCAGTAGGTCTGTTAACAATCAATACTGTAGGTGTCTGATATTTAGTGTGGATCTCGTTAATCAGTTTCAATAATTCAGCACGAGTTTCAACATCTAGAGCATCAAAAGGTGTATCAAAAATGATGAGATTAGGCTTTGAAGCAAGAGCATGAGCTAAAAGTACTTTTCTGCCTTCACCACCTGATAGCTGTCTTATTGGTTTTTCCATCAGTTTCTCAAGATTTAATCCCTTGATTAAATCAGGAAGTAACTCAGGATCATCATCTTTTAAGATTAAAGCAGGTGTGATACCAATTTCTTCTTCAGGAGTGGTACAGTCAGAATTTCTCATCTCATAATCAGCTTCGAATAATTCCATCTGCTTTTCAAATGAAACTAATACAGGATGATAGTTAGTAGGTGCCACACCTGACTTTAAAGGTACCTCTCCATTTAAGGCTTTTGCAATAGAGGTCTTACCGCTACCATTACCGCCGATTAGCACAATAAGATCATTAGGGGTAATTGTAAGTGATCCTAAATTAACGGTTCTTTCTTCATCTAGAGCAAAAACTGCTTCTGTAAAGGTAATAGTACGCTGTGTCATATAAGCCTTTTAATAACCTTTTATTTCTTAATCTTACTTTATGTGTTTATTGATTTAACAAAATGTGATGAGTGTCATTATAGGTCTGCAATTTTTAAAGTGCAACATAAAAAGTAATACGTTGCATTTTTTGCAATATAAGAATGATTGCTCTTTTTTCTCACTTTGGCCGTTACAATGTGTGAAAAGAGAATTCTAGTGTTATATATCGCATTCTTGAAAGCTCTTTGACAAAGCATTGTGAATCACTTTTATGATAAAAATTAAGCTATGTCGCATTATTTAGAAAAATCGAAGGCATTTATTTATTTTTCGTTTTAAAATCAAAATATAAAACATTGAAAGTTCTTATTTAAGAAAAGTTATTTTTTAAGAAGGAGGTTACTATGACAACCCCTAATAAATTTGCTGTTTTATTAAAACCAACAGATGAGCAACCTGCTTTAGATCGTGCCGCACAGTACTCAAGAGTTGATCCTTCTATTTCAGTTGTAGCTGTTAGAGTAGTAAATAACTACAAAGAAGAGAATGTAGAGCAGATCACTCTAAAAGAAAAAGCTAACTTTGAGATGTTGAAGCGTAAGTATGCAAGTATTAAGAACTTTGATTTCAAAGTAGTATTTGATAAGAATGTAGCTGGAGGATTTAATGCTGAGTGTAAAACAGGCAATTACTCTTTAGCAGTTATTTCCGCTAACAAGAGACATGCTTTGAAAGATCTATTTATCAGCAATGTTGATAGTCAGATCATGCGCAAGTGCACTATTCCTTTACTGGTGGTACGTGATGCTTCATCAACTGCAACTTTAGGTCAGTCGGTAATTTTAGCAATTGATTTTACTGATGCAGCTCAGGTAGGTAAATTAGACGACTACTTATTTGATGCAGCTTCATCCTTTGCAAAGAGCTTTGATGGTACAGTTCATATTGCAAACTGTGTAACTCCAAAAAATCCTGGTTTAATGGGGGGTAACCTAAGCCAGTCTAAGATTGTTTCATCAGGTGGTCTTGAGAGCAGAGTTGGTGTTCACTTCAAGCTAGCTGAAGAGTTTGCTTTAAAGCACAAAGTTCCTCTAGAGAATGTTCATGTAGTTGAAGGTCGAATTGATGAAGAGATCCCAAGACTATGTGAGAAGTTTAATGCACGTATGGTTTGCATGGGCACAACTCCACGTAGCACTTTCTTAGGTTCAATCAATTCATCTGCCGGTGAAATAGTTTTAGAGCAGATCAAAGGTGATATCTTTATTGTTAACTCAGAGAAGTTAGACAAGTAATATAAGACAGATACTTTTATCTATGCACAACGCTACAAGAGTGCGGTTTTAAGCTGTGCTCTTGTGACGTTTGGTTTACTTTTCCAAAAAAGTCATCTACAACATTTCTTTTAATATCCATCACATCTCTGACAATCCATACCTCATCACTTTTATAGTCTGAAGCCATACCTCTTTATCATCAAAAGCTAGCTATAAGTATTCTCTATAAGTCAATATTTAAAGATTGTATTACTATCTTATTGAAACATAAATAATTTATCTAAATAATAACAGAGTAGCAAAAGCTACAATTGTTTCAATTAAAACTTTCACAATATAGCGGACTATAAAAATCACCTCAAAGTTCGCTTTCTTACCTGATTATTACACATCTAACCAAACAATTTACATAAATTACATCTACTAACGAAAAGCAATAGTGAATACATAGACAAAAAGGTAAAAGTTGTTATCGAAAATTCAATTAACACACAAATAGTTGAAGATCCTTCTGTATCTAAAGGCATCATTTACACTATAGCCACCGAGCTTCGGTTACATTTTGAAATCGGAGAGGGTAAGGTTGTACCTTTAGATAATACTATTAAAGAGAAGTTCTCTTTAGTAGTTGATGAGAAGTACCTAAAAGTACTTGAAGACTTCCTTGAAAAAAGAGCTATCTATTTTGAATTGACTTTATAGAGATTAAGAAAGTGTTTACGAGGGTAGATACAAAAAGAGAAGACAGTTTATTTTCTGTCTTCTCCTCTTAACGTTTAAATCAAATTAAACGTTGAATAAAAATTCGAATAAATCACCGTCGTGAACGATGTAATCCTTTCCTTCTGATCTTAACTTACCAGCTTCTTTAGCGCCTGCTTCACCTTTGTACTTGATGAAATCGTCATAAGCGATAGTCTGAGCGCGGATGAAACCTCTTTCAAAGTCAGAGTGGATTTTACCTGCTGCCTGTGGAGCAGTAGCACCAACTTTAACAGTCCATGCTCTTACTTCCTTAGGTCCTGCTGTAAAGAATGTCTGTAGACCTAATAACTGATAGCCAGCACGAATTACACGGTTCAAACCTGGTTCTTCAATGCCTAAGCTGTCCATGAACTCTTTTCTGTCAGCTTCATCCATAGATGCTAAATCAGACTCAATTGCAGCAGATACTGGAACTACGATTGATTTTTCCTCATCAGCTAACTTCTTAACAGCATCTAAATAAGGATTGTTGGTAAAGCCATCTTCAGATACGTTAGCAATGTACATAACAGGCTTAATGGTTAAGAAGTTGAAGTTTCTTAAAGCAGCTCTGTCAGCATCAGTAAAGTCAACAGAACGTAACATTTTGCCATGCTCTAAAGCTGGTTTGCACTTCTCTAAAGCTACAACCTGAGCTAAAGCTTCCTTATCACCACCGGTTCTAGCTCTTTTCTCTAATCTCTGTAATGCCTTATCACAGATATCAAGATCGCTTAGCGCAAGCTCGGTGTTAATAACTTCGATATCTTCAACAGGATCAACCTTACCTGCAACGTGGATAACGTTCTCGTCATCAAAGCAACGAACTACATGTGCAATCGCATCGGTTTCACGAATGTTCATTAAGAACTGGTTACCTAAACCTTCACCTTTTGAAGCTCCTTTTACTAAACCTGCAATATCCACGAACTCCATTGAAGTTGGAACAATCTTAGCTGGTTTTACTATAGCTGCAATTGCGTCTAAACGTGGATCTGGTACTGGAACGATACCGGTATTAGGTTCGATAGTGCAGAATGGAAAGTTTTCTGCTGCAATTCCTGCTTTAGTTAGTGCATTGAACAAGGTAGATTTACCAACATTAGGCAGACCTACAATACCGCATTTAAAACCCATTTTATTATTCTCCTAGTTAGGCTTGTAACCATTAATCATTGATGTTGCTTTAGAAACCCCATCTGTAAAGAGCTTGTCTATTGCTAAAAGAGCTTCTTCATAAGCATCATCGATAAGCTTCTTGTCATTAGCAGAAGGCTTACCTAAAACCCAGTTGATTACCTCATGTGAAGGTGGTTTACCAATACCGAGACGTAATCGGTAATAGTTTTGTGAATTAGATAAATTAGCAGTGATGCTGCGAAGTCCATTGTGACCTGCCAAACCACCGCCAAATTTGAACTTCATGTGACCTGCCGGAAGATCAAGATCGTCATGACAAACTAAGATTTCCTCAGGTTTAATCTTGTAGAAATTGCACAGGGCAGCTACAGAACGACCAGATTCATTCATAAAGGTAGTAGGGAATACCAGCCTTACTTCGTGATCTAAGATCATGCCTCTACCTAAAATTCCTGAGAACTTGCCTTCAGGACGCATGTCAATTCTGTATTTATCTGCAAGCTTATATAAAAAATCAACACCGATGTTGTGTCTGGTGTGTTCATATTCAGAACCAGGATTACCCAGACCTACAATCAGTTTGATATTGCACTTGTCGTTAGCCATTTATAACCTTAACGTCTTGTTTTTCCTTTGTAGGTAGAGCATCAAAAAGTTCTTTGATGCTCTGATTAAATTTTGTAACTAAAAAGTCAGGCTCAATGTCCTTTAATGGTGCCAGCACAAAAGCTCTTTTCTGCATTCTAGGATGCGGCAGAGTAAGCTTTTTATCATCACTTCTAGTATCTCCGTACGCGATGATATCTATATCAAGAGTTCTAGGACCGTCTTTGAAAAGGCGTACTCTTTTATATTTCTGTTCAAGTGATGACAGAAATTCAAGTAACTCATAAGAGTCGATATCTGTTTCAAGAGATAATGCTAAATTTACAAAATCATCCTGGTCTAAAAAGCCTACGGGTTTGGTTTTATAAAAAGGAGATACTTCTACCTTTTTAATGCCATCTTTTCCTTTAATGTCATCGATGGCATGATTTAAGATATCGATGCTGTCACCTAGATTAGAACCTAATGAGAGTAAAACTTTGGTCATCTTAGTTACCTAAGTTCATGGATGCTCTCCATGCTCTTGCTTTAGCTAACTGCTCTTTACGCTTAGCACTTAAATTGGTCTCATCCTCAAAGCCTTCTGTGGCTGGATTTTTAGCCCCTTTTTGCTTTTTAGATTTCTTTTTATTAGAAAACTTCTGCTGATATTTCTGATCTTTTAAAGCCTTTCTCTTAGCAGCAATTGCTGCTGATTTTACATAGTAAGGTTGCCAGAAATTAACGCATGTAGCTAAATATGGTTCAAACTTTGTGCGCAAGGAGATGAAATCAAAGGCTGCCCTAAAGATGGTTCTGTTTGAAACTTCATCATAGTCTTTTAGTAACTCTATTTGCTGCAGAACTAGTTGCATTCTCCACAATGACTTGATGCTGTCGCTTACAGCCATAGGAATGTCAGTTACTTTATCCTGATTATCAAATACAGAATCTAAAGCTAATCGTACAATGTCATTGTCTTCCATTGGAGACACCATAGATTCGCTGTAGCGTCTTAATCTGAAGACATTGTTTTGGAATACGCCCCACAGAATTACTGAATATAAGAAATGAGGCATATTTCTCTTGTTCTCAGCGTATCTTTTATCAGAGCTTGAAAGTGCGTATTCAACAAAGTCGATATAGCTCTTGTTATCTAAAAAGTCTCCAGCATCAGGGAACAACAGTTCAAAGATGTTGTACTTTCTTAAAATCTTGAAGCTGTTATAGCCATGACCTGTAATAAAGAGTTTGTTAACTTCTTCAAACATACGGGCATTTGAAACTTCAAGTAATAAAGCTGACAGTCTCTTAATCGGATCAGATGTTCTCTTTGAGAGCTTAAATCCCAGTTTTGCGCTAAATCTTAAAGCTCTGATCATACGAACAGGATCTTCACTGTATCTAGTGTCAGGATCACCGATGATATCGATGATGCCATTTTGCATATCGTAAAGACCGCCGTTGTAGTCGTAGATCTCTTTTTTTACAGGATCAAGATATAAAGCGTTAATGGTAAAGTCACGTCTTTGAGAATCCTCAACAATGCTTTTACCGTAAACATTGTCTCTTAAAAGCATGCCAGACTCTGCTGACACTCTAGTTGGATTTATTTTACCTTTTTTTGCTGTGGAGTTACTTCTAAAGGTTGTAACTTCAATAATATTCTGTCCACTAAAGACAACGTGAACAATCTTAAATCTTCTGCCTATGATTCTAGAATTTGAAAAGATCCTATGAACCTGCTCAGGGGTTGCATCTGTAGATACATCAAAATCTTTAGGTTTCTTTCCTAATAGAAGATCACGGATACAACCACCTACTAAATAGGCTTTAAACTTATGCTTTTGAAGGGTAGTAACGACCTGAACTGCTGCTTTTGATAGAGATGATAAATCAAGCCCCAGTTCACTTGCTGATACTATGTTTTGAGCAAAGCCTTTTTTCTTGGCGTTTGTTTTGAATTTTTTTAGACTTTCTGTATTAAGTCCTTGCAATGGTGCAGTAATTTTTCTTACTCCAAATTTACTCTTTTAAAACGTGCGCATTATACCATTTTTAAGGCAGGCTTGCAGAAAGGACATTTTTGAAGAAAAATTATAAGTCTGATTCAAGAAGCCTCAAAAAGAGGCTGTTATTTCAATCTTTTTGAAGTTACAGCACAGCTCTTGCCTGCAAATGCAATTCCATAGGCAAAAACACTGGAAACAGTCTTGTTTGTCATCATTGGTTCTGCGTATTTCGTCTTTTCTATCTGAGAAAGCGCATTTTCACTTATAGTAACGAAGTCTGAGTCTATAGTTGCTGATTTTATTTCGATAACACAGGCTTTAGTACCGGTTGAATCTCTGAAAATGATATCAGCATAACCGTTGCCAGATTCAGCATTAGAGCGGAATTCACCTAAACTGTTTTTACAGTTTGAAAAGATTCCGTTTAAAAAGCCGTGATAGAAGTTTTCATGAGGTGCTTTTGTGGCATTGTCTCTTACAGAGACAAATGAACGTAATAAGTTTCTTAATTTTTCCTGAACAAAGTTGTCATCACCATTTAATAAGGCATTGACAATATTTAAGGCTAGGTTGCCTTTAGTAAGCTCATTATCAAATTTTTCTTTAACATTGTGAGTAAAACATTTTAAAATTTCAAGATTTGGAATTTTTGCAATAACAACTTTATCAGAAGAATTGTCTTTGGACAGCTCTTTTTCATCAGTTTGTTCAAAATCAAGAGTTAAATAACCTGTATGCAACAGCAATGACCAAAAGTCATCTGACTTGTGTTCTGACAGACAGTCATAGTTCATGGATTCATTGAGCCTGAAGCTGATAGTCTTACCGTCAATAAGATCCTGCATCTTTTGAGTGTCGATGTCTGTTAAATATCCTAAATATTCATAGACTGCAGGACTTGAGGTGGAGGTTGACCAGTAGTTATCTGCTTTTATAACTTCATTTCCGTTAATGTTCTTCAGATAGTTGTCATCTACAAACTTTATAACATCCCATGGGCAGAACATCTCTTTGTCATAGAATCTGTAACCGTCATAGTTACTTTTTACAACAGATGCATAGTCTTCTAACTCATAGTCTTTTAGAACTCTTAAGGTCTCGTCCTTGGTAAATCCTATAATACCTGTTAAACCCTTCTTTTCAGAAATCACTGTATTTATATTAAGATTGTTAACACCTGTAAAGATACTGTTCTTTGCCACCTTTAAACAGCCTGTCATTACCACCTTGCTTATAATTGAGGTGTTCTTTTCAGGATCTGATGGAGGTGTTTTCAAAAAACCCAAAAAAGATGACATTAAGGTCACCATTTTCTCGTGGTAACCTTTTTCATGAGCTTTTGCTAAAGGTACGTCATACTCGTCTATCAGGATGAAAACCTGTTTCCTAAAGTGCTTGTATAGCATCAGGGCAAGATCTCTGATAGCTGAGGTGATGTAATATCTGGATTCAGCATTAAGCTTTATTAAAAAAGCATCATCACAGATTTTATCAAACTTTGCTTTTTCCTTTTCATCAAGACTTGGACTGTCTTTCAGAAAACTGTATTCTTTAGCTTTTGCAGCTATAACTCCGGCAAGCTGTGAGAATGCCTCTTCAAAGTTATCACCTGATACGTCCTTTAAGGTAATAAATATTACAGGAAACTTACCCATGTACTTTTCACAGAAATCTTCGTCTTCAAGAATTCTGGTGTCTTTAAAGAACTCCTTCTGAAGAGAGGTATCTCCTGGATTTTTTTCACTAATCTTCAGAAAGTTTTTAAACATATCCAGAAGTAGAGTCTTGCCAAAACGTCTAGGCCTTGTAAAGAGAAGCACATCAGATCCGTCTATATCAAATACCTGCTTTAAATAAGATGTCTTATCTACGTAATAACGATTTTTATCACGTAGTTCAGCAAAATTGTCTTTACCAATTGGCAGTACTTTAAATTGTCTGTTTTTCATAGTGATTTCCATAGTCACCTGCATCGGTTAATATTGTACATCTGCCATTTAATTGTATGTTTACATTTAGCTGTATCGGCGGCATCAGAAAAGCTAAATTTTACTTTTGAAACTTCATTGTATTCAGAATGGTTAAAGCCTAATCACAGCATTGTCTGATACAGCTTTTATTGATGAGAGCAACTCATTTAGAAGAGTTGAATCACTGAATACTTCTCCAAGATTAAACTGATCAAACGGATTTTCAATCAGAATCTTATTTTCTTCTATAAGTCCATTCTCGACTACATAATCTATCACAAGGTTGATAAATGCAGATTGCTCTGCTGTCAGATTATGACTGTCCATAAATTTGGAAAAAGCATCCTTTGCAGCTTTTTTATCAAGACCTGAAATTTTCCTTATAAGAACACCGATGTTAGTCTTAGAGTAGGTTTTATCATACTCATCCTTGGTTCCAATTTTATTCCAGACAATGTCCTCAAGCTCTTTTATATCATCTGTGGCAAGCTTCTGATTATTGTGAATTTTACAGATCACGCCTTCATTGATATGCTCTCTTACATATCTTTCAACCCTGTTCTTATAAGGCTCAAAAGCACTTGTGTCAGCGTATCTTGAGACTCCGCTTTCATTTGTCTCAATATTGGATATGGTATCTTCAACATCAATGTAAATATCTTTTCCTGAGCTGTTGTTTTCTATGTAAACGACTAATTCTCTAAGCTGTTTTCTGATATCTTCATAATCCTTTAGAGTCATTGACTGAACAAATTCGTCTTTTAACAGTCTTTCAAGTAAAGCTCTATTCTTTTTTACAGCATCAATACTGTCACCAACGTTGTCTAAAAGAACTGCTGAAATTTTTTTCAGGTTGGAAATAAGTCTGTTAAACTCTTTATTGTTTTCTGAAACATATGACAATTCTATTCCGTACATAAGATTGTCAAAACGTCTTGAGCGTATATCATCTTCAGAAGGTACAAGAAGTTCACCTATCTGGCTGTTCAAATCCTCAATTATTTCATCAGTAAGCTCTGTAAATGTATTTTCATCTGAATACTTTCTGATAGCTCCCAAATGAGTTTTAGCCATAAAGGTTTCCTGATTTATCTCTCGAACCTTGCCTGTAAGCGCCTTTACAGTTTCATCACAATATTCTTTTGAATCAAAATTTCCATTACCAGTAAGAGCTTTAAGTAGTTTTGCACGTATAACGAAAGTTCTGTGTTCAAGTGAAATCTGTAATTTTCCATCAAGACCGTGAGGATTTTCTTCAAAAAAGTCGAAGTTTCTGCAGGCATCAATGATTACAAAGTATTTTTTATCATCACCGTCAATGAGTCCATCACATTTTCTGGTGCCTCTGCCTATCATTTGCCAGAATTTTGCATAGCTGTAGACAGGTTTGAAGAACACAAGATTCAGACATTCGGGCACATCTATACCGGTGTCCAGCATATCCACAGATACTGCAATCTGAGGATCTTTATGTGGATTTTTGAACTTGTCTATCAGGTTGTCATGAAATTTGATCTGATTGTCGATAACCTGACAGAACTCTCCTCCTAAATATGGATAATCCTGATTGAATGTTTCTACAATTTCTTCAGCGTGCTTATGATTTCTGGCAAAAATTATGGTCTTACCTACCTTGTCTCCACATTCAATTTTTAGTCCGTAGTCCATAAGAGCAGAGATGACCTTTCTTATAGTGTCCCGGTTAAACAGCCACTTATTGATGGCATCACTGTTAACCTCCTCAACGTAGTGTTCCTCGTCATCAGCAAAAGCCTCATCCCATCTTTCTTTATCCTCATCAGACAGCTCTTTGTATTTAATACCGTTGAGCATGAAGTCTGTATTAAACTTGATGGTATGAAAATCTACAAGGTATCCGTCGTTAACGGCAGTTTCAAGAGGGTAGTAGTAAGTTGGATCTCCTACATCTAAACCAAACTCCTGATAGGTATTTTTATCAATTTCTTTCTTTGGTGTTGCTGTCAGTCCCACCAGCAGTGAGTCAAAGTACCTGAAGATTTCTTTATACTTATTATAAATTGAGCGGTGAGCTTCATCGCAGATGATTAGACTGAAATGTCCACTCGTAAACAGTCGTTTTCCGTCTTCAAAGACAGTATCAATGGTACTTATCATGGTCTGATAAGTAGAAAATATTATTCTTGCCTTGGGATCTCTATCCTCTTTTTTAGATTCGCAAAGGTTAGCCAGAGTTTGAGACTTTAGATATGTTTTTGCAGCAGAATATGCCTGTGATACAAGTGAGGTTCTGTCAGCAAGAAACAGTACATTCTTAATCCAGTTCTTTTCTGCAAGTACCTTAATCAGCCCTAAAATAGTTCTGGTTTTACCACTTCCTGTAGCCATCACCAGAAGTGCTTTTCTGTAGTTCTTTGAAAAATGTTCACAGACAGAATTTATTGCTTCTTTCTGGTAGTATCTTTCACAGATGTCATTCAGACTGTAATCAGACAAAAGCTGTTTATGTGTACTTCTGTATATTAAAAACTGCAGATCTGTTTTTGAATAAAACGAGGATATTTCGCGCTCAGGATAATTCTCATCATAGAGAATATGAATCGATGAACCGTTGGAAGTAAAAATTACAGGTCTGACTCCATACTTTATCTTCATATTGTCAGCATAGATTTTGGCTTGTTCTCTGCCTGTTTCTACAGTAACATCCTTTCTTTTTGCTTCTACAACTGCCAGAGGTTTTCCATCATCGTCATAGAGAACATAATCCAGAAATCCAGTTCCGCTAGCATTGTGCATGCCTTCAACCAGAACTTCCTCTTTCCAGTCTATTCCTTTAACCCATCCGGCATCAGCAAGCATGATATCAATATAAGCACGTGTTTGAGCTTCTGTGAGAGGCGGATTTTTTGGTTCCTTGTAATTTTGTGAATTCTCTTTTCTTGCTGCTGTTAAGCGCTCTTTCTGCTCAAGGGTGATCTTGGAAAGAGCATCGTTCTGTTTTTGTAAATTCAGATTCTGCTCTGTAAGAGCTTGAATTTTTTCTTCATAGGAAATGACGAGTTCTTTTGACTCTGTTTCCTGAGTATTACCAGCATTGATAGCATTCTCTCTACTGAAAGAATGCGGTGTTTGATCATCACCGTAATTCTGATTAATCCAGTCAAAAAAGACAAAAAGTGTGTTTAAAACCAGAAGGGCAGTTTCCTGATTGAAATTTCTCTGACCATGAGCAGCCTGGTTACCAGCTTTTCTTATAAGATTCAGATTGGTGCTTAAAGATTCACCTATGATTTTTCTGAATCTGAAATTGTTCATGAGTCCGCACAGATCAGCACCTTCAGGTTTTAGCAGTTCATCATCAACGTTATACATCCAGTTGATGGCAAGCTCTAAAGCTCTTCTGCACTGAGTAATAGCTAAACTAGGATCAATGCTCAAACATTTCTCTGCATTCACAGCTGCAGATGCAAAGCTTTTAAATAAAACCTGTTTGGTTAAGAAATCAAAATTACTCATGCTTGACTACCAAAGTGAACTATACCTTACCAACTAAATCCTCTAGAGCCTTTTGGATTATAAGTTTTGATTTGTC
>ERZ1034781.996-NODE-996-length-12929-cov-16.950831_pt1 | contig 12929 bp, 10 predicted proteins | sample MGYA00520700_ERZ1034781 | MGnify/ENA primary metagenome ERZ1034781 (study PRJEB33766, sample SAMN09781709) | gut metagenome | biome: gut microbiome | host: Homo sapiens | place: Madagascar | study: EMG produced TPA metagenomics assembly of the PRJNA485056 data...
AACACATCGTGGGTGAACTCTGCACCATTATTTCCGAAGGTAAATTTACGCAATCATTTTACGGTCAAGTCGTTGAATTTAGCTGTCCAATGTGGCATAATAGAAATAAGACCAAAATATGAATGGAGGAAGTTTTTATGGCAAACAATGAGTTACAGATTGCCGGCTCACAAGGTGAACTTAGAATCCGTCCTTACGAGCACCACGCAAAGTATTATGAAACAGATCAGATGGGTATAATCCACCATTCAAACTATGTCAAGTGGATGGAAGAAGCAAGACTTGATTTGATGGATCAGATAGGACTCAACTACAGGCAGATGGAGGATATGGAAATCATAAGTCCGGTGCTGTCGATATCGGTAGAGTATCACAGTATGGTACATTTCGATGACACGGTCGTCATCTACACAAAGCTGCTTAAGTATAACGGAATCAAGATGGAGCTTGAGTATGTCATGAAGGACAAAGAGACAGGCGAGCTTCGCACCACTGCAAAAAGCAGCCATTGCTTTTTGAATAAATCCGGCAAACCAATCTCATTAAAGAGAATGTATCCGGAATTAGATACAAAATTTTTTGAATTTAAAGAGGCATAATAAAATGATACAGGATAGATTAAAAGCATTGAGAAGCGAGATGGCAAAGAGGGGCATCTCGCTGTATGTGGTACCTACTGCTGATTTTCATGAGTCAGAGTATGTAGGAGAGCATTTTAAGGCACGCAAATATATTACAGGCTTCACGGGCTCAGCAGGTACCGCAGTCATCACTATGGATGAGGCCGGACTATGGACAGACGGCAGGTATTTTGTGCAGGCGGCTGCGCAGCTTAAGGATACCACTGTAAAGCTGTTTAAGATTGGCGAGGAGGGCGTACCGACAGTTGATGAGTATATAAAGGATACTCTTTCGGATGGCGGTGTAATAGGCTTTGACGGCAGAGTGGTAAATGCCGCATGGGGCAAAAGGCTTTCTGAAATCGCAAAAGAAAAGCATGGCAGCATGTACGTAAATGAGGATCTGATTGACCTTATATGGACTGACAGACCGCCTATGTCAAAGGCACCTGTCATGATTTTTGACAATAAATATACCGGTGAGGATATAAGCTCAAAGCTTAAAAGAGTCAGAGAGCAGATGGCACAAAAGGGTGCAACACTTCATCTGATGTCATCACTTTACGATATCGCCTGGCTTTTAAATGTCAGGGGAGGCGACATAAGCTATGTGCCTGTAGTGCTTTCGTACCTGGCACTGTCACAGGACAGCTGCATATGGTTTTTGCAGGAAGAGGTTGTGACAGAGACTCTTAAGGCATACCTCGATAAGAATGGTATACAGACAAGACCTTACGATGATTTTTATGAATATGTGAAGCATATTGATGAAAAAGAGACAGTGCTTTTAAATACATCGGTTGTAAATTACCGCATCTGCGACAGCCTGCCAAAGGGTGTTAAGGTGATTGATGCGGAGGATCCTACAGTTGTCATGAAGGCTGTAAAGAATGAAGTGCAGCTTGAAAATCTGCGCAAGGCGCATTTAAAGGATGCAGTTGCGATGTGCAGGTTCATGTACTGGCTTAAGACAAATATAGGTAAGATACCTATGACAGAGATTTCGGCTTCAGATTATCTTGCATCGCTTAGAGCACAGCAGGAGGGCTTTCTTGATTTGAGCTTTGCCACAATATGCGGATATGCTGATCATGGTGCTATTGTGCATTACTCTGCAACAGAGGAGTCTGACATGCAGCTTAAGCCTGAGAGTCTTCTTTTGGTTGATTCAGGAGGACATTATCTGGAGGGAACCACAGATATCACGAGGACCTTTGCGTTAGGACCGGTGACTGACGAGATGAAGGATATGTTTACGAGAGTGTGCCGCTCAAATATGAACCTGGCAAATGCAAGGTTTAAGGAGGGCTGCTCGGGACTAAACTTTGATATTCTGGCAAGAGAGCCTTTCTGGGAGATTGGCATGGACTACAATCACGGCACCGGACACGGTGTGGGCTATGTGCTCAATGTGCATGAGGGACCAAACAGCTTCCACTGGAAGCAGTATCCGGGCAGGACTGCAGAGCGTGTGATAGAAGAGGGCATGGTCACTACAGACGAGCCGGGCATCTATTTAGAGGGCAAATTCGGTATTCGTACAGAGAATGAGCTTATCTGCCGGAAGGGTGAGAAAAATGAGTATGGTCAGTTTATGTATTTTGAGAATCTGACCTATGTACCGATAGATCTCGATGCGATTGATCCAAATCAAATGACAGACAGGGAAAAGGGATACCTGAACGCTTACCATGCCAGAGTTTATGAGCTTGTTTCACCTTTTTTGAATGATGAGGAGGCTCAGTGGCTTAAGAAATATACAAGAGCTATTTAACATTACTGCCTGCACTGCAGTGTGACCGGCAGCGATTACAACAATATTAAGTAATAAGGAAAGTATAAAATGAGTGAAAAGCTTGTACTTATAGACGGACACAGTATTTTAAACAGGGCATATCACGGACTTCCTGATCTGACCAATTCAGAGGGGCTTCACACAAATGCAGTCTATGGATTTTTGAATATCATGTTCAAGATTCTTGACGAGGAAAAGCCTGACTATCTGACGGTGGCATTTGATGTGCATGCACCGACATTCAGGCACAGGATGTTTGATGCGTACAAGGGCACGAGAAAGCCTATGGACGAGGAGCTCAGGCAGCAGGTGCCTATGATAAAGGAAATGCTTACCGCTATGGGCATAAAAATCGTGGAAAAGGAAGGCTATGAGGCCGACGATATACTTGGAACCTTATCTGTCAGGGCAGAAAAGGCCGGTATGGATGTCGCCATCATTTCCGGAGACAGAGACCTCTTGCAGCTTGCGACTGACCATGTCATGGTAAGGATTCCAAAGACAAAGAAAACAGGAACCGAGATAGAAAACTACAATACAGCAGATGTTATCGAAAAGTACGGCGTCACTCCAAAGGAGTTTATCGATGTAAAGGCTCTGCAGGGAGATACGTCTGATAATATTCCCGGGGTACCCGGTATCGGCGAAAAGACAGCAGGTGCACTTATAGCAAAATATCACTGTATAGAGGCAGTACATGAGGACGCTGAGAATGTAAAGCCGCCAAGGGCTTCAAAGAATATAGTGGAGTATTGGGAGCAGGCACTTATGAGCAAGGAGCTTGCGACAATCATACTTGATGCGCCGGTTGACTATGAATTTTCTGATGCAAAGCTTAGTGGCGGAGTAGAGTCACTCTACACTGAGGAAGCCTTTTTACTGTGCAAACGATACGAATTCAAAAACATGCTGTCACGGTTTAATGTGGAGGCTCCTAAAAACAATGCCGAGGAGCATTTTGTGGTAGTAAGGGACTTAAAGACTGCAGAGAGTGTGTTTGAGAAGGCAAAGAACAAGGAGGTCGCTTTTGCGGTAGTACCGGGAGAGTCTTTGGGAAACAGCGAAAGTGATGGACAGCTAAGTCTGTTTTCGGAGCCGGTTTCTAACGATTATCTTGCTGTTTCGATTTGTTTTTCAGAGGAGGACATATATTTTATCTGTACAGGTGATGAGATTTCAAGCAGCTTCCTCGATGAAAAACTAAATACCCTGGAAGTAAAGTCATGGATATCACCGGATTTAAAGACCAATCTGCACAGATTTAAGAGCAAAGAGATAAAGGCAGATGACAGAGGCAGATATTTTGACATGATGGTGGCTGCATACCTTATCAATCCGCTTGTCGGGGAGTATCCCTATGATGCGGTTGCAAAGGACTATCTGGGGCTTATGCTATCATCTAAAAAGGATTATCTGGGGAAGCTTGATTTTACTCAGATGATGAAGGAGGATGAGAAAAAGGCAGTGGACTGTGCCTGCTACGAGGTGTATACTGCCTGGAAATCAAAGCCGGTTCTTTTGCAGAAGCTAAAGGAAATGGATATGCTCACGCTTTATAAAGATATCGAGCTGCCACTCGTTTTCGTACTGTATGATATGGAAAATGAGGGTATAAGGGCTGATGGAATAAAGCTTAAGGAGTATGGAGACAAGCTTGCTGTTTCGATAGCTGAGCTTGAAAAGAAAATATACGAGGCAGCAGGTGAAGAGTTTAATATAAATTCGCCAAAGCAGCTTGGAGTCATTCTCTTTGAAAAGCTTGGACTGCCAAATGAAAAGAAGACAAAGACCGGTTATTCTACTGCGGCAGATGTGCTTGAAAAGCTGGCACCTGAGTATCCGATTGTTGCGGATATTCTGGAATACAGACAGCTCACAAAGCTAAAGAGCACATATGCTGACGGACTTTCGGGATATATCGCATCCGATGGCAAAATCCATACTACCTTAAATCAGACAATCACTGCGACAGGCCGTCTTTCAAGCACAGAGCCAAATCTGCAGAATATCCCGATAAGGATTGAGCTGGGCAAGCTTATCAGAAAGGTATTTCTGCCTGAGGATGGAGATCTGTTTGTTGACTCAGACTACTCACAGATCGAGCTTCGGGTGCTGGCAGCGCTTTCAGGGGATGAAAGGATGATAGAGGCATTTAAGAATGGTCAGGATATCCACAGAAGTACAGCATCCCTTGTGTTTGACACACCGTTTGATGAGGTCACAGACCTTCAAAGACGAAATGCCAAGGCGGTAAATTTTGGTATCGTATATGGTATTAGCGCGTTTGGTCTGTCTAACGACCTGGGGATTTCAAGGAAAGAGGCACAGGGCTATATAGACAGCTATTTTGTCAAATATCCAAAGATTAAGGAGTTTTTGGATCAGACGGTTTTGGATGCCAGGAAAAATGGCTATACAAAGACCATGTTTGGGCGTATCAGACCGATTCCCGAGCTGAACTCGAGCAATTTCATGCAGAGACAGTTTGGAGAGAGAGTTGCTATGAACTCACCTATTCAGGGCACAGCAGCCGATATCATAAAGATTGCTATGATACGTGTGCATGACAGGCTTCTTGACGAGGGCTTAAAGTCAAGACTTATCCTTCAGGTGCATGATGAGCTTTTAATTGAGACAAAGGAAGCTGAGAAGGATAAAGTGATTAAGCTTCTGGAGAAAGAGATGCGTGGTGCGGTGGACATGAAGGTATCCATGGAGGTGGGCACCGAGTGTGGTTATGACTGGTATGATGCGCATTGATGACAGAAAAGGAAATAGTATGATTTTTATAGGAATAACAGGTGGTGTAGGTGCCGGAAAATCGGCAGTGCTTAGCTATCTTAAGGAACTTGATGGCGTAAGGGTCATGCTCTCCGATGAGATAGCACATGAGCTGATGGAGCCGGGAAGCGACTGCTACAACAGATTAAAGGAATTGTTTGCGGGCGAACCGATATGGCTTGAGGACGGGCATTTTGACAGACCGGCACTTGCCGGAGTGATTTTTTCGGATGATAAAAAAAGAGAGCTTCTAAATGAAGTAGTGCATCCGGCAGTAAAGGAATATGTGCTTAATGCAGTTAAAGAGGCAAAAAAAGAAGGTCTTTTCATGCTTGTGCTTGAAGCAGCACTCCTTATAGAGGAGGGATATGGTGAAATCTGCGACGAGCTGTGGTATATTTATGCAAGTGAAGAAGTCAGAAGAAAAAGACTTAAGTCATCAAGAGGCTATTCAGATGAGAAGATAGACAGCATCTTTGCAAGCCAGCTTAAAGAAGATGAGTACAGAAGGCACTGCAAGGAGGTTATCGATAATGATGGAGATATCGAAAACACGATAGCTTCAATAAATAAAGCGCTTAGCAAATACAAGGAGTAGTGGAAATGAATAATGTATTCGGTTTGGATATTGGTACAAGAAATGTTGTAGGAACTGTCGGCTATCAGACTGATGACAAGGAATTTGTGGTTACAGCACAGTATGTGAAGGAGCATGAGACCAGAGCCATGCTTGACGGTCAGATACATGATATAGGCAGGGTGGCAAAAACAATTAAGGAAGTAAAGGACGAGCTTGAAAAACAGACAGGACAGCCACTTGAAGAGGTGTGTATAGCAGCCGCAGGACGAGTATTAAAGACTGTCACGACGCATGTGGAGTATGAGTATGCGCAGGAGTCTGTGGTGACCGGCGAGGATGTCCATACGCTTAACCTGCTTGGCATAGAAAAAGCACAGGAGGCACTCAAGGAGGTTAACGATACAAGCTATAAGTTTTACTGCGTGGGATATTCTACAGTCAAATTCTTTTTGAATGATGAGGTGTTTATCAGCCTTGAGGGTCATAAGGCAAACAAAATAGGCGAGGATATCATAGTTACATTTCTGCCGGAGGATGTGGTAGACGGACTGTATGCGGCAGTGGGACAGGCCGGGCTTAGTGTAGCCAATATGACATTGGAGCCTATCGCCGCTATCAATGTGGCAATTCCGGAGAACTATCGTATGCTTAATATCGCACTTGTCGATGTGGGAGCCGGAACGAGTGATATCTCAATCACAAGAGACGGAAGTATCATAGCCTATGGCATGATACCGCATGCAGGAGATGAGCTGACAGAAGTTATTGTGCAGCATTTCCTCGTGGATTTCAATATGGCGGAGAGCATCAAGCTTCAGTCTACGACAAGTGATACGGTTACATACAAGGATATCATGAGCATCGAGCACACAATTCCTGCACAGGATGTGTGGGAGGTGGCAGCACCTGTTGTTGATAATATTGCACAAGAGGTATCGACTAAAATCAGAGAGCTAAACGGTGACAAAACAGTAAGCGCCTGCTTTGTAGTCGGAGGCGGAGGCAAGATACACGGCTTTACGGAAAAGCTTGCGGAAGACCTCGACCTGCCGGAGGAAAGAGTCGCCCTAAGAGGCGAGGAAGTGCTTGGCGAGGTAATTTTTGAGCAGGAGGATATCACGAAGGATCCGCTTATTGTCACTCCGATTGGTATATGTCTGAATTATTATGACCAGAGAAATAATTTTATCATGGTCAGATTCAACGGTGAGAGAATAAAGCTCTATGACAATAACAGGCTTACAATAGTCGATGCGGCGCTTCAGGCGGGATTTCCAAACGATGAGCTGTTTCCAAAGCGCGGCACACCGATAAACTTTACGGTAAATGGTGTGGCAAGACTTGTAAGAGGCGAAGCAGGAGAGGGCGCAGTGGTTACCATGAACGGAAAGCCTGCAAGCATCAATACACCGCTTGAGCCAAACAGTGAGATAATCATAGAGCCGTCCACAGCAGGAGAGGCAGCAGTGTATAAGATATCGCAGCTTGATGAGTACAATCATTCTGTCATTACATTTGTCATAAATGGCAGAAAGGTATCATGTCCTAGGTTTGTCCAGGTAAACGGAGAGCTTGAGCCGGAGGATTACAGCATCAGGGAAAACGATGTGATTGAGACAAGAAATTACTATACAGTGCGCCAGATTGCGCAGTTTATGGACCTCGTTATTGACACAGACCAGATGATATTTGTAAACAATGAAGAGGCTGATCTCGACACTCTTGTATACGAAAATTTCTCTGTTGAGTGGAAAACAGATGAATATGGTGTTGCAAGAATCGACAATAACAATTATAATGACACACAAGAGTCTGACAACATAGTAGCCAGAACATCAGAGCAGATGATGAATCAGGTGCTCGATGAGCTGCATGATGATTTTGCTAAAGAAGCTGAAGCATCTGCTGTGCCGGAAAATGAACTGCCGGAAAATGAATTGACAAAAAATGATATACAGGAAGAAATACACGAAGAAGACTCATCAGAAAATACAATTACAGTAATTGTAAACGGTGAGCCTGTGGAGCTGTCCGGCAAGGATACATATATATTTGTCGATATATTTACCCATATCTCATTTGATTTACAGGCAGGAAAGGGCAGGGCAATAGCCACTGTAATAAATGGCAGGGATGCCCAATTTTCCGAGGAGCTTCATGAGGGAGACAAAATAGAATTATACTGGAAAGAGAATTAACATGTTAGAATTATGCAGCATTGCCAGCGGCAGCAGTGGAAACTGTATATGCGTGGGTACGGATGATTGTCATGTGCTCATAGACGCAGGCATCAGCGGTAAGAAAATAGAGAACGGACTGAATGAATTTGATATGACTGCCACAGATATGCAGGGTATTCTTGTGACGCATGAGCATATAGACCACATCGCAGGGCTTGGTGTCATGGCAAGGCGCTATCATATTCCGATTTATGCAACAAAGGCCACAATCGGGGCCATAAAATGTACCAAATCCGTTGGAAATATAGATGATGAGCTGTTTCATCCTGTTGAGGCAGGCGTCGATTTTACAATAGGCGATATAGAGTTTGAGCCGCTTCACATATCACACGATGCGGCTGATCCTGTCGCGTACAGATTTAAAAACGAAAATCATGCGATGGCAGTTGTGACAGACCTTGGCACGTATGATGATGCACTGGTTTCAAAGCTTCAGAACCTGGATGGGCTGTTGCTTGAAGCCAATCATGATATAAATATGCTCCAGACTGGGGCATATCCGTATCCGCTCAAGCGAAGGATCATGGGTGATAGCGGGCACTTGTCGAATGAGAGAAGCGGGCAGTTGTTATGCGAGCTTCTTCATGATAAATTTGGCTCAGTAATACTGGGACACCTTAGTAAAGAAAACAACTACGAAAAGCTGGCGTATGAAGCTGTCAGGCTTGAGGTCACAATGGGAGACAATCCATATAAGGCAAGTGATTTCCCTATGTATGTGGCCAAGAGAGACAGGGCATCAGACCGCATAGCCGTAGAATAAGAGAACAGGAGAATAAGTTGTTATGGATAACACAAAGAACAAAGTAATCATCACAGTTGTCGGAAAAGACACAGTAGGAATCATCGCAAAGGTATGTACATATCTGTCAGAGGGCAGTGTAAACGTGCTTGATATCTCACAGACTATCGTTTCAGGTTATTTCAACATGATGATGATTGTGGATATGGCAAATGCTACAGCTTCATTTGCAGAGATTTCTGACCAGCTTGATGCACTTGGAGAAGAAATTGGTGTAACAATAAAGTGTCAGAAGGAAGAAATCTTTGAGATGATGCATCGAATCTAGTTTAGCATAAAAATGTCATACACAGTTAAAGGAGAACAGCAAAATGATAAATATTGGTGAAGTAATTGAGACCAATGACATGGTGGAGAAGGAAAATCTTGACGTGCGTACAATCACACTCGGTATCAGCCTGCTCGACTGTATAGACTCAGACCTTGCAAAGGTAAATGAGAATATCTACAACAAGATTACAACACTTGCAAAGGATCTTGTAGCAACAGGAAAAGAGATAGAGAACAACTACTGTATCCCTATCGTAAACAAACGTATTTCAGTTACACCTATCGCCCTTGTCGGCGGTGCGGCCTGCAAGAGCTCAGAGGATTTTGTTACCATAGCAAAGACACTCGACAAGGCGGCAAAAGAGGTAGGTGTCAACTTCATCGGTGGATACTCAGCACTTGTGTCAAAGGGCATGACAAAGGCGGATGAGCTTTTAATCAAATCCATCCCTCAGGCAATGCTTGAGACAGACCTGGTATGCAGCTCTGTAAATGTTGGCTCTACAAAAACCGGAATCAACATGGATGCAGTAAAGCTGATTGGCGAGATGATAAAGGAGACAGCAGAGGTGACAAAGCACCTTCCTGTATCAGGCTGTGCCAAGTTTGTAGTATTCTGCAACGCTCCTGATGACAATCCGTTTATGGCAGGAGCATTCCATGGTGTGACAGAGGCAGATGCCATCATCAATGTAGGTGTCAGCGGACCGGGAGTTGTAAAGACTGCTCTTGAAAAGGTAAGAGGCGAGAACTTTGAGGTGCTCTGTGAGACAATCAAGAAGACAGCCTTCAAGGTTACTCGAGTAGGACAGCTTGTGGCAAAGGAGGCTTCAAAGAAGCTTGGAGTGCCATTTGGAATCATAGACCTCTCACTTGCACCTACACCGGCTATCGGAGACTCTGTAGCTGATATTCTCTGTGAGATAGGCTTAGAGAGAGCTGGAGCTCCGGGAACAACAGCAGCACTTGCACTCTTAAACGATCAGGTGAAAAAGGGCGGTATCATGGCATCCTCATATGTCGGCGGACTCTCAGGTGCTTTTATTCCTGTGTCAGAGGATCAGGGAATGATAGATGCTGTAAACGATGGTGCACTCACCCTCGAAAAGCTTGAGGCTATGACCTGTGTGTGCTCAGTGGGACTTGACATGATTGCAATCCCGGGCGATACAAAGGCCACTACAATTTCAGGAATTATCGCAGATGAGATGGCTATCGGTATGATAAACCAGAAGACAACAGCCTGCAGACTGCTTCCGGCAATCGGAAAGGATGTAGGTGATGTGGTAGAAATCGGAGGACTCCTTGGAAGTGCACCGGTTATGCCGGTAAACAGATTCTCTTGCGATGCATTTGTAAACCGCGGAGGAAGAATCCCGGCACCTATTCACAGCTTTAAAAATTAGTAAATAATAGCATTGTTTACAAGCATGTACTTATAAGAATAACTTATAAGTACATGCTTATTTTAAAGTGGTACTTGACAATGACAAAAATACATGCTTAAATAAAGACAGTTATATGACTGACGGAAGTGGATAACCACATGGAGTATAACAGTTGATTGCCGACCGTCTGGGCGCACATTTATATAAGTTTCCTGCAGAGCTTTATATTATTATGTGTGTTCAGACGGTCTTTTTTATTCCGGCAGGCCCGAGTAATTTGGGATGCAGACCACATTATCAGAAAACATGGAGGATGACATGGAAAGAGTATCATTAGCAAAGGAATTATCAAGCACAACATACCCTGGCAGAGGTATCGTAATCGGCCGCACAAAGGATGGTAAGAAGGCTGTAACAGCATACTTTATCATGGGCAGAAGCGAAAACAGCCGCAACAGAGTATTTGTAGAGGATGGCGAGGGCATCAGAACACAGGCATTTGACCCTTCAAAGCTTGAGGATCCAAGTCTTATCATTTACGCACCTGTAAGAGTGCTTGGCAACAAGACAATTGTCACAAACGGTGACCAGACAGATACTATCTATGAGCTGATGGACAAGCAGCAGACATTTGAGCAGGCCTTAAGGACAAGAGAGTTTGAGCCTGACGCTCCTAACTATACACCTAGAATTTCAGGAATCATGCATATTGACAATGGCGAGTTCAACTACGCTATGTCAATCTTAAAGAGCAACAACGGCAATCCTGATGCATGCAACAGATACACATTTGCATACTCAGCACCGGTTGCGGGAGAGGGACATTTCATCCATACATATATGGGCGATGGAAATCCACTGCCAAGCTTTGAGGGTGAGCCTACATGGGTAGACATCGAGGGAGATATCGATGAGTTTACCGATATGGTATGGGAGAACTTAAACGAAGACAATAAGGTATCACTTTTTGTCAGATATATTGATATCGCAACAGGCGAGTATGAGAGCAGAATCGTAAACAAAAACAAATAAAACACTATATAAACGGTCAAATATACAAGATAAGCAGATAAAAACAGGAGAACAGAAAAATGCAGGAATATGAATTAAAATACGGATGTAACCCAAATCAGAAACCAGCCAGAATATTTATGAAGGAGGGAGAGCTTCCTATAAAAGTGCTTAACGGCAGAGCCGGATATATCAACTTCCTTGATGCCTTTAACGGATGGCAGCTTGTAAGAGAGCTTAAGAAGGCAACAGGTCTTCCGGCCGCAACATCCTTCAAGCATGTTTCACCTGCAGGTGCAGCAGTAGGACAGCCACTTTCAGATGTGGAGAAAAAGATTTACTGGGTTGATGACATGGATATTGAGTTTACACCACTTGCAAATGCATACATCAGAGCAAGAGGAGCTGACAGAATGTCATCATTTGGTGATTTTATTTCACTTTCAGATGTATGTGACAAGAGCACTGCACTTGTAATTAAGAGAGAGGTATCAGATGGTGTTATCGCTCCGGGCTACACAGACGAGGCTCTTGAGATTTTAAAGGCTAAGAAAAACGGCAATTACTGTGTTATCGAGATTGACCCGGCATATGAGCCGGCACCTATCGAGAGAAAGGATGTATTTGGCATCACATTCGAGCAGGGCAGAAATGAGCTTCATATTGATGATGATTTCTTCTCAAATATCGTGACAGAGAACAAGGAGCTTACAGAGCAGGCTAAGATTGATCTGGCAATCTCTATGATTACTTTAAAGTACACACAGTCCAACTCTGTATGCTATGTAAAGGGCGGCCAGGCAATCGGTATCGGAGCAGGCCAGCAGTCTCGTATCCACTGTACCAGACTTGCAGGCTCAAAGGCAGATAACTGGTGGCTTCGTCAGTCTCCACAGGTGCTTGGACTTCAGTTCGTGGATGGTATCAGACGTGCAGACCGCGACAATACTATTGACCTTTATATCGGTGAGGATTACATGGATGTGCTTGCAGAGGGCGAGTGGCAGAAGTTCTTCAAGGTAAAGCCGGACGTATTTACAGCAGAGGAGAAGAGAGCATGGCTTGACAAGAATACAGATGTAGCACTTGGATCTGATGCATTCTTCCCGTTTGGTGACAACATTGAGCGTGCTCACAAGAGTGGCGTGAAGTATGTAGCCCAGCCTGGTGGATCTGTGAGAGATGACCATGTTATTGATACATGTAATAAGTACGGTATGGTGATGAGTTTTACAGGAATCAGACTTTTCCATCACTAATCACAAGGTATAAGAGAAATTATATACTAAATAAAGATAAAACGGTGTGAATCCAACAGGATTCATGCCGTTTTTGCGATGTGTTATGAGCAAACGAAAATTTTCTAATCAAATATGTAAAAAGTACTAGTATTTAAGTAAAAAAGATGTTATATTTTAGTAAAACAGTTAATTAGCTAAAAA
>ERZ1034781.1001-NODE-1001-length-12905-cov-3.922879_pt1 | contig 12905 bp, 8 predicted proteins | sample MGYA00520700_ERZ1034781 | MGnify/ENA primary metagenome ERZ1034781 (study PRJEB33766, sample SAMN09781709) | gut metagenome | biome: gut microbiome | host: Homo sapiens | place: Madagascar | study: EMG produced TPA metagenomics assembly of the PRJNA485056 data...
GTTTTGGCTTTTGCATTTAAGGAAAAGGCTTTGTCTCCTACGTTTTTCTTGTAAGAGTTCTTCGCCTGTACCGTCTGTTTTACGGCATCTTTTACAATCGTATAGGTTGTTGATCCCTGTAACTTCTGTCTGGTTGTTGCATCATAAGTTGTAACAGAAAACTTCTTGTCAGTTACCTTTACTACCGAATAGGTTGGTGTCCATGTCTGGCTTCTCTCGGAAATATAATCCTGCTTGGAAGCAATCAGGTTATAGAATTTTGATCCGGTTGCAGAGTTTGCCTCTAAGTATACGGTTCCTTCCGGATTGGTAACAGTTCCGCCAACAGTCTTATTCACAATCTCATAGCAGTTGTTCTGTGCCTGATATGCACTGTCCTGTTCTGCTTCTTCTACGGATTTATATCCATAAGCACTGTAAGAAGTATGATCTTTTCCATCTCCCTCAAGCTGGAAGGTTCTGGAATATGTATGGTCATGTCCCTGCATCACCACATCAATCTTGTATTTATCCATCAATGGTGTAAGCTGGGTACGAAGTACCATACCATCGGAATCAGAATGATCGTAGCCGCTGCCGTATATATCCTGATGGAATACCACAATTCTCCATTTGACATCTTTGTTCTCATCAATTGCTTTTTTCATGACATTCTCATGCGTTGCACAGTTATAATTGTTTGTATCAAGCACGATGAACAAAACATTTCCATAGCGATAATAATAATCGGTTCCTGCCTTTGTTTTTCCCTGAATATAATTGGTATCGGTATCGGAAAAAGCATTCGGATTGTTAAAATGCAGGCTGTACTGGTTGGAAACGCTGTCATGGTTACCAATGGTGGTTGCTACCGGAAGAAAAGTCAGTGCCTTGGCTCCAAGATATCCTGCATACTCCCGCTCGTTGCTTCCGTAATTCACCTGATCTCCTGCGGATACGAGAAAACTAACATCGGAATGATCTTCGAGTGCCTCATTCAACACATTGTTCCAGTTATAGCTGTCATTTCTTGCTGCAAGATTCTTTTCTGGAGCAGAAGTTACAACATTTCCTGCATTCTCCATCTTTTCATTCTCACTGCTGGTCTGCCCTTTGGAAGCACCGATCTGCGGATCTCCGACATACAGAAATGAAAATTCATCAAAAGCCTGTGTGGTATAGTGTTGTGTATCCTGCCATGCTCCATCCTGAAATACCTGATAATAATATGCGGTATTTTCTTTCAGTCCACTTACAGTCACTTTATTGGAAAAATACTTTGTGTCATCTATGGTTACAGCTTCGGTCTGCGCTCCGGTGAATTCTGTTGCTCCATCCATGTTCTGTTTTGTGGAAATTCTCACCTTTGGAGTCTCAGCCGTTTTGCTGTACCATGCATAATTTAATTTGGTCTCATCTGCACCCGGAGTTAATGATACATGTTCATACTGGCTGCTGTAAGAAGCCCAGTTCTTTTTCCAGTTGCTCCATTTTGTGGATTCCTGGGATGCATCATTCCAATGTTCCGTTGCTGCTGCAATCTTTGTCGGGATACCAGTGGCAAACATTCCTGCCAATACAGCGGTGGAGAGAACTACTGCTGTAAGTTTCATCACATTTTTTCTCATAATTCTTTTGTTCTCCTTGTGAAATCTGTAAGATTTATTACAGGATTTATAATAAACGGGTTATGTAAGATGTACTATCCGGTTTCTGTAATCCTTTTGTAAAAACAAAAAGAGTGGATGCTTTGGGACATCCACTCCACATGACGGCCTATGCCATGCCGTTTACGGTTTTATATTTATAGAGCATCTCCGCGTGGTTTTGTTCTTCCACCTGGATATCTGCCAGAAGTTTGCGCACATCGGAATCTCCGAATGCAAACACATCGGTATTATACGTTCCGGACACCATTTTTTCAGAACCAATGCTGTCTGTGGCAAGGAAATTATCGTTTTTCTTATCTTCCGGATTGGTCATGGAATCATAGGTTGCCTTCGGCGCATATTCTTTTCCCTCTCTGTCATTGACGTTACAGGATGGGACGCTGCCTTTCATGACCTGTTCCAGAGATTCCACATGCTTCTGCTCCTTTTTTTCCAGATCGGCAAACAAATCCCGAAGTACCGGGTCTTTTGCTTCCTGTCCGTAACGTTTGTACTTCTCCACGCAGGACAGCTCCTGTGTGTGCAGATCCTCAATTGTAGCCATCTCTTTTTCTGTTAAAACCATGGTTTAACCCTCTTTCTTTCCATAAGATAATCTTGTTGATTGCAGAACATGAACACTCCGCAACCTTCTCCTCTAGTATCTGTAAAAAAATACAACACATACCTGGTAAAATTTCGTCAAAAAGGGTTGAAACTTCTCACAACAGATTGTATAATTTCGTTTGTATTTTATACAATGTTTACAAAAAGGTGGATTATTTTATGGAAGAACGAGAAAAATTAAAATCCCGTCTGGGATTCATTCTCCTGTCAGCCGGATGTGCGATCGGAATCGGAAACGTATGGAAATTTCCATACACTGCCGGACAGGGCGGAGGCGGTGCCTTTGTGCTGTTTTATCTGTTGTTTCTGATTATTCTCGGACTCCCGATCATGACGATGGAATTTGCGATTGGGCGTGCCAGCCAGAAAAGTCCGGTCAAAGCCTACCAGGCACTGGAAAAACCCGGACAGAAATGGCATATCCACGGGATTATCACATTGATCGGCTGCTATCTTCTTATGATGTTTTATACAACGGTCACCGGCTGGATGCTTCATTATTTTTATATGACGGTCACCGGACAGTTTCAGGGACTGGATGCCGACGGTGTCTCCGGACAGTTTACCACAATGCTGAGCAAACCTCTGACCATGGGCTTCTGGATGGTGGTAGTTGTTTGCGCCGGCGTATTTGTCTGCTCCCGTGGACTGCAGAACGGTCTGGAAAAAGTAACTAAGGTCATGATGACTTCTTTGCTTATCATCATGATCATTCTGGCGGTCAACAGCTTTTTTATGGATGGTGCAAAAGAAGGCCTTGCCTTTTATCTGATCCCGGACTTTGAACGGATGAAACAGATCGGTATTGCAAAAACCATTACGGGTGCCATGAACCAGGCATTTTTCACGTTAAGCCTTGGAATCGGCGCGATGGCAATTTTAGGAAGTTATATCGGAAAGGAACGCTCTCTGCTTGGTGAATCGGTAAATATTGCCATTCTGGATACGTTTGTTGCTATCACCTCCGGACTTATCATTTTTCCGGCATGCTTTACGTTCCATGTTGACCAGACTTCCGGACCAAGCCTGATTTTTATCACCCTGCCGAATATTTTTAACCATATTCCGCTTGGCAGACTCTGGGGAAGCCTGTTCTTTTTGTTTATGTTTTTTGCAGCGTTTTCCACAATCCTGGCAGTATTTGAGAACATCATCTCCTGCGGTATGGAACTGACCGGATGCAGCCGCCAGAAATCCTGTGCCGTTAATCTGGTACTGATCATTGTACTCTCCCTGCCATGTGTACTCGGATACAATGTATGGAACTGGAAAGGTTTTTCAATCTTTGGCGGGTCTGTGCTTGACCTGGAAGATTTTCTGGTAAGCAACCTGTTCCTGCCTCTCGGTTCCCTGGTATATCTGCTGTTTTGCACAAGCCGCTACGGCTGGGGCTGGAAAAACTACACAACCGAAGCCAATACCGGAAAAGGATTAAAAATTAAAAACTGGATGCGCGGCTACATTACCTATATTCTGCCGCTGATTGTGCTTTTTATCTTTGGATTTGGCATTTATGATAAATTTTTTACAAACTAAGGAGGATTTCTTATGTATCACGCAAATGAATCACGTTACGAAACCATGAAATACCACCGCTGCGGCGACAGCGGACTGATGCTGCCGGAAGTATCTTTGGGCTTCTGGCACAATTTCGGAGATACCGGTGTTTATGAAAATATGAGACAGATGTGCTTTACGGCATTTGACCACGGGATCACACATTTTGATCTGGCAAACAACTATGGACCGCAGCCGGGCAGTGCGGAGGAAAATCTCGGGAAGATCCTTCGGGAAGAACTTTCTTCCTACCGCGATGAACTGATCATCAGTTCCAAAGCCGGTTTTGACATGTGGCCGGGACCTTATGGAAACTGGGGCAGCCGCAAGTACCTGATTGCCAGCCTTGACCAGAGCTTAAAACGGCTCGGTCTGGACTATGTGGATATTTTCTATCACCACCGCATGGATCCGGATACGCCGCTGGAAGAAACCATGGGTGCACTCGACCAGATCGTGCGAAGCGGAAAAGCACTGTATGTCGGTCTGTCCAACTACGACGGGGAAACGATGAAACGCGCGGCTGCCATCTTAGAAGATCTGCACTGCCCATTTATTATCAACCAGAATTCCTACAATATCTTTAACCGTACCATTGAAGAAAACGGTTTAAAACAGGCCGCAGCAGATGGGAAGAAAGGAATTATTTCTTTCAGCCCGCTCGCGCAGGGTATGCTGACCGACCGCTATCTAAACGGTATTCCAAAAGACAGCCGTGTCAACACGGACGGACGTTTCCTGCATGCGGATCAGTTTGATGAAAAGCGGATGGCAAGTATCCAGAGCCTGAATGAGATTGCGGCTGCCCGTGGTGAAAGCCTCGCACAGATGGCACTCAAATGGGTGATCCGGGACGGTGTGGTTACTTCCGTTCTGATCGGAGCTTCCCGCCCGGCACAGATTCTTGAAAATCTGAAAGTGTTAAACTCTGCTCCGTTTACGGAGGAGGAACTGAAAAAAATTGATCAGTGTGCACTTTCTCTCTAGGTAAAACAAAAACCCCGGATATTTATTTCCGGGGTTTTGTCTTTTCCTGCATCTGCTACTTAACTTTGACTTTTAATTTTAAAACTTTGGTCTTTCCATTGTTTAAGGTTACTGTCACGCGAATGGACGCAGTTCCTTTTTTGTTCGATTTTATGGTACCCTTCTTGTTTACAGATGCAATTTTTTTGTTATTGCTCTGATAAGAAATGCTTTTTACATTGTCCATATTTAAGGTGGCTGCCAGAGAAACCTTCTTTTGTTTTCCCTTCTTCACCTGAACGGTTTTATTCTTCAATGTAACCGTTTTTAATATTTTCGTTGTGACCTGATCCATATCTTTCTGATCCATAAGGACATAATCCTTATTGGAATCTGCTGAAAAATTCACATTTCCGGCTTTTGTAACCGTATAACTCTTATCGTTTACAAGGACATAGGCACCTGTCTTTTGATCTTTTGCACACACATACAGCTTATTTCCGGTCTGTATGTCTGCTGTATTTACGGTCAGTGTATAGCTTACGTTGCCAGCCGGATCGGTGACCTGGATCGTCACATCTGTGTGTTTTCCATCGTTTTCTTCCAGTATCTGATTTATCAGATCAGCGGTCACCGTTGTTTTGATGGCTTTATTTTTCCGGGTTCCGGTAACGGTTACGGTTGGTGTATTTTGTCCGGTCGCGTTTCCATCGGACGGTGTTTGTGTACCAGCTGTATTTCCGTTAGACGGAGTTTCTACATCGGTTTTGTTTCCGTTGGACGGTGTTTCCCCTCCGGCTGTGTTACCACCCGAAGTATTTCCGCCACCAGAACTTCCTCCGGAAGATGAGCCGCCTCCAGTCGTTCCACCGCCTCCGGAAGACGAGCCGCCTCCGGTTGTTCCACCACCTCCGGAAGATGAGCCGCCTCCGGTTGTTCCACTTCCTCCGGAAGATGAGCCGCCTCCGGTTGTTCCACCGCCTCCGGTGGAACTGTCCTCTTTGATTGTAACGGTCGCGGCTTCACTTGTCACTGTTTCGTAATAAGTCTGTCCATCCTTATCATCCGGCTCATATACTGCCTTAAACTGATAAGAACCGCCACGTTTTAAGCCTGATACAACCGTATCGGCTTCCCCATATACGAGTTTTTCCTGTGCCTTTATTATGGTTCCGTCCTGATAAAAAGAAATCGAACCAAGCGGAATACTGCCATTTCGGACTCCATCTACCTTTGCATACAGATGTACGGAATTACCGTTTTCTGTCTCTGCCGTAAGACGAATCGATGGTTTCGCCGCTGTAATGGTAAAGGTTCCGACTTTTTCCGCTATCACATCGTACTGGTTTCCAGTTACTTTAAACCACACCTCATAGCTGCCCGGCTGCACCGGAACAACATTTTTCCCATCCTGCCGATAGAAAACTTCAGGCTTTACCTGCGAATCTACCGTCTTTCCGTTGTCCTTTCGGACTACATTTACCGTGGAAACAAAGCAGCTCTGTTTCAGCCCTGTGTATGCAGCTGTCTGCTGGATGGTATCATACTGCATCTTTACGGCAATTGGATTTACCGTCACGGTTTCGTTTGCCTGGGAAGGAAGTGCCCTGTAGTTTTCATTGGCTGCTCCTGCACCTGCATAAGAAACTGTAATTGCATTTTCTCCCATATGAAATCCGTTTGCCTCTGAAACCGGAATCTTTATGGCTGCCTCTCCGTTTTGAAGCGTGATGCCGGATACTTCATAAGGGGTCTGGTTAATGTATACCGAAAAACCAGCAGACGGCACGTGTCCCTGTAAGCTGCTATCTGTATAGACCGTCCGCACAGTAAGATTCAGTTCATCCTGCATGGACACGGCCGTTGGTAATCCATTTATCGTAGTGGTTGTTTCCCGTGAAGTAACCGTCGAACCGGATGTATCCGGATCTTTGTTTACAATCAGAACTACCTTCTGCTCAATTTGTTCATCTGCTGAAAATGGACGGATTGTGATGTAGTAGGTTCCTTCTTTTACCGTAGAACTCTCAGTCGTGCGATAGCACATGGGTGTGATCGCATTCTGATCTATTCCCGTTTCGAACATCAAATTAAAATCCGGAATACAAATAAAACTACCTTCATCATTCGTAACCGTCTCTGAAGAAAGTGTTTTCCCGTTAAATGTTACTTCATATTCCATCGGAACAAACCCTAGATCCCGATCATACTCATCCGTTTGCTCTAGCCAGGCTACCTCTGCCAGATATGGTTTTGGATCCTTATTTTCATACTCACCGACTTTTGAAATCTCCGAAACCGTTGTGGTAATTACCGGATTTTTTATGGTCATATTTTTTACCGCAACCGGTTCATGCCCTGACAACTCACTGGTTTTCCAGATTTCTCCATTTCCAGACGTTGTCCGTTCCAGTGTCATCCCTGCCTGTCCGTCTGACGGTGTAAAAGAAACCGCCGTATCCGCAGCCCTTCCAAGTTCCAGATAGGTGTGACCATACTCCGCAATTCCGGATTTTCCATTTCTTCCATTCAGGGTTTCAAATGTAAGTGCACCCGTAATGGTATCTGTAACATTCAGCTTCTGTTCTTTTCCTAAGATCAGTCGGTTTCCTGCTGAATCCGCACTCACAATCGAATGTACCTGTGGCGTTTCCATCTGGGAAAGATCAATCGCACTTGCCCCTTCCAGCCTGACCATACAGCTGTCCAACGCTGCCGGTGCAAATGTTCCACCGCCCTTTACTGTGAGGTTTCCTACTTTGCTTATACCTGGAATTCCGGTATAGGACTGGTCGGTATCTATGGTCAGAAATGTCTTCCCTGCGTGATTTTCAGATACTCCGTACACCTGTTTCGTATCGGAACCGGTAAGTGAAATTTCCACATCGCCGGAAACCGTATATTGTCCATCCGCTGCCGGTGGATCCGGCTCCTGCGTGGAAAACCAGTCATCCTGATTTACATATGGTTCAATGGCACCGGATGCATAGATTTCTCCATTTTGCGTACCGGAAACGTGCGCAAGCACGATCTGTGTCTTACCGTCATATGTTCCGTTCATGGAACCTGCATAAATATTCCCCAGATTGGTGCCACCACCCGTAATCAGAATCTGTGCCCCTGATCCCGGATGATCCCCCATATTCTTTCCATTCTCATAAAGGGATCCGCCAAAGATATCTACATAGCGGAATCCGCTGTCGCACGTAACATTCTCAAGAACAAGTTTATGCCCATTTGCAAAAATTGCATCGTGCAGACGATTGGAAAACCGCAGCGTAATGTTTTTAAATGTCACATCCGTATTCAGGATAAATCCCCCCTTACGGTTGGAAAAAGTATTTCCATTTCCGTTGACGGTCACGCTTTTATCAAAAATAAACGGTTCCGCAGCCTCGGCATTTAAAAAAGCACCACTTCCCAAAATTGAGATTTCATCCCCATTGCCGGCAGCCGCATAGGCATCCTCAAATAAATTGTAGGGATTTCCATAGCTTCCATCTCCGGAATGGGTAGAATTTCCATCTTTAAATTCCGTATAGATCGTTCTTGCCGCTGTCTGCACAGCCTCCTGCGCCTTTACCGGCACGACAGGCTGCACGGTAATACACATGGTGAGCACGATAAAAAATGCCCATAGACGTTTTGCTACATTGTCTGGTTTCATCTGATTGTTCTTTTTCATCCATTTCTCCTGATAATCAGAACAGGGGGATGAGTCAAAAACTCATTCCCCTGTCACTTCATTGATAGTCTCTGCCATCATCCTAACATGGTTTCCTATCATCGTCAACAAATTTATGACCTGTTTTTATACCTATATCATCTGCTGATTTTATATTTTATTATTTCTATCTGTTCTATCTGTGTGATATCAATCTTCTGATTGAAAATATAACGAGCCCCACAATATTTCATTTCACTTGCAGATGCATAGCCATCTCCAAGCTCTTCAAGATCTGTACCATCCATGAAAGGATGTTTCTTTTTTTCAGCTCCTTTTCTGTCATCGGTAAGAGGTAACTCTCCTATGGAATATTGCTTTCCGTCTTTTGTTGTTGCAACTACATGATAAAAACACCCTTTTTCTCTCCAGTCATTGACGGGACAAATACTAACCGTATAAGGTGTAATTTCAACAGGGATTGGTTTTTTTGTTTTCTTAACATCCGCTTTTAACATCTTCTCCTTCATTGGAACAACTTTTCCCTTAACCAAAACATTTTTTAATGGCGTATTTGAATTATCCGGTGCTTGAAATCCCTTATATACTTTCGGATTTTTCCACGCAGTATCATCGGAATAAAAGCCGCACACATTGATCTGAATACCATCACCTGTATCTATTACATCCACCTTACTGGTAGTATCTAACCCACCTAACCAATAATTTGTTCCTTCCAAAGATTTTACGTTCGGAAGGAACACCTTTGCACGCATAACCTTCGTATTTGAAGCAACCTGAATTGATGATATGATTATCTTTTGTTCTTTTCTGCCATCATCTTCTCTACTGTTTGACTTTGCATCAGAATTTTTTCCACACGCACACAGACAATATAGCATTGTAAAAATTAATAAGTACAGACTGATTTTCTTCATTCATAATCCTCCAATTTCTTTTTCTTTAAAACACTAAGGATTAATATGCTTCCTATCACGATAATTCCAATGCCAGCCACATATTTCATCGAACTTCTGCTCTGTACTCCAGCTCCTGTACTTACCTCAGAATCTTCAATATAAGTATCTGAAATCTCCGCTACAGAATCAAATGAATAGACACCGCTTTCCACATTTTGAGTTTCCGGAATTTTCTTCATAACCGGATACTGATACCCTAACGAAATCCAGATACGTGCTGTTTCATCATCCATCCCCAGTGCAACCGGCTGTCTCATTCCCGGTTGACTTCCCACCAGTACTACTCTCGTACAGTCCGATAATGCCTCTCGTTTTTCCAGAAGTATATCATAGTAAGGTTCCACTGTATGTTCTGCTGTCTCTGTAATCATCCATTTTCCGGCATGATTTTTTACTTCTTCCTGTTCTGCTTTTGTCAATACAGACTTTGCTTCTTCACGCAATGGAAGTCCTTTGGCTACGGTAAACATTCCATATGTCTTTTCCATTTTAAAAGGAATGACCCATACATAATTTGCACTTTCCAAAGCACTTGTGAGTTTTTTCGTATCTGCCGTCTGCAATTTTATAAGATTACAATCCACATATACTTTTAATGCCTTGTCATAATCGATGGTTGCATCCGGCTCTTCTTTTTTCATTTCATCCTGTAAATTACTGATTTCTGTCCAATCGCTGCTCGTTATTAACTGATCCTGATCTGAAACCGGTATTTCCGCGGCATAGACAGCAGAACCTGCTATCGTAAAAATTGTAATCATCATAAGCATTATTTTTAAAATATTTTTCATAGCCATCCCCCTCGTTTGGTATCAATGCCCATTGAGAGCATGGAAAATTAGTAGATAAAACCATCGGCAGCGCATAACCTAAACATCGACTATATAAGCTATGCGCTTGTCCTGCTGATTTTAAGTCGCAGCCTCCATAGCGGGCAAGGGAAATAAGCAGACCCACACAAATGCTCCCATAAAGTATTTACCTTTGCCATCGCTTATCTCACCTCCTGTTTTGTGGATTTACTTATATAACGGACAAACACAGAAAAAGGGACAATGTTTTTGCCAAGTTCCCATAAAACAGTATTTGCAAAAAGCTCCCGCAATGGAGAAGAAACTGTCCATTGGGCAGCTTCTTGTTATGGCGTGCCAGTCCCAAACCATGATAGGAACGATTACGGCAAGCTGGAAGTTATCTGTTAATTGTCCACCTAACAAACCATTGGGATGAATAGGAACTAAGCCAAAACTCAATAGCTTGTCTCATTCGATCTTCATTTGGATAATAGAAATTTATCATTTTCAAAAGCTGGACAGTTTTTATATACGTCTGACATTTTATTATACCTCCTGAAATCACGATTTGTTCAGCTAAGATGAGTATATCATTCTGTTGTTATACCAGCGGCAATTTTTATCAGTTCGTCCATATCAATAGAGCCATATATAGAAAAGAAATCGCCATCCCGCTCATAGCAAATATAATTCAAATCATCTTTCTTGAAGTAGTAGCCGATCACACCGCCCTTATCAAACGATTCAATTTCTGTATTTTCTGCGTCGGCGTAAATCCGTGTATCTGATTTACTAAGAAGAATATTAAAATAACTCGATTCGTTGATGGCATATTCATAGGCAAGCATTTCCGGCTGTTCAACCGTATTCTTCAATTCCGCCCCGTCTGGAAGATAGGTAGGCTTATAGCTCTGCAAATCAGACTGCGTATTTTCCCCGTCGCTTTGCAGTTCAAAGATACTGTATTTTTCAAATGTCTCAACTACCCACGCAATCACTTTTTCCCTGAACTGTGCACTAGCTACCATAGCCGTTGAGAATAACAGGGTTATGGTAATTGCTGCGACTGCAACAGCTTTGCCGAACCGCCTGAACACAATATGCGTTCGGCTCTTTCCGGCACTACTTACAGCAGCATCCCCTTTTAGTTCCGTGCGTAAATAGTCTTTCATAGCAATTTTACAGGCGCGATTGAGAGAAGCATCCGAAATCATTTGCTCCGAGCTAAGCCCCATGCTTGAAGAAAGTAGTTCACAGTAAAAGCGGAAGCGACCCTTTGCATTTTTCATTTGGAAAAACTCTTCCGTTTTTTTGGGAGATAGCCGGAAGCAGTATCTACTAAATAGCAGAACAATTCCCTGATGCGGCAAGTGCAGAATCTTTTCGCTCAATTCTCGGATCTTTGCTTTCGGCAAATCTACACAGGAGCAGGCGTCATTATCGGCGGCAGCGCGAACTTCTATATCCTTTTCAAAGCTGGCATTTGCTGCTTCATGCAGCATGGCCTGCCAATTCATATCCATATCGTCACCTTTCCTCATACAGTTTTTGGAGCTTCTTAATGAGCCGCTGCCCACGTTTTTTTGCGGCATCCTCCGAAATGTTCAGCAATTCCCCAATCTCTCTATATCCCATTTCCAGCGTATAGCGAAGATAGATAAAATGCCGATCATCGGGATTAAGCTGATCTATTACCTCAGTCAGCCTATGTACATCGGCATTGTGAATACATTCATCTTCAATATCGTCCGTGTCCTCGTCCGAAATATTGTCCCAGTAATCAATGTGAACACTCTGTTGTAATTGACGCAACACGTCAATAGAAGCGTTTTTCACTATGGTAACGCAGAAAGCGGTCATTTGGGGACCGGGTAAATCAGAAATTTTTTCGATGTTGTCCATGATTTTTATAAATGCGGTGGAAACGACATCTTCTGCGGCTTCCTCTGACTTCACAATATTAAACGAAATGCGCTGGAAGTGGATATGATGCTCATGGAATATCCGCTCTACCAGTGCACGTTGTTCATCATTCAAAACACTAAATAGGAGTATCATCATATAAGTTTCCTCATGGATAGCCCTGCAGCCATCCATTCTAAGTGAGCAAGTAAATTTATTCTTGCACATTATGGGTATTCGTTGCAGCGACTGCTTGTTACAAATTGTACCACAAGAATGTTGCGCAGGAAAGTGACAACCCATTAACAGGATATGAAAAATAATTTCAAAAAAATCTGTCCCCATTTTTGATCTTGACCGTTATATAGGTAAAAGGACACGAGGAGATAAAAGCATGAAAAAAAACAGACTTTTCACAGTTGTAGGCATTGTAATTGCGTTGTGTATTGCAATAGCCCTGTATATATTTGTTTCCCCGAAAAGCACAAAGAATATTCCAGAACTTTCTTCAATCGCTCAAATGGAAGAAGCAGAAGTTAATCAGCTTATTGTGGGGTATTCCATAAATCAACTGATTGAAGTTTGGGGAGAACCCGACATAAGCGGAAATAACGAAGTTAGGTGGCAGCTTAATACAACCGCAACGCTGGTTGTAAATACAAATAACAAGGGAAAAGTTGTTATTTGCGGTATTTTACAATAAGCCATCTGTTATAAGAAAGGAGCGTGAAAAAATAGGGTAGAGGGAGAATAATTATCTCGCCCCTCCCATTGAACCGTACGTACG
>ERZ1034781.1012-NODE-1012-length-12829-cov-4.211680_pt1 | contig 12829 bp, 10 predicted proteins | sample MGYA00520700_ERZ1034781 | MGnify/ENA primary metagenome ERZ1034781 (study PRJEB33766, sample SAMN09781709) | gut metagenome | biome: gut microbiome | host: Homo sapiens | place: Madagascar | study: EMG produced TPA metagenomics assembly of the PRJNA485056 data...
CCGTTGCTTCCTCGTCCGCCTCATCACTTCTGAGTATGTCCGTTGCTTCCTCGTCTGCCTCGTCATTTCTGAGTACATCCGTTGCTTCCTCATCCGCATCTTCTCTGAGGATGTCTGTCGCCTCCTCAAAGCTGCTGCCATTGATGTCAAGATTCTCTTCGTCTTCCCTCAGAATATCTGTTGCCTCCTCGGCATCATCGCGGAGAATATCAGTTGCAGTCTCGCCTTCATCCTCCAGTCTCTTTTTCCCGAGATCAGCTATCGCTTTCTCGTAATTTGCCATTCCCTTCTCAGAATGTTTTTCGGCTGCAGTTGACTTTACATCCCTTACCGAAATTCTGGATGTATGGTTCTTGATCGCCTCCTGTTTGGAGGCACCGCCTCCCTGTACACTCTCATAGCCCTTCTCCTTGATCTCATCGATCTTCTTACGGGCTGTTGAGCCTGTGGCAATTCCCACCGCCTTCGGTATCTTTAACACAAAGAACAGTACCACCGCCACAATAGCGAATACGATCGCAAGTGCCAGGCCGCCATATAACATTACATTATAAACTGTTGCCATAACCTTTCACTCCTCCCTTACTCGCTCGTTGACCTTGAACTGCCATTTACTATGCTCTTAACTGTCAGGTCATTGGATAACGACTGCCATCCCTGCTTAAGACCATTTGCAAGTGCCGGAACTTTGTTACCGTTCTCGTACACTTTCCTCACAGCCCTTGTGGCACTGGCATTCCATGCTGCCGAATCGCTTCCAAATTTATTCGAATATCTATCGACCAGATAACTCAGATGGCTTACGTACACGACCGCTGCGTTGTCATCGGTTCCAAGTGTAGTCTCAGCGTTGCCATATATTCTCTCTGCCTCATCATAGTAGCTGTCATCGCCGCTGTTCTCTGCCATCTTGATATAAGTCTCAGCCTCGTTCACCGAGTATTCTGAATATGCTTTCTTGGATGTCTCTGTCGCATTCTCGCCCTCTATATCCAGACTGTTCAGATAAAGCGCTGCACTGTTCGCCGCAGAGTTGTAATAATGTAACTGCTGGCCCGCATCATCCGCATTCTCGGCAAGTTCTGTATATACCGAGTACATAACTCCTGAATACTGGCCATTGTAGTATTTTACGCCTCTGTCCGCCGGGAACTGGCTGTTCAGCACCTCTGCGTTGTCGTCCAGGTTCTTCATCGCCTCATCCATCAGCACCTCTATTCTGTTCGCAAGCTCCGGATCATTGGATATCTCGCCAAGATATATGTAAGCTATGTTGAGGTAATTGGTGTATTTGTCAGGATTGGTGTCATCTATGTTGTCACTGTTGTAATCCTGGAATGCAAATATATTTTCCTTGTTCGTATCAAAGCTTGCAGACTTGTTTATCTTGCTGTCACATATCGCAGCGTAATACTTTGCCTGCTTTGCCTGATCCGGGAAGTCCTTGCTCTCATCAACCATATTGAAATATTTCTTGGCCGCACTGTAGTCCTTGACCTCGTCGTAATACAACATGGCTATCTTGAACTTTACGTCGTCCTTTATCTCGTCCTTGTTCTTAAGCGCAAGTCTTATTCCCTTTTCTGCCGCCGTCTCGGTGTTGGCCGAAGTGTTTCCATCGTCCTCTGTATAATAGTAAGCATATGTCTCCATGTAGCCTATATAGGCATCCGATGCGGTTGGGTCTATGTCGACAGCCGCCTTATAGCACTCAAATGCCTTGTTGTAATCGCCCTCGTCGACTGCATCCCTCGCCTCGTTGACCTTGTTGTTGTAATCAAGATCCTTGAGCTGGCCTTTCTTTACTCCGCCTATCACAGCACAGCACGCTGAGAGTATCGATAATCCCGCAACCACTGAGAACGCTGCTATCTTATGCTTTGCCTTTGCCTTGTATGCATCGTCGAGCTCGTTGTAGTGATCCAGCGCATACAGCAGTTCTGAACAAGACTGATATCTGTCCTCAGGACTCGGCTGACAGCACGTCTGTATAATTCTCTCAAATCCTGATGAGAGCATCGGATTCCACTGTCTGATAGGCTTTATCTCGTAAGGAGGCTCACATGGATTCTTGCCGGTAACAAGGTGATAGAGCGTTGCTCCCAGATTGTAAATATCTGTTCTTGCATCCGTGTTGTAGATTCCATGTCCCTGCGCATCACCGAACTGCTCCGGTGCCGCATAGCCTCTTGTTCCAAGAGCCGTGGTATCCGCATTGTTCTCCACTATGTATTCCTTAGCCGTTCCAAAGTCGATAAGCTTTACCGAGCCATCCGGCTTCAGCATGACATTTGAAGGCTTCATATCTCTGTATATGATCGGCGGATTCATGGAATGCAGGTAGTCAAGTGCACTGGCAAGCGCCCTGCCCCATTCGATTACCTTTTCCTGTGGCTGTGCTCCCTCCGCCTTGAGCACATCGCTGAGTGGACGTCCTTCTACGAAGTCCATGACAACGTAGATCGTGCCATTCTCATTGATGATATCAACGATTCGTGGCAGTACCGGATGATCCACATCCTTGAGGATATTTGCTTCTCGCTCCAATCCCTTTAAGAGTGTGGCTGTACTCTTGGAGCCATCATTCTTGATCTCCTTTACAGCCCACTGTTTATTAAGTCGGTTATCCATGGCAAGATAAACTATTGACATACCACCCTGACCGACTTTTTTAAGTATTTCGTATTTTCCGTCTAATACCGTTCCTAACTCTGTCATATATCGATCCCCATTACTCCGATTTAATAAGCACTACTGTTACATTATCCGTTTCTTTTCTGTACTTCACAAGCTCTGTGAGGAACTCACAGCCCTCCTTCATCTTCGCCTCGTCGACGCATGTTCCCGGGCCAAGTCTCTCTATCATCTCCTGAGGCGTTATCTTATGTCTGAATCCATCAGAACACAGCATGTAATGCGCTCCGGGAGCTACCTGCCCAACTACGAAATCCGGTTCCACCACAGGTGAAGCTCCGATACACTGGAGAAGCACGCTTCGTCTGCTGTCCGTCTCCGCCTGCTCCGGTGTAAGTCTTCCCGCTGCGATCTCCCTTGCAACAAGCGTCTGATCTGCGGTGAGCTGCCTTATCCCTGAAGTGATCTCATACACTCGGCTGTCTCCAACATGGAGAATGTAGTACATTTCTCTGTATATGAGGATCGCAGAAATGGTCGTACCAAGCATAAATCCATTCTGCTCGCCATACGCCTTGATCTTCTCATTCTGCTCCACGGCAAGTCTTATCCACTGGTATCTCAGCAGCTCTTCACTAAAGCTGTTGTTGTCAACCATCTCAACAAACTGTGTGTCAAACCAGTTGCAGAAAGCTGTTATGACTTCCTTGCTGGCAACCTCTCCCTTTGCCAGACCTCCCATGCCATCACATACGAGGGAGAACACGACCTGTCCATTTGGAGTATCCGCTATCTTGATCGCCAGCGAATCCTGATTTGTCTTTTTCTTTATTCCTACGTCTGTATTGTATACTGCGCTAAACCCCATATACATTCCTCCCAATATTTATGTCTCAACTCTCGTTGCGGATATTCTATCTAATGTGATAGACAAGCTCCTCGTCCCCGAGTATAACGATCGCATTGTTCGTCAGGAACTTTTCTTCGCCCGCCTTCAATTCCTCTCCGTTCACAAATGTACCATTTGTAGACTTGTTATCGCTGATGAAGCACACGCCATTTCTCTTGGTGATGACACAATGAACTCTGCTTATAGCTGAATTGTCAGTAATCGCATAGTCCACAAGTCTTGCCTTATGTCCGATCTTGAACTCTGCCTTGTCCAAGCTTATTCTCTCGCCCGTCTTCACCCTAAGGAAATATGGTGCCGGTGCTCCATCAAATGGATTGCCCTGCACTGGCTGTGCCTGTGGCATCGGCGGTGTCTGTGGCATTGGGGGTACCGGCTGCATCTGTGGCATTGGCGGTACAGGCTGTCCCTGTGGGTTCTGCGGCATCTCTGGCATTGGCTGCGCCTGTGGCATTGGCGGAATCGGTCTTCCTCCAAATGGGTTGCCCTGCATTAGAGGTATTGGCTTTATCTCCTGTGGCTGTGTTTCAACCGGCTCTGCTGGCTCAGGCTTGACATCCTGTGCTTCTGTCTCAGCCGGCTCTACTGCCTCTGGCTTGACATCCTGCGGCTCTGCCTCAACAGGAGGCTCTACAATCTCCGGCTTGGCATCCTGTGCTTCTGCTTCAACCGTCTCAACATTCTCCGGTTTATCCCCCTGCGGCTGTGCTCCAGCCATCTCAGGCTTAACCGGCTCCTCCATCGGCGGCACGCCTACCGGTGGCATTCCATTTGATCCCATTGGACCGTTTGGTATTGGGCCATTCGGTCCCATTGGCGGCATGCCCATCGGTGGCATTCCGTTTGGTGCCTGGCCATTCGGTCCCATTGGCGGCATGCCCATCGGTGGCATTCCGTTTGGCACCTGGCCATTCGGTCCCATTGGTGACATGCCCATCGGTGGCATTCCGTTCGGTGCCTGGCCATTCGGTCCCATTGGCGGCATGCCCATCGGTGGCATTCCGTTCGGAACCTGGCCATTCGGCATCTGACCATTTGATCCCATCGGGCCGTTCGGTCCCATCGGTGGCATGCCCATCGGTGGCATTCCGTTTGGCATCTGGCCGTTTGGTCCCATCGGCTGTGCATATCCATTCATTCTCGCATTATTTCTCATAACCTCGAGTCTGCTCACCTTAGGTGACTCACCTCGAAGTATGTGGCTGTTGCCACCCTTTGGAGCATTTGTGGAAAGCTCCTTCATTCTGTCTATCTCAGCAGCGTCTATGCCTGCTTCTGCAAGCATCGCCTTAACCTCGTTCTTCATGTCCGAGTTTGAAAATGTACCTCTCATATTCGCACAGTTTATAAGGCGTGCTACGTAATTGTCATTGTCATTCTCTGAGTATCTCGCATCAACTATCACCGACTTCACAAATGCTCTGACCTCGTTGAGATCTGTCACTTCCTTCTGTACCGGAGCGACAATAAAGCAGACATCGTATGTCTCAGGCGATACAAATACACACTGCTCGTCCCTTGCAACATAGCTGAGCGAAACCATATTCTTACCAAACATCTCCAGTGCATGCAGAATGTTGTACAGAAGTGTGAGTATCTCCTTCTTGTTCATCTCCTGTCTCAGTATCTCCGCAAGAGGCTTCTTGTCATCGATCTGATAATTGAACACCCTGACTCCGGCATTCTCCTGCATGTCACACGGTGCCATCTCAGGCATAGATCCGCTTCTGCTCATATCATACACTTTAGCATCTATCACATCACTGATATCCAGACTGTAACTCACTCTGTAAGTTTCCCCCGCCGGAACTACAACAACCTTTTCTCTGTTCATTTTTTCAATCCCTTTCGTCTAAATCCGCATATTTTCCGTCAAAAATTATTTCTTCATTCAAACACCAAAAGCAGGTATTGCTACCTGCTCTTGTCCCACATCGTGGGTGGTGTATATTAACTTAATTTGAAGATAAAGTCCTCTCCACCGATGCTTATCATGGCATCGTTTGAAAGCTTCTGCTCTGCATTCTCATCCAGGCGCGCTCCGTTGAGATATGTGCCATTTGTCGCCTTGTTATCCTTCAGATAACATCCATCCTCTCTCTGGTAGATGATGACATGTACCTTGCTGATGGCACCATTACCACCGACATGGTAATCAACACCTCTTGCCGCCTTTCCTATCTTGAACACAGCCTTGTTGACCATAACTCGCTCGCCTGTGTTGACACGGACTATATATGGCATAGCCTTTGGAGCGTTCCTGTTAACCGCTGCCTTCTCAGGTTCGGTATCCTTAACTACGTTCATTCCTCCGGTCAGCTCAACAGTGCTTCCTGTGCCCTTCTGCTCAGGCTCCTCTTCCTTCTCCTTCACCGGATCCATATTCGTCTCAGGCTCCGGCTGGTCACCGTCCATGAACTGTGGTGCAACTATCTGTTCTGTAGGGTTATCTATCTGAGCTTCCTCTGTCTCAGCAACCGCCTTCTGTATGATCTTCGCACGGTTGATCTTGATATTCTTAACAACAGGTGGATTATCCATAAGCTCGTCCGTAGATATCAGAACCGGCTTCTGCTCATCCTTCTTGTCAAGCTCAACCTCCGTAACTCCATCGGCAGCCTTTGCAACCTCTGTAAGTCCTGATGGCTCATGTACTGCCATATCTGATGTGAGAGCCTCTGTCATGCCCTCCTCGTCATCCTCTTCTTCCTCATCAAGGCTCTCATCTAACTCGAGCTCCTCAAGAACGCTGTCATCAAATACCGACATATCTATCTCGCTTGATACATTCTCTTTCTTCGTCTCATCCGAATCAAGATCAAGATCCTTGAATATCGCATTCGCTGCGGCCGCCTCGTCACTGATCTCCTCTACCTCATCAAGCTCGTCTTCCTCATCATCGCCAAATGACACGTCCTCAAACTCAGGCAGATCATCCATACTTGTATCAGATGCCGCCGTGTCAACTGAAGACTGTGAAACCGACATATCTGAGCCTATATCAACGAAGTTCTCCTCCACCTGCATTCCTGCAGACTCCATAAGCTCTGTGAGCTGTGCATAGAAGTTTCTCACTGTGAACTTATCCGCATTCAACAGATTGAGAAGCTTTGCCACATAGTTGCAATCCTCACTGTCATCATAAATAACGCTCGTCAGCAAGTCCTTTGCGAACATCCTGAATTCGGCATTGATATTGGCTTCTGACTCAACTGGAACACATAACATTCCAACATCGTATGTAACCGGATTAACATATGTAAACTCCTTGTGAAGAACCACATATGATGCCGGTATTCCAAGATCACGTAAATTAACTATACCAGAAGCTACCCCTCTGATTATCCCCAATATCTTCTCAGCATTTACCGTATTCGAAAGGAGTGCGTCAACCGTTGTCCTGCCTGTAACGTTATATGTAAGATAATCGTTCTCATCATCCTCTTCATAAATGATATCAATGAGCTCAGGAATCCGGTTCTCCTCCAGATAATCCAATAACTCCTCGTCAAACTCACAATCATCATTCAGAATATATGACAAATATTTCTCAGAGCCGATATTTCTTACCTTGAAACTTATTTTCCTCATCAAATATTCCTCCTATCGCACCTCCATAAGCGCATAACTAGATGCATAAAAACCCAAAAGGGTACATACTCCTTTATTATATATAAAAAGTCTATATATCGCAAGCAGTTTATACCCTTTTAGATAATTTTCGCTATATAATTTTGTCTATATTTTTTTACTCTGAATCAGTGCTTTCATCGGAGCCATCTTCTGATCCATCACCCTCTGCAGCTTCCTTTTCCGCCTTGGCTGCATCAGCCTTTTCTATGTCAGCAAGATGTCCCTCGTATGTCTTATTAAAGATACATGCTCCCTGGCTCTCATCTGATGTCAGGTAGTAGTAGTAATCATGCTTAACCGCATTCAGGACACCCTCTATGGATGCCTCGCCCGGATTACATATAGGGCCGACAGGAAGTCCTGTGTACTTGTAGGTATTGTACGGTGAATCAACCTCCAGATCATCATATGACAGTTCTGCCTGATTGTACTGACCGTCAGTCACAACATAGAGAACAGATGGATCTACCTGAAGAGGCATGTCATCATTCAATCTGTTGATAAATACTCCCGCAACCATCGCTCTGTCTGAATCCAGCTTACACTCCTTCTCAACTATGGAAGCCATGGTGAGAACCTCAAAATCTGTATATCCAATCTCCTCTGCCTTCTTCCTGAAGTCATCTGTGTAAATGCTGTTAAACTTGTCTATCATGTCCTGTATGAGCTCCTTTGGAGTCATATCTGCATATATGTCGTAAGTAGCAGGGAACAGGAAGCCCTGTAATGCGTACTTGACTTCCGATGAAGGTATCTCAAACGGATACTCAAACTCTCCCGACTTGCACGCCTCAAGGAACTCCTTTGCAGAGCAGAAGCCCAGCTCCTCGCATCTGTCAGCGATCTGTTCAACCGTAAATCCCTCAGGAACTGTCAGTGTATATTTTACCTCTCTGGTCGACTCCACGTAACACAGAGTCTTTATCATATCCAATGTCGACATACCTGTTGTGAGTGTGTAAGTACCCGGCTGAAGACTGTGGCTGTACTGCGAGCCGGTCATTCTGAGCTGGAATGCAAGCTTATACTTTATAAGCCCCGCATCTTTAAGTATAGATGCTGCCTCCTTGACAGATGTATCCTCAGGTATGGTAACCTCGATCTTCTCTCCGCCGCCGGCACTGTAGGTGCCCTCGTATTCCTGCATAAATCCGGTATACGTCTCCTTAACCTTGTATACCCCGAACAGCACCAGACATACCGCCAGCGCTATTATAATAACGGGTCTTGCTATGTTTCTCCAATCCATCTCTTTCTCCTTCTGTATCTGCAAATTTCATTTGCCTGTTCTGTTAACTGATGTTATCATTACCCTATCTTATACCAAGAAAGGAATGATATACATGGCAAATCCAATAGTTACTATCACTATGGAAAATGGCGATGTCATGAAAGCAGAACTCTATCCTGACATTGCTCCAAACACTGTAAACAACTTCATCTCACTGATCAAGAAAGGCTTCTATGACGGAATAATCTTCCATCGTGTAATAAAAGGCTTCATGATACAGGGTGGAGACCCTCAGGGAATCGGCATCGGCGGTCCTGGATACTCAATCAAAGGTGAATTCTCACAGAACGGATTCAAGAACGATCTGGCCCACACTCCCGGAGTGCTGTCAATGGCCCGTTCCATGATGCCTGACTCAGCAGGTTCACAGTTCTTTATCATGCATAAGACATCTCCTCATCTGGACGGTGCTTACGCTGCCTTCGGTAAGGTTATCGAGGGACTTGACATCGTAGACAAGATCGCAAATGTGCCAACTGATTACAATGACAAGCCTCGTCAGGAACAGAAGATGAGGACTGTAACAGTCGAGACCTTCGGTGTTGATTATCCTGAACCTGTAAAGGCTTAATCGAAAGTATTATAACCCATATACAGGAATTTGAAAACAGAAAACCTGTTTATTAAACAAATTTAAAGGGAGAGCAGTACAGACGTCTTTTTGCATCTGTACCGTTCTCCCTTTATTATAGTTCACAGTCTCACAATATATCCTTCCTGTCAAAATACATAAGTCCACCGATCAAAGATATCAGGATCATCCCTGCCGAAAGCACCAGTCCGCTGGCCGGATTAACGCCGTCCACCTCTATATACGATGTCCTCTGCCACATGGTATAATTTCCCGGCAGATACCACACTGTATAGTAGGCCGACAATACATACATAGCACACACACCGGCAAAGCTGACTACAGGTGTAATAAGAAATCCAGCCAATATCTGAACCTGACTGACCGCAACAGACACCAATACCGGCAGTAATATGGTCACACAAAGCACATCCCACGTACCCATACTCACTGTCGAAGTGGTATACAGACGCACTGCCAATCCAGGGGTTACTCCCCATCTCATATCAGCACCATATAAAGCTGCTGTTACACATATTCCACCAATGCACACAGCATAATACAACACCACAGTCACAATGCAGTAAATAAATTTACTTATCCACCACTTACTTCTGCTCCCAACGGCTATAAACAATACCCTTCCATTCGAGTGAAAATCATCACTTGCATAATATGCAAGCAGATACGCAAGCCCGATCTGAAATGCAAACCAGTATATTGGTATCTGGAAATACTCCTTTGGATCAAAATAGTACACACTCATCCCTTTGGTAGCAAACAATATGTAATCTGCAAGTGTACCGTTTGTAAACAACGCATTTCGATCCACGAGATCATTGAGATATGAATGTAATTCCCTTGTCTGTGATACAGCAAATAATAAAGGTATGATAAACAGAAAACTTCTTCTCAATATACCATTTGTTGTATCTCTTCCAAGGAGTCTCAGAGTTTTCATTCCCCGATCACCTCGCATCCCGCAACCGTACCGTTTTTGATCTCATATATTATGTCACACAGAAATTCCAGTTCTTCCCTGTCATGGCACGCAATTACTATTAGCTTCCCCTCGTCACGCAGCTTCAGAAGTTCGGTTTTTATGCTCATCACAGTCTGCTCATCAAGTGCATTTATCGGTTCATCCAGAATTATCAGATCTGGTTCTCCCATAATTGCATTTGCTATTCCAAGCTTCTGTTTCATTCCAAGCGAATATTTACGGTATGTCCTTCCATCATCGGGATCAAGGCCAACCCTCTCTATCGCATTTCTCACCTCTTCATCGCTTATATTTCCCATAAGCTTTGACAGCATACGAAGGTTTTCATATCCCGTATACTGCGGAAGAAATGAAGGGTTCTCTATCAAAACTCCAACGCTTCGCGGAAACTTTATATCACGGTGCAAAACCTCACCATCAATAATGACCTTACCACTATCCGGTATCAGCAAGCCGCAAAGAGCTCTCATTATCATGGTCTTGCCACACCCGTTTTTTCCCCTGAGTCCATACACTTTTCCGGGTTCCATCTGCATATTAACATTATCAAGTATGAGCGTGCCTTTTATCTTCTTACTGAGTCCCTCAATTATTATCTCTTTCACAGAATATCTCTCCTCCTATGCCATATATATATCAATGCAAGTGGAACTGCGCATACCACAACATACATTGTCACTATCTGATATCTATATGTAACCACATTTTGAATAGGATTTATCATTGCCATAGCCGACCATGTGCCGATTCCGGTTCCTTCAAATATAACTCCCGTAAACACATATAGTGCGAATGGTGCCATTATTGTGGAAAATCTGCTTCCGCACCATCTGGCAAAACACATTGCCACCAGACCGGCAATGCCGCCGAACAAAGCATCAAGCATAATAAACACCAACGCATAGCATACCGGGTGCTCTGCAAACAGCCTTGGAAACATATTGCAGTCTATAATACCCGTATACAGGAATGTCAACTTATCCGGTTTTTTATTTGGGTATAGCCCGGCACATATGAACAGATCTATCAAAAGGGGAATGGCTGTCGCAGCAGCTCCCGAAGCCACCACAGCGAGTTCCTTTGCCAGCATATACTTTATGCGCGATGTCCTGATACATATATTCCGTTCATATCCACTTTTTATGTCCTGATAACATGTACCAGCATATGGCAGACAGGCCAGCAGGGGAAGCAATACATAGAACAGACTATTATAAGCAAAGTGATAATCAGTCCCCAGCCATATCTGGATCAGTGCGCAATCCGCTTTATGACCATACTGTTTTAAGTAGAGTACAATATCCGCCAATCCTATCAGTGTTCCAATCGCAACACTTACAGCAAGCCATATATTCTTAAATGCCCTTCGCATTTCAAACTTAAATATATTCATATCATTCACCAATTTATTCCATATCCAATTTCATCCTGATCTTCGCCGGCTCAAGCACCGGCACATAATAAAATGTCTCCTCATCCATATGCCCCCATGTCTTATCTCCAAATGATACCCGGGCCGCTTTAGTTACATACCATATATTCTGGTCTGCACCGGCTTTCAGCTCATTATCTGAAAACACATTGATATCCTGCATATCATAGGGATTCACGGAGCTGCACCATGTAGCAGATTCAAATCCACAGGATGTCATATCCATCACCGCATCCCATGAAATAGATTCATTTGTATTGTTCTCTATATTGAGACAGGCGCATACAAATCTGTCTTCCGAACTAAGTGTCTCCACGTTATCCACTCCAAAACGGGTCTTATAATCATCTATACTGTATATATGTGCCTCTACACATCTGATGACCAGACCATCACATTCTATTGCTTCTCCCGCTTCAACGACCTGCGTATTGTCAATGTATCCGTGGTTTATACTGTATATTCTGCCGCACCAGAATATGGCTGCACATATAACCACCACCACTACAATGACTCCAATATATCTCTTCATTCGTCCTCCCATTACTGATCATCTGTTTCCGTCTTCGGAAGCGAATCTATATCAACATAATCTGGTAGTTTTGCCGGATCATATGAGAAGTTTCCTGTAATAGGCTTTCCATAATAGTGTTTCTCATTTTCGCCAAACTCCTGCGGTACCGCCAAACCAATTGTACATTCCATGCTCTCATGTCCATTCAGCCTGAAGAAATAGTACCTCATCGCTCTTTCATCCCCATCTGTATAAATTGACTTATCATAGTAACACAAAACTTCGTTGTAGCTTATCTCACTCGCCTCAGGAGAGTCATATACAACATAATACGGAAATACATCCTCTACATCTGCGTTTCCCATATTGGTCAATTTGCACTTGATAAAATAAAATTTTCTAGGTTTAACCTTAGTGTATGTGTACTTATCTATCACATTTTTATTTCTATCTATAATTTCTTCGGACTCTTCTGCCGTATACGCATCATAATCTGATAATTGTAGATCCTTCACCTCAGGAGCCTCCTCATAGATTGAATCCCAATCTATAATATCCTCAGTTTCTTCAGGGTCCGGCAGGGTCTGATCCCGGAAATATTCAACCGGATATCTGTTTTCCGTGGAAATTTCAGATCCCTCTATGACATCTGCTGACAACATCTCTATCTTTATAGCTCCAACCATCAAAACATTATCTCCTACCCCCTCAGCCACGCTTTTTTCTGAAGTCGTTGAGGTTTCACTACTTGCATTTGTAGTAGTCTTCATAGTCGTGCCTGACCTTTCCTCAGGAGTTTCTTTGTTTTTCTGAAGCATATATGCTGAAGTTCCTCCTGCTG
>ERZ1034781.1018-NODE-1018-length-12754-cov-9.853847_pt1 | contig 12754 bp, 6 predicted proteins | sample MGYA00520700_ERZ1034781 | MGnify/ENA primary metagenome ERZ1034781 (study PRJEB33766, sample SAMN09781709) | gut metagenome | biome: gut microbiome | host: Homo sapiens | place: Madagascar | study: EMG produced TPA metagenomics assembly of the PRJNA485056 data...
GTGAACTGATGCAGCTCGGTGTGCCGCGAAAGAGGTGCAACCGCGGGGTGATGTACTGGGTGAAAGCACGAGAGAGTTAATGGGCTGACGCCGTAGCGTGACTTGTTAGTTGCTTGGCGTGTTGGCCGCTAACGCGGAAACAGAAGAACATAAGGACATAAGATAACGTTCGTGTTAGCCGCTTACCGCGGGGAACATAAGAACATAAGTTTTATTGGAAATCAATAATTTCGAGCACATTTTTTTGGCTCAAAGCATTGCCGAGCGCATAAAAAGTCGTAAATTTGCACCGCTTTTCCACCAAGCCGCTGTCGGGATGCAGAGTTCCCCGTTAAGCTGGGTCGGGACGGACAACAATACATTTAATTACCCATCAAAGAAATGGCAGATTTAATTAAGATTGCTGAAGAAGCTTTTGCTACCGGCAAGCAGTTCCCCAAGTTCAAGGCAGGTGACACTGTAACAGTAGCATACAAAATCGTCGAAGGTAACAAGGAGCGTATCCAGTTGTATCGCGGTGTTGTTATCAAAATCAACGGTCACCAGGACAAGAAGCGTTTCACAGTGCGCAAGATGTCTGGTACTGTAGGTGTTGAACGTATCTTCCCCATCGAATCACCGAACATCGAAAGCATCGAGGTGAACAAGATTGGTAAAGTACGTCGTGCCAAGTTGTACTACCTCCGTGCCCTCACCGGCAAGAAGGCTCGTATCAAGGAAAAGCGCACTGCGCTCAAGAACGACTAATCTACGTTCAAACACACATTTCTGGTGTCTTCAAGGGATATCACGAAATAAACAGAACAAGCTCCGCAACCCCGAACGGGTTGTGGAGTTTTTTTGTTGGTTACAAGGTATTGCCACATCGCTCCCAACTACAACGTAGGTTTAGTTAGTGGAGAATGGTGCACACTCCCAAACATGGTTTCGGATTTAACCGTCCTAACCATTATTTTGGGTGTAAAAAGCAAAAATGGATAGAGTCGCTTTGTCTTTATGAAATAAAAATCTTAGATTTGCAGTGATTCCTGCATCGATTATCTTGAATAGATCGTAGTTGGGAATCTATATTTATGGAAAAGCGTTTATTGACGCTTTGTTCTGACGCTCTGAAACTTCGCACCTTTCAAGAAATTGCTAAGAACAAGGCAACGATAGATGCTCATGGGTATGCACTAGGTAAGAGAAGTGTATATAGCTGTTGTTGTGTTCGTTTTTCAGTTTTGAATGCGGACGCATGACGTGTTTTATATATACATGTTATTCTCTTTGCATATCGGCGTGGGCTTCTGCGTTGCTCGTTCTAGCGATTTCGGGCAGTGCGAAGGCCTCAGAGCGTGGAACGAGTGACAAAAAGAATCCACGCCTTTTTCGTAATGTATGTGCAAGTTACATTTCACTTTATAATCTGTCGGCTTTGAGTGACTATGCCATATAATAGGCCTTGGAAAAGTTGTTGCTGTTATCCAAGAGTTTTATTATACAGATAGGACCTTATTATCCGAGAAACATGATTTTCGAGAATAACTTTTTCCCTAAATTATAAACTAAGCATTTAATTATGATGAAGTATTTTTACACACTAATAGTGTTTGCTTTTGCTTGTGTTGCAAGCATTAAAGCACAGATTGAAGTAACCTGTGGGGGCAAGTATGTAAACAATGGAGATGTGCTCAATTTTTATGCTATTGAGTACGAAGATTATGCGAAAGCTGGGGCTCAAGACCCCACCTTTACCAACACAAGCAATGAAAGTATAAACTTGCTTGTGGAAACGCTCACACCATATACACATGACAACGGTTCGGAGTTTGGATGGTATGGCATTAATGACATTGGTACTACGTTGGAACGTTACGAGAAACGCGAAATAACCCTCGCCCCTGGTGCACAGGCTAAAATGGGTCTATATGCCTCTTTTGAAATGGGCAACTACGGAACGGCCTTAGCCAATGTTCGCGTATATGCGGATAACGAAGAGATAATGAGTTTCGTAGAAAGGATGGTTTATACTGCACTCAAAAAAAGTGAATACATCTATACAGGGCGAATACCTGATTTTGAATTTCATAATATCTCGCAGAAAGATGTTGTCAAAATAATAGAGGCAGAGAGCAATGTGGGTGACCATGTACTTAGAGCATATATTCACACCGCTGGGGATACAACACTATTAGAGTTCCCTTATCATATAAAACCTGCTCCTTTAACAATTATCCCTCAAGACACCACAATATGTTATGGCGAAACAGTACATGACTTTTTGTTCAATGTTTCGGGTCTCGTGAATGGTGAACTAGCTGATAGTGTTATTCTTATTGCACCGCAGTTTCAAACTACAGCAAACCGCAATAGTGGTGTGGGCGAATATACTATTACCTGCTCTGGGGCTGTACAGAATGGTAATAACTATGACATATCTTATGGTTCTGGTTTGTTGCATGTTACAAAGGCTCCTCTTAATATCAAGGTAGATAATCTAACACGTACATATGGTGATGATGAGCCAAACTACAAAATCAGCTATGAGGGATTTAAGAATGGCGAAGACGAGCAAGTGCTAAAGCATTTGCCTGTGGCCTATAGCGCAAACAAAAAATACAACGTAGGGCGATACCCAATTGTGCTGAAAGATGCCGAGGCAGATAATTATAAGATAACGTATACTAATGCTACATTAGACATAGTAAAAGCCCCACTAATAGCAAAAGTAAAGGATATTTTGCGTGAATATGGTGAGGATAATCCTAATATAAGTGTGCAATATGTCGGATTCAAGAACGATGATGATGAAAGTGTTTTAATTCAAGAACCTGTGGTTGAAATGTCGGCGGTTAAGACGTCTCCAATAGGGACATATAGCATCAGCCTGCAAGGTGGAGAAGCTAAGAATTATTACTTTGTCGGATACGAAAATGCTTCGCTGACCATATTGCCTGCGCAATTGCAATTGACGGTTAAAGATGTTTATCGCAAATACGGACAAGATAACCCTGCTTTAGAATATGTTCTCACAGGATTTAAGAATAACGAAGATGAACGTATATTGTCATCGCCTATTGCATTGGCAACAGAGGCCGGTAAAAGTTCTTCTGTCGGTACTTACCCAATCATAAGCAATAATGTAATAGCTCCTAATTATACTATAAACTGCAATAATGCTAATGTGTATGTAGGTAAAGCAACGCTGCACGTAAGAGCTGATGATCAAAGTAGGTTTTACGGTATGCAAAACCAAAAGTTGACATATTCTATATATGGTTTTGTCAATGATGAGGATGAAAGCGTTTTGCTGCAGACCCCGACTGCTATCACTTCTGCAGATGAAATGAGTAATGTAGGAACTTACATAATATCAGTTGATGGTGCAGATGCTCAAAATTATGACTTTGAATATTCTGATGGCAAATTGACAATATTAAAAGCAAAGCAGCAAATAAGTTGGGAACAAATGATAGATAATGCCTGTGTTGGAGATCAGGTAGAATTAAAGGCATATAGCAATTCAGGTTTGCCAGTAAAATATGTGCCAAGTCAAGAAGGGTTGGTTGATATCTATGAAGCAGATGGCAAAATCTACATGGATTGCAAAAAAGCGGGAACCTTTGAACTGCGTGCAACGCAGGAGGGAAACATTAATTATGAGCCAGCTTTGCGTGTAGCAAAAAAAATACGAATAGTGGATGTTCCCGTATCGAGTGCGTCTGCAATTGTAAGCAATGCAGTGTCCGTTATGGGAAGCAAACAGCTTATTCGCATTTTGGGTGTTAGTGGCAATAGTGTGGTGACTGTTTTTGATGCAAAGGGGCAATTATTGTACAAGGGAACGGAAAGGTCTATTCATATTCCATTAACCAATAGTCTTGTTATTGTACATGTTGCTGATCGCGTATATAAGTTGATGCTCAGACAATAATACTTTTTCAAAAAATCATCTGCAATGCCTGTTTATGGGCATTGCAGATAAACTTTCCATCTTGTTTTGTGTCTTACCGGACAACACTAATAGCAAATCCATTGGAAAGAGTTATTCAATAACTTTCCATTCGCCTCCATAACGTGAGCCTCCGATGCGAATTATCCGACCACTTTGTTTCAACTTTTTGATATGGTAAGCAACGCCATCTTCAGTTATGCCACATACGGACGCTATCTTCTTGGCAGTTACCTTGGGATTGTTACCTATTATTTTGAAAATAGTTTCCGTAGTATTAGTAGTAGTTTCCGTAGTGATATTTTTGCTGTTTCCCAGTTTAAGATATGTCTCAATCCGATCAGGGTTATTCTTTTCCTCAACTGTAGGTGTACTCCAACCATTGTCTTTCCAACCTTTCACTACCAAGCGGAGCTTAGAACGGGTAGCCAATGGCGAAGTGCAGGCCGAGGCCGTCCTTAAAGCGCTCGATGTTATAAAAGCCCGATTTGGCGGTTTGGTAGGGCGCGTGCAGGGCAATGCCCACGTCAAAGCGCAATACCAAAAAGTTGAGGTCGTAACGCAAACCGGCACCCGTGCCGAGCGCAATGTGCTTGATGGTAGATGCGGTGATTTGTGAGCCTGGGCGCATAGGGTCGTTGCGCAGCGTCCACACATTGCCTGCATCAAGGAATATGGCTCCGTGCAGGTCACCAATCAAGCGGGCACGCAGTTCGGCGTTAGCCTCCAGCTTTACATCGCCTGTTTGGTCCATGTACGAGTACTTCGAGTTAACCGGGCGATATGAGCCAGGACCGAGTGAACGCACGGTGAAGGCACGTACACTGTTGGCGCCGCCCACATAGAATTGGTCTACATAGGGCGCACTGTTGCTGTTGCCGTAGCTGTAAATAATGCCGCCAAACACGCGTGTGGCAATGTTGATGTCCTTTGTCAGCTTAAACAGCTTGTGTGCCTCGGCTGTAAACTTTACGTATTGCGCAAAGGGGTTGCCAAACAACTCCTTGTTCTTTTTATTAAACTTCTGTCCGGCGGCAGCGTAAATGGCCGAGGTGATGTTGCCCGCCTCCTTGAAGTTAAGCTGCACCCACCAAGGGTTGGTGCGCCACGAGCGGCTTTGGTAAGTAAAGGAGTAGCTGAGCGATGGCACAAACTGGTCGCGCATCGACACATACAGGGCCGGGTTGGCATTCATTATAGAGTCGAAGGTGTGCGTCGTGTGGTTCAGTTTGTCAAAGTCGAGGCTGAAGAGTGTCAGGTCGTGCTGTGCCGTCTCGCGTTTGTACCAATGATAATTGGCGCTGAGGCCCATGCTCACCATGTTGAAAAAGCGCGAGCGGTTCTTCCAGTCAGCATCAAAGGCAAACTGCGTGGTGGCTGGAAAGCGCACCCGTCTGCGGCTGATGCCAGGGAATACAAAGCGTGGAAATTTGAAAGCCAGCTGTGTGCCCAGTTCATAAGAGTTGAGCAGCGAGTTGTGCCCGTTGGCACCAGCCCCCGTTTGCCACTCATACGAGCCAAAAATCTTGAACGACACCTTTTCGCCCCCTCTGAAGGCATTGCGCTTGGCCAGTTCGTACGATATGCCCGGGCCCACCTGTTGGTTGCTCTTCAGCGTGGCATTCATTTCGAATGTCGAGTCATACAGCTTGTCCATCACCGCCGACACCACGAGGTCGAGCGTGTCGCAGGTGGCAGTAGTGTCGCGTGGCACATAACTCACGTCCATTTGGCTCAGCACCCCGAGTTGTCCAAGTTTCTCAACCGTCATCTTTTGGTCGCTCAAGCGGTACATCTCCCCCTTGCGGTGTGTAATGGCATGGCGCCACATGTTGGCGCGCAGTGGCATCTTTTTGCCAGCAAAGTAGTAAGTGTAGCGGCGTCGCACAAGTTGTGTGTCGAGCGGTTCACCGTCGTAGTTGCGAATGCTGATATATGCGCGCCCCATATACCATGGGTGGTCCGCCTTGGCCGGTCGGTTGTCTACGGGCATAACCTGCAATTGCACAAAGTTTTTGCGTTGTATTGTGTCAGCGCGGAACGTTGTGTAGTTAGCATTAAAGTAATAGTAGCCATTGTTGCGCAGCAGCGTTTCAATGCGCGTCTGCTCCCCCGACAGGTTCACCACGCTAAAGGCATCGCCCGTTTTCAGCAGTTTGTCCTGCTCGTGCAGTCTGATGAGGCTGTCCATGGGGGCAGGGTAGTTCAAGTACGCTATCGAGTCAAGACGGTAAAGCTGTCCGGCCCGCACATTATATGCCACCTTCGCCTTTTTCGGGTTCTTCAACGACAGAATGTTATAGTCCACCTTGCCATGAAAGTAGCCATAGTTGTGCAGCGTGTTGGTAGCCACCTTGGCACGCATCTCCGGGCTTACCTGGCTCACAAGCACCGGTTCGGTGCCAAAAGTCTTGTATATCCATTTGCCCAGTCCGCCTTGGGCGTCATACAGCCCGTTGTGCACCCAGAGTCCGATTTTCCAGGGCCAGCTCATGGTAGACGAGCCAAATATGGCATTGTTGGGCGGATAAGCCAGCACGGCGTCCACCTCGGTTTTGGCAGTGGCAAAGTCAGCCTCAGTCTGTTCTTGTGCCGCCTTTAGCGCCTTGCGTTCCTCCTTAGTCAGTTTCTTTTTGTTATTAACAAGCAGTTCGCCGGCCCCCAGTGTGCTCTTGCCTTCGATTACACTGTTAATTTTCGACACCGCGTCGGCCACCGCCGTAATCACCCCCACCGAGTCGCGTCCCTTTTTTCGCATCATGGCCGGGTCGTCGGCGTAGGTTATTTTGTCAATGCCCGTATACAGTTGTTCGTCATCGGGCAAGGCGCGTGTAGTTGAGCAGCCAGCCAGCGTGAGCAGCAGTCCGCAGAGTAACAAGCCGCACGGCACATTGCAAAGTTTATGTTTGTATGTCATCATGTAGTGCTTCATTATCAGTTCTTGCCAGCTGTTTTCTTTTTACTCTTGTTGCGGAATATAAAGAGTTCGCCCAGTTTGTCAGTTTTGCGGCGCAGCACAAGGCCGGCCCCCGTCTTGGTCAGCTGCCCTTCGAGCGGGTCTTGCGTGTCGCGGTCGTAGAAAGCCTTCACGTAGCGTGTGGCACCCTGGTCAAGGCGGTATTCCACCGACACATTATTTATAAAGCTCTCCGCCGAGTTTGTGGCATCGGCCCCGGTCGACACCTTGCCGCCAATAATCACACTGATGCGGTTGCCCCAGAAGCGTTTGGCAAACTGGAATGAGTAGTCCGTGGTCGAAGTGCCCGTTTGCGATGTGCCGCTCTCCACGCCCAGGTTAATGTCGATGGTTTTGAGCGCCGACCCCGCAATGTTCTGTATTTCGCTTTGCAAAAAGGCATTCAGCGCATTGTTAGCCTTAAAGCCCGAGCCCGACATCATAGTCTCGTCGGTCATGTACATGCCCGTGGCCATCATCGTTACCGCAGCCTTGCCGCGCTGTTCGGCCGACATGCTGGCCAGTTGGTTCTGAATGTTAAGGTCCTCGGGTGCCTCAATCGTAAACTCCAGTCCCATGTCGTTGAGCGGTTTGGTTATTTTTACCCCCACGTCAAAGGCCACCGAGCGTTGTTTATCGTCCTCAGTCACCACCGCTTTGGTGCGCTCCTTGGCAGCGATGTTAAGCGTCGGGTTCATGACATCACCCGTAAACTGCACATACGACCCCTGTACGATTTGGAATGTTTTGAGCGGAATGACAGGCAGCTGGTACTTCATTTCGCCGCTGTTGGTTGTAAAGAGTCCCGTCATGCGCATATCGCCCTGTTGCGTCATGCGTAGCGTCATGTCGCCGCCGCCCTCCAGTTTTACATAGCTCTGTCCGTCGTCGCTCAGATTGCAGTGGAAGATGGCCGCATCGCTGATGCTAATGCCCATTGTGATGTCCATGCCGCCGTCCACAGCCTTTTCGGGTTGTGCCGTCTGTGTGGAGTCCTTAAAGTTGGTAAACTGCACCAAGTCGTGCAAGCGGTCGTCCACCGATAGTGGCGAGTCCTTTAATATATAAGTCACGTCCGTGCGGTCGAGCACCTCCAGTTTGCCGCGCAACGACAAGTTGTCGGTAGTGCCCTTCAGGGTGCCCACATAGTTGGCATATACCTTGCCAAAGAGCATCGACTGCGCTTTTTTGCGTGTGTTGATAAGTTCAAAGTTGTTTGCCCTCATGGCAAAGTCCATGCGCATGCGTTCAAAGTCCGACATGTCAAATGTACCGTTCAGCACCATTGGCTCCTTGCCTGTTGAGAACAGGCGGTAATCGCTGAAAATGATGCGGCTGTCCTTAATGTCGAGTGCCCGTTCGTCAGTGCGCAAGTCAAAGCCATACACGTCCGAGTAAATGTGTGCCGAGTCGAGGTCGAGCGAGCCGTTAATCACAGGCTTGTCCAGTGAACCATTCACCCTCAGGTCGCCCCCGGCAATGCCCTTGAGCGCCACGTCGGTGCCGGCCATAAAGCCGTTAAGCATTTGCAGCGGAAAGTCGTGCAGCTGCGCGTCGCCCTCAAAGGTGCCGCCGTCGCGGTCAAAGTAAGTACCGTTGCATGCCAGCACCTCCTCGCCGTTAGAGCTGATAAAGGCCGAGGCATGGTGTTCGCCGCCCGTTTTGGGCAGATACACGGCATCAATGCCCACATTGCCCAGAGGCATGTCCTCGTACTTAAAGTTGTCAGCAGTGAGCGATGCCATGGCCGACAACTGCTTGTGCTGGCTGTCGTCCGTCACGTGCACATCACCGCTCAGCATGCCGCTCAGTTTGGGCATATAGGGCAGTACAGCCGAGAGCTCGCCCAGGTTCACCTGGTTCACACTCACTGTCAGGTCGTTCACCGAGTCCTTGGGCTCGCCATATATTTTAAGGCCCGTGCCGTCGTCGGCCAGCAAGTCCACGTCGGCCCGTATGCTATTGTCTTTGCCAAGGAATATGTAGTTATCCTTGTTCACCTTAAAGTTGCGGTAAGCCAGCACCGGATTTTCGGGATAAAGGTGAATGTTCAGTCCGCCGTCAACCAGAGCTGCCTGCAGTCCCACGTCCACACCGCGTTCGCCCTCGCTGTCGTAGTAACTCAGTTCGATGCCCGCCCCCGAGCGCATAACATACGACCTCATGCGCACTTCGAGCGGGTTAGGGTTCTTCTTGCCGTTCTTCACCAAGCCGCGCATCTGCACGCCGGTCGAGTCCTGGAATATGTGCGTGTCGATGGTGTCGAGCAGCAGTGCGCCCACATTCAGCGCCCCCATGCGTGCATCGCCCGTCATGCCCACATGCGGGTCGGTGTTAAGGTTGACGTAAGCCGACGAGAAAGAGTAGCCCTTCATGCGGGCAATGTTGTAGAGCGGATTGTCGCGTCCGGCGTCAAGGTAAAAGGCCATGACGGGCAGGTACGTTTTGAGTCTTTCCTGGTCAATGTTATAAGTATTCGCCTCCTTTTGCAGCTCGTTGGCAAAGCGTGCCAAGTGCGTGCCAAGGTGCGGTATGTCGCCCTTGGCCCCAAGGCGCAGCCTCAGGTCGCCGGCCGAAATGTTGGCAGTGGTTGTGTCGCGGCTTGTGGCCAGGTCAAACAATATGTCCTTGGCCATGGCACTCATGCGCTGTGTGGTAAAGTGGTTGTTGGCAATGCTGCCGCTCAGCGCGTAGGCCGTAAAAGCCTTGTTGGCAGTGGCCTTGATGTCGATGTCGGTACCAAAATACAGCGTGTCGGTTGTCACCCCAAGTTTTTTCAAGTCAAGGTTAGGCAGCGAAGCCTTCACCGCCACCTCGTAGTTGTGTCGGCCGAGCAGCGCCTCAATGTGGCCATTGCCCTGCAGCAGCGGATTGTCGGCCTCAAAGTGCGCCACCGCCTTGCCTCCGCGCAAATTGGCTTTGACACTGATGCCCCCAAGCGGATAGCGCTCATAGCTTAGCGCATTCACCTTGGCGTCAGCTGTCAGCGAGGCCCGTGGCGACATCACGTCCCAGCCCGAGCCCGAAGCCCGCAGTGAGCCGCTGAATGGTCCCACCGGCACACCGCGCACAATGCTGGCTATGGGCAGTTGGTGCGCCGTGGCCACCACATTGTACGTTTCGCGTTTAACGTCCAATTTGGCCTTGGCCGCCAGTGAGCCGCGTCCAATGCCCGCCTTGATGTCGGCATCGTAGCGGTTGCCGTTAAACGCCGCCTTGCCGCGCAGACTCAGTCCATCGGGCACATTGATGCTCTGTTTGAGCGATGCCGGCATAAGTTGGCGCACAGCGGCCAGACTCTTGGTGCGCAGGTTAAAGTTGAACTTGCCGTTGCGCCAGTCCTTCGTCACATAGTTGGTGTAGCCGTTGGCCGAAGCCTGCAGCACCCCGGGCATGTTTAGCGTGAGCGAGGGCAGTCGCAGGTGGTCAATGTTACCGCTCACAGTGCCCTTGATGGCCAGCGGCTTGTGCGGCAGCGCGCGCAAATAAGTCTTGTCCACATACCCCGTGGCCAGGGTGCGTATGTCGTCATAGCCAATGCTGGCGTCAACCATGGCCTGACAGTGTCCGCCCTTGTCTGCGCTGAACGCCTTGAAGTCGAAAGCCACATCAGCATCAATGCGCGAGGCCGGAGTGCGCAGGCGCAGAGCCGGCAACCGCAGTTGCGTAGTATCCATGTACACACTGCCGCTCAGCCGCGTCACGTCAAGTCCGCACTTCTCGTGCAGCGTCAGTCCGCGCAGTCCGGCCCGCAGCACCCCCTCGTTGTTATAGCTCAGCGTGTCGAGCATGAGCGTCAAGCGTTTCACCGCTATGTGGTTAGGGTCGATGCCCGCCACGGGTTTAATGTAGGGAATGTCGTAGTTCACGTCACAGTCTTGCAGTTGCAGCGCCTTCACCGCATAGTAGTTGCGTCCCGTGTCAAAGGCCCCGCCGCGCAGTGCGGCCAGTCCCAAGTTGGCATAAATGCGCATCGAGTCGCCTGGCATTTGCAAGTGCACCTTGCTGCGTTCAATATCCACCTTCTTCACCGCAATGTTCCATTTCGCCTTGCTCTCGGTAGTATCCTTTTTGGCCGTGTCGCTCAGTGTCACATAAATGTCGGCATCGTGCAGACGGGCATGGTCCAGGTTAACGAGTTCTTTTTCCCAGTCCACGCCGTGTGCGGCCGCTGTCAGTTGGCCCGCATGTCCCTTAATGCGAGTGTCCGAAATGTAGCTTTTCGTGTCAATAACCAGTCCATACAGTTCAAAACCGTCCACATCGGCCCGTCCCTCAAACAGAGGCATGAGTTTAACGTTCAACCGCAGGCGGTCGGCATTGAGCAGTGTGTCGCCCTTTTCAACGGCAGTCATGTGGTGTACGGCCAGGTCGAGTGGAAAGGCCAGTCTCACTTTGTCAATGCGCACGTCCATGCCCAAGTTGCCTGACAGGTAGTTGGCCACTTGGTGCACGGCAAAGTTTTGCACGGGGGGTATGTATAGCAGTATGGCTAACAACAAAAAAAGCGCGATGGGGGTAGCCACCGTTATGCCGAGCCATTTAAGTGCTTTCTTTATAGGTTTCTTCATGTTGCAAAGATAGTGCAAACCGAGAGCAATACAAAACAAGCTTGCTTGTTTTTATTGCCGAGGTGCCGCCTATCTTATGTAAAGATAGTGCAAACCGAGAGCAATACAAAACAAGCTCGCTTGTTTTTACTCAATTTTCGGATTTAGCAAGCGCGGGCTGAAGGCCCAAGTATTTACTTAGCCCAGGGCAAGCGAAGCGGCACCCTGGGTTGATATGAACGCAAAAGTTACGCCCTGTAAGGGCAGAAGTAACAGAGCTTTTACTTTTGCCCTTACAGGGCGCGACTGCTTCAACACGCGATACCCAGGGTGCCGCTTCGCTTACCCTGGGCTATGAAGAACATTGGGCCTTCAGCCCGCACTTGCTAAATCCGAAACTTTAGTTATGTTGCTTATGTTTTCCGCGCTAAGCGGCTAACACAAACGTAATTTCTTTTGTTCTTATGTTCTTATGTCCTTATGTTCTCCGCGTTAGCGGCAAATCTTATAGAGCACAGCATTCTGTTAAGCATTCGTTTCATGGTAGTCAATACAATTTGCTTTACTACAAAAGAAAAGTGCTGCAAAGGTAACACCGAGGCATTGCACCCATCAAAAAAAGTGTACAATTTGTACACAAATATTTGTCCCCTCCCCGTTATCCCTCTTGTAAAAGAGTGCATGCGTTTTTACTGCCATCTTACACTTTTTGTGCGTAACAAGCTGATATACAGAGGTTTCAAGAGTGTAAGATGATTTCAAAGTATCTTACACACCCTTGCACACATCTTACACACCCCTCCCCTATGTCGCACAGTCGGCATGGACGTATGCGGTGGGTTTTACGCCACAGGGACGTAGAAAAATCTGTCGGAGCAACAGACTTTTCTACTCCCCTATGCCGTGATATCTGCCTCCCGTGCTTGTGTCGTGTGGCAGCGTGTGGGGTGTGTAGGTTGCGTGTAAGTAGAATTTGTAGCATCTTACACTAAGTAAAGTATTGATAGTCAATGAGTTGCGACGCGTTAGTGTAAGATGTAAGATGCACGTTAAGTAAAGCTTTTGTAGTATGGTAAAGGTCCCGGTACCACTAAACACAAGCAAAAAACGCTGCCACTAAACGCAAGCACAAAACGCTAACACTAATGGGGGCGACGCGTCCCGCGTCGGGCATTAAGGCAAAGGTTTACTCAAGTTTCGGATTTGGACGGGAACGGCCTGAAAGGCCAAAAGCACCAAGCCCAGGGCAAGCGAAGCGACACCCTGGGTATCGCGTGTTGGAGCAGTCGCGCCCTGTAAGGGCAAAAGCTTTAA
>ERZ1034781.1022-NODE-1022-length-12738-cov-4.207443_pt1 | contig 12738 bp, 10 predicted proteins | sample MGYA00520700_ERZ1034781 | MGnify/ENA primary metagenome ERZ1034781 (study PRJEB33766, sample SAMN09781709) | gut metagenome | biome: gut microbiome | host: Homo sapiens | place: Madagascar | study: EMG produced TPA metagenomics assembly of the PRJNA485056 data...
TGACACATCCCTTACGGATCAACCTGATTTATTACATTTATCGAACTTCATATTTAAGAATTTATCCTGAATATGAACTCCTCATTTGAAAGCCTTATCACACTGTTATCAGGGATAGCCACATCAACATTGCTGTACACCTGAGTTCCGTTCAGGAATGTATGGTTTGTTGAGTTGTTATCTCTCAGATAATGTGTTCCATTGATACTGGTGATATAGGCATGTCTTCTACTTATAGACTTGTTTCCTGTTACCTTATAGTCAACACCCTGATCAGCCTTGCCAATACAGAATACCTGTTTATTAATCTGAACGCTCTCACCCGTAGTCTTTCTGGTGAGGGTCGGCTTGCTGCCTGTGACAAGTGTTCTGTTGCTGAACAGTGTTGTAGGTGGCTCCTCATCCGGCTGCTCGCTGAGTCTCTTGGCTTCCTCCGCCTTGAGCTTTGCAAGGCCTGCCTGTCTCTTAGCCTCCTCAGCATTCTTGCGGGCTGCAAATTCTGCCTGCATTCTAGCCTCCTCAGCATGCATCTCCTGCTCTCTGGCACGTCTTATCTCATCTGCATACTGCGATGAAACCTTCTCTGCCCTGATTCGCTCCTCCTCGGCATTCCTGAACATTTCTTCAGCCTTAAGCCTCTCACTGTCATTGGAATTGCCCTGATATGAGTACATATCCTGAGCTGTGAGTACCGCTGTCTGCTCATAATCCTTTGCCTCAGCAGTGACCTTCTGTCTCCATATCTCGGCTTCGACCCTTGCCGCCTCGGCCTTCATACGGGTCTCCTCTGCCTGTCTGGCAACTTCCGCCTGATACTTTGCTTCCTCTATCTGTCTCTTTACCTCATTCTCGGCCTGCATTCTTGCCTCTTCAGCCTTTCTGGCTGCCTCCTCGGCTTTGTGGATTGCAAACTCTTTATTATTCTCATTTGAAGTGAGTACCTTACTCTTGCCCTTTTCACCCTGTATTATAAGGAGCTGACTTGATGCTCTGAGATCTGACACGAATTCATTGAAATGAAATGCATCAAACTCCCTGTGATCGTTGAAATAATCAACTATCTGGTTAGCACATTCTATGGCTGGTGTGTGTGCATAGACAAATCCTGACAAGATGCTCTTCACGAACTCCCCAATGTCCTTCTTGTCAAATTTGCTTTCAAATGGAAGATACAGAAGCTGTATGGAGAAGTCACTAAATCTCACATACATATAATTCGTATCCCACACTACCTTCTCGGGTGCTAGTCCATTCTGTATGACTGACACAAGCTGCTTGCTTATGCTGAATATGTATTCCACCAGTTCATCCCTGAAAACCGGTTTCTGCATTATCTGACTAAGACTCATATCCCCATCTATTGAGAATTCAAGTTTTCTTTCCCCCTTAACAAACACTTCCCTGCACATGCTTGTGTTGCCTGCAAAAGGCACATTATAGGCATTCATTTCATATTTGCTAATAGGAGTAACCTGATCAAGTTTGTATTCAATTTTTATTGAATCTTTTAAAATTTGAGTCATACCCCACCTCCTACTATTTCAATAGCCAATATACCTCTACAGTATAACAGACAAAAAAAGCATATTCAAGGTTACAAAAAAAGGAAGATATATATTACATATATCTTCCGCTTGAGAGGTGCGAGCCGGATTTGAACCGGCGATGACGGTGTTGCAGACCGGGGCCTTACCACTTGGCTATCGCACCATATTATTTAATTAAAGCTCCCCGAGTAGGGCTCGAACCTACAACCCCTCGGTTAACAGCCGAGTGCTCTACCATTGAGCTATCGAGGAATACCACTGTCAAAATTCTAATATCTGCTTCCGTTCACGATCTGCTTTCAACTGATGACTTAATAATTCAGATAGAATACGCAGAAGGAGGGATTTGAACCCTCGCGCCGCGCAAACGGCCTACACCCTTAGCAGGGGCGCCTCTTCAGCCACTTGAGTACTTCTGCAAAATGCCTAAATAAAAATCTCCTACCAAAGAGTATTTAATTTTTGACGCTTGTTTATAATACCAAACCTGGCAGTGAATGTCAAGGAGTTTTTACAAGAAAATAATCAGCCAAAAAACGACAAAAAGGCGGATACTTTTTTGTATCCGCCCTCTCTTACTATATAACCATATTTTAATAGTATACTGTTCTTATGTATGCTGCGTAACGCTCACACTGAGAACCTCTGTATGTCTTACCGCCTACCTTGACAACAGGAATTGTATATACCTCGAATGTCTGGTACTTCTTAAGACCTCTTATTACATATGATGTAGTCTTAGCGCTTACTTTCTTCTTTGTCCACTTTGATGATCTTGTATTCTTTCTGTAGTATACAACATAGTACTTGGCATTTGCTACCTTCTTCCAGTAAACCTTTGCGGCTGAATTGCTTACTGCCTTACCGGTCTTGATACATGCCTGAGGTACTATTGTCTTAAATGCTGACCAGTCACTCCAGCACTTTACACCGCCATTAGCCTCCTGGTATGAACGAATTCTAACCTTAAATCCTCTGTTGTTGATTGCCTTACGAAGCTTGGCATTGTTGATTGTTATCTCTCTCTTTGTTGTAACCTTTGTTGTATATAATCTCTTCTTACCATCGATAGAATAAATCTGAACCTGATATCCTGATGGACGATCATAGTTTGGATTTGGCTTCCATCCGATTGTTATTACATTTCCTTTCGTAGCAGGCTTCCATACAAGTGTTCCCGCCTTTGCATCTGCAAGATACTGTGGATTTACAGCCGCAGCATAGAGTGTACCTGTTGATGCATAATAATCAGATAATGCAACATAACCTGACTCTGATATTTTATATGTAATTATCCTATATCCATTATAATGATTTCCAGCCTGAGCTGATATAGTTGCTTTATTAGTCTTAACAGTAAATGATGCTTTTTCGTTTAATTTAGTTCCATCATATTTAGCAACTAAATATCCTGATACTCCTGATACACTATTCCATGATAAACCAATCTTGTTCTTTGTACCTGAAGTCTGCTTTATCGACTTGTAATCAACATAATTAGGGCTTGTAACTACCTGAATTGGACTCGTCTCTGCAGCAACTTTATTACCCACCATTGTCTGAACCTTTACATAGTATGTACAACCAGTCTGAAGTCCATAAATTCTTAATTTTGTATCACTTGTAGTGTATGTAGTATTACTGAAACTACCTGTTCTTGATGTATCATAGGCCAATCTGTATCTTTCACCTATAGAATTATTAGCATTCCATTTTACTTCTACACTTGTGTTACTATCACCTGACTGTTCAAGTCCTGTAACTGCACTTGCAGCCGATGCTGTTATTGTCATCGCAAAGAGCATGATTGACATGATTGCAAGGATCAATAACGATCTGTTGAAAACTTTTTCTCTTTTCATTAAATCTCTCCTTTTTCTTCTTTCCCTTGTTAATACAACAATTAATTTAATATGAGACTAACTCATATTAAAAGTTTACAAGTTTAATATATTTTAGTCAACATTATTGTGACTGTAATATTCAACAATTATTTTGTGCATTTTTGCTAATTCATTGTTGAGATTCTGTATACTTTTTATTTTATTCCTGTATTATTTATTCTGCTCAAGATAATCCTTTACCGCTGTTTCATACAGGTTGTGTCCCTCTGAATCTATAACCACAATAGCTGGGAAATTCTCCACTGTCATCTTCCTTATAGCCTCTGTTCCGAGATCATCGTATGCGATCACCTCGGATTTCTTGATACATTTGGAGAGAAGCGCTCCTGCACCGCCAACGGCTGCCAGATACACAGCCTTGTTGTCGATTATTGCCTGTATAACCTCCGGGCTTCTCTTTCCCTTTCCTATCATTCCACACAGACCCTTGCTGAGAATGAGTGGAGTGTATTTGTCCATTCTGCTGCTGGTTGTCGGTCCCGCCGATCCTATGACCTGTCCAGGCTTTGCCGGTGTCGGTCCGAGATAATATATCACATTGCCGTTAAGGTCTATAGGAACTATGCCCTTCTCGTATAACTCAGTTCCACTGGCGTCCACGCATCCTGATTCCATGATGGCATCATACATTCTCTTGTGTGCGGCATCCCTGGCACTGTACACTATTCCATCTATATATACATAATCCCCTGCCTTGAGGGTCTTTACCTCTTCTCTGTCAAATGGTGCCTTTATATGTCTATCCATGATGAACCTAACCTCCTCCTATAATACTCTCGTAACGTGTCTGTTCACATGACAGCACATATTAACTGCCAATGGCATTCCGGCTATGTGAGTGGCATATGTCTCTATGTTCACAGCCAGTGCCGTGGTCTTTCCTCCAAGACCGCCAGGTCCTATTCCAGTGTTGTTGATCATCTCCAGAAGCTCACTCTCTATCCTTGCTATATGCTCTCTGTCTGAGTGAACTCCGACCTTTCTTGTAAGAGCCTTCTTTGCAAGCTTCGCAGCGAGCTCAAAGTCTCCTCCAAGACCCACACCTACAAATACGGGAGGACATGCATTTGGTCCTGCATCCTTTACAGCCTGAAGAACAGCAGCTTTCACACCCTCTTCTCCATCTGCCGGCTTGAGCATGTACACCTTGCTCATATTCTCGCTTCCAAATCCCTTTGGAGCTATAGTTATCTCTATTTTATCTCCCGGAACTATATCATAATGTATGATCGCCGGGGTATTGTCCTTTGTATTTTCTCTGATAAGAGGATCCTTTACCACTGATTTTCTCAGGTATCCGTCAGTGTATCCCTGTCTCACACCTTCGTTTATGGCATCAGTTATGTTCATTCCTTCTATATGTACATCCTGTCCAACATTCACAAAGAAAACAGCCATTCCCGTATCCTGACAGATAGGAATATCATTCTCCTTTGCTATATCCAGATTCTCACATAACTGTCCAAGTATCTGTTTTCCGAGCGGACTGTCCTCAGATTCTACTGAATCCCTGACCGCCTTCTCCATATCCTCAGACAGATTTACATTTGCTTCGATGCACATCTCCCTTACATTTCTGGTAATCTCTTCTGCTGCAATAACTCTCATCTCTTCACCGCCATTTTATAAATTTGTTTTAATCATCCAGGAACGTATCATCGTTCTTTTTGTAGTTTGGATCTCTCCTGTTCATGATGAATTTGTATATGTATAACACCACTGTAAATATCGCAACAACTATGATCATCGCCGCCAATATATATATGATGTTCATTATACTGTAAGAAAGTTCAGACGCCTTCTCGGAGCTCTGGAATATCTTGTCCAGCTTTCCCTCCGTTGTTGCCTCTGTAACCGTAGATGCAGCCGTTGTAGCTGCCGATGCCACCACCTGTATCACATTCGCCGTCATGCCTTTTACCCCCAATAATTTTGTTGTATTTTCCCATAATTCCAATCTCTTTATAATAACCTTCAAAATCCTGCGTTCAGGATTATTTTCTCCCAATGTGTAATCCAAGATAAGTATATCATAACGGCTATTTGCACACAATCTGTAAACATCCATGGACATAAAAAAAGATGTACTGTCTTGCATATTACAACACAGTACATCTATCTTTATTTGTAATTATAATTACTCCTCTGAATTACTCTCGGCATCATTCTCCGTATCGTTCTCTACATTCTCTGATACTTCATTTTCTGCTGATTCTGGATTCTCTGAGTCCTCTGCCTCTTCATCTTCATCACTTCTTGCAAGCTTTGCAACAGATGCCACAAATGTGTTGCCATCCTTGCCGATATTCATAAGCTTGACACCTGAGGTTATTCTTCCTATTACAGTTATATCTGAGCAATGCATTCTGATCATGATTCCCTCATTGGTCATCATCATGATATCATGATCATTTGTCACAGCCTTTGCGCTGACGATGTCACCGGTCTTCTCGGTTATCCTGTAACACTTGACACCCTTACCGCCTCTCATCTGAGGGGCAAATTCTGACAGTTCAGTTCTCTTACCCATACCCTTTGTGGTTACGAAGAGCATCTCTTCGCCCTGAACATCAAGCTGCATTGCTATAACTTCATCGCCCTTGTCGCATCTTATTCCACGTACACCCATGGATGTACGTCCTGTATCACGGACACATTCCTCATTGAATCTGATACACATACCCTTGGCAGTTACAAGGAATACATCATTCTCACCGCTCGTTGCCTTAACCTCTATGAGTTCATCTCCCTCATTCAGTGTTATGGCTGCCAGACCGGTCTTTCTTATATTCTCAAATGCCTCTATCTTGGTCTTCTTTACAATACCATTCTTTGTAGCCATCATAAGATACTTCTTGTCAAATCCGGCTATAGGAATTATGGCTGTTACCTTCTCACCAGGAAGAAGCTGAAGAAGGTTGACTATCGCAACACCCCTTGCATTACGTCCCGACTCAGGTATCTCGTATCCCTTCATTCTGTATACTCTTCCCATATTGGTGAAGAACATTATGAAGTTGTGGGTATTAGTAAGGAATATCTCATCGATTATATCGTTGTCGATGGTGTTCATTCCCTTGATACCCTTGCCGCCTCTGTTCTGTACCTTGAAGGTATCCTTTGGCATTCTCTTGATATATCCGAGCTTTGTCATGGAGATAACTATCTCTTCTCTCTTGATAAGCTCCTCATCTGTTATATCATCTGAATATGCAGTTATGGATGTTCTTCTCTCATCACCGTACTTGTCAGCTATCGCTGCAAGCTCAGTCTTGATAACTCCGAGAAGCTTATTCTCATCTGCAAGTATCTCCTTGTACTCAGCTATCTTCGCAATAAGCTCATTGTACTCGTTCTCGATCTTCTCTCTTTCCAGACCTGTCAGAGCACGGAGTCTCATATCAACGATTGCTCCGGCCTGTGCCTCGGAAAGTCCAAATCTTTCGATCAGCTTTGCCTTAGCCTCTCCAACATTCTTTGAATTTCTGATGATCGTGATGACCTCATCTATGTTGTCCAGTGCTATGAGATAACCCTGTAATATGTGGGCTCTCTCCTCAGCCTTGTTCAGATCATACTTTGTTCTTCTTGTGACAACATCCTCCTGATGCTTCAGGTAGTATGTGAGCATGTCCTTGATGTTGAGTATCTTAGGTACTCCATCCACCAGAGCCAGCATGATACATCCAAATGTATCCTGGAGCTGTGTGTGCTTGAAGAGCTGGTTGAGTATTACGTTGGCATTGACATCCTTTCTAAGCTCAATGACAACTCTCATTCCCTCTCTTGAAGACTCATCTCTTATATCTGTGATTCCATCGATTCTCTTGTTCTTGACAAGATCGACCATATTCTTTATAAGAAGTGATTTATTTACCATATATGGCAGTTCGGTTACAACAATGCGGTGCTTTCCGTTGTTCATTGTTTCGATTTCTGTGATTGCACGTACTTTTATCTTGCCTCGACCTGTTCTATATGCATCGTTTATTCCCTGTCTGCCCAGTATCTGTGCGCCTGTAGGGAAATCCGGACCCTTTACTATGTCCATGATCTCATCTATCTCTGTCTCACGTCCTTCTTCCACTCTGTTATCGATGATCTTTATGGCTGCATCGATAGTTTCCTTTAAATTATGTGGTGGAATATTGGTAGCCATACCTACTGCGATACCTGATGTACCATTCACCAATAGGTTAGGATAACGTGATGGTAGTACCACAGGTTCTTTCTCTGTACCATCAAAGTTAGGTGTGAAATCAACTGTATCTTTGTTTATATCTGCCATCATTTCCATGGATATCTTGGAAAGTCTTGCCTCTGTATATCGCATGGCAGCGGCATGGTCACCATCGACCGATCCAAAGTTTCCATGTCCATCCACAAGTGGATATCTGGTATTCCACTCCTGAGCCAGCTTTACAAGTGCCTCGTATATTGAACTGTCTCCATGTGGATGATATTTACCCATTGTATCACCGACGATACGGGCACATTTACGGTGTGGCTTATCAGGTCCATTGTTAAGTTCTATCATAGAATGAAGTATTCTTCGCTGAACAGGTTTAAGACCATCTCTTACATCAGGAAGAGCTCTGGCAGCGATAACGCTCATGGCATAATCTATATATGAACGCTCCATTGTCTTTTTCAGACCAACTTCATCTATTTTATCAAAAATCTTATCGTCATCCATTTTTTGATTTCCTTTCTCTCGATATTGGTTATGTTTTATCACATTTATTTAATCAACATACTATATATCGAGATTCTTTACATACTTGGCATTTGTCTCTATAAACTCACGACGTGGTTCAACCTTATCTCCCATGAGTACATTGAATGTCATATCGATCTCTGACTCATCGTCATCATCAATTGCCACTCTGAGAAGAATTCGTTTTTCTGGATCCATGGTTGTCTCCCAGAGCTGTTCTGCATCCATCTCTCCAAGTCCCTTGTATCGCTGTATCTTGTTGTTCTGATCTCTTCCGACTTCATCAAGTATACTGTTCAGCTCATCATCACTGTACGCATACCATACCTTCTTGTTCTTCTCCAGCTTGTAAAGTGGTGGCTGTGCCAGATATACATGTCCCTTTCTGATAAGATCAGGCATGAATCTGTAGAAGAATGTGAGGAGAAGAGTTGCTATATGAGCTCCATCCACATCGGCATCGGTCATGATGATGATCTTGTTATATCTGAGCTTCTCTATATTGAAGTTCTCATGGATACCTGTTCCAAATGCGGTGATCATGGCTTTGATCTCTTCATTTCCAAGGATTCTGTCTATTCTTGCCTTCTCAACATTAAGAATCTTACCTCTGAGTGGAAGTATGGCCTGTGTTGCTCTTGATCTCGCTGTCTTAGCTGAACCACCGGCGGAATCTCCCTCGACTATGTAGATCTCACAGTTCTTTGGATCCTTGTCTGAACAATCCGCAAGCTTTCCAGGAAGTGCCATGTTGTCTGAAAGATTTGCCTTCCTTGCAACATCCCTTGCCTTTCTTGCAGCTATTCTGGCTCTCTGTGCAACAGCCGCTTTATTCACAATTATCTTAGCAATCTGCGGATTCTGCTCAAGATAATATGTAAGCTGCTCAGTTACAACACTCTCAACTGCAGGTCTTGCCTCTGAATTACCAAGCTTCTGCTTTGTCTGACCCTCGAACTGAGGATCACTTATCTTGATAGATACGATGGCTGCAAGTCCCTCTCTCAGATCATCACCCGAGAGATTGTCATCCTTCTCCTTGATAATATTGTTCTTTCTTGCATAATCATTGAACACCTTTGTTATGGCTGACTTAAATCCTGTCAGATGTGTACCACCCTCTGGTGTGTTGATGTTATTTACAAAGCTGTATGTGGATTCATTATATGAATCATTGTGCTGAAGTGCCACCTCAACACTTATTCCATCTCTGACTCCCTCACAGTAGATTACCTCATTGTACAGAGGATCTCTGTGTCTGTTCAGATATGTTACAAACTCCTTTATACCTCCCTCATAATGGAATGATCTCACCTTCTCAGGAGTAAGTCTCTTGTCTGTAAGACTTATCTTCAATCCCTTTGTAAGGAATGCCATCTCACGGAGTCTGTTTCTCAGTATATCGTAATCGTATATGTTATCTTCAAATATTGTATGATCCGGCAGGAATGTAACCTTTGTTCCTGATGCTCCCTCAGGTGCTTCACCTATAACCTGAAGCTTGTACATAACCTTGCCCTTCTCATATCTCTGCTTGTATATCTTGCCATCTCTGGTAATCTCGACCTCAAGCCATGTTGAAAGTGCATTTACAACTGATGCACCAACACCGTGAAGTCCTCCGGATACCTTATATCCTCCACCGCCGAACTTTCCGCCGGCATGAAGTATGGTAAATACCACCTCAACAGCAGGTATTCCCTGCTTTTTATGTATTCCAACAGGAATTCCTCGTCCGTCATCCACTACGGTGATGGAGTTATCCTCATTTATATACACCTGAATGTGGGTACAATATCCTGCCAGAGCCTCATCTACAGAATTATCAACTATCTCGTATACAAGATGGTGAAGTCCAGTGGAGGATGTACTTCCTATGTACATACCAGGTCTCTTTCTGACTGCTTCCAGTCCCTCCAGAACCTGTATCTGTTCAGCTCCATAATTATCATTTTCCATTGTCATGCTTCCTCCGTTCTTACTCTGGTGGCCGTTCCCTCCACCACGCTATAAACATTGTTGATTATTACCTGCTCTTTAACAAAATCATCATATCCCGTACAGGTTATGATAGTCTGTATATCTTTTATCTCTTCTATCAATGCATCACGTCTGCTGGTGTCCAGCTCGCTCATGACATCGTCCAGAAGCAATATCGGATTATCATTGATTATCCTTTTTACAAGTTTTATCTCCGCCATCTTGAGTGACAGGGCAACTGTTCTCTGCTGTCCCTGTGAACCATATTTTCTGGCGTCTATTCCATTTATGAGAAAACTTATATCATCTCTGTGTGGACCAGACTGTGTACTTGAATATCTGATATCCATCTCAGTCTTTTCCTGAAGTGTCTCATCGAATTTATCTTCATCGACATTGCACTCATACACTATCTCCAGCTTTTCCTTGCCCGATGTGAGATGACTGTGGATCTCCCCAATTATCTCATTCATCATGTCGATGAAATTTTTTCTCTCTTTTATTATCCTCGACCCATAGTCCACAAGCTGCATATTCCACACATCCAGTGTATCCATGAGACTTCTGTTATGATAAATCTGCTTTAACAGATTATTTCGCTGATTGAGTATCCTGTTATATGATGCCAGATTCTGATAATACAATCTGCTTATCTGACACAATTCAAGATCCATGAACCTTCTCCTCTCGGCTGGTCCATTTTTAATGATAGTCAGATCTTCAGGTGAAAAGAATATGACATTGAGAAGACCATATAATTCCGTGGCCCTCCTTATGGGTATGCCATCGATCGCCACTCCCTTATTTTTGCTCTTTCGAAGATGCATATCTATCTTGTGCGATATGTCTTTCTTGTTGACAAATAATCTTATATGGCTCTCATCTTCACCTATCTTTATGATATCTTTATCCTGCGTATTTTTTCTGTGTGACTTCGTAGTCGCTGCCATGTATATGGATTCAAGTATATTTGTCTTGCCCTGGGCGTTATCGCCGTACAGGATATTCGTATTTTTTCCAAATTCTACTTTCACATTACTGTAATTTCTGTAATTACTCAGCTCTATCGACTCTATATACATAACCTTCACCATCTGCAAGATGGCGACCACAATTATTTCTGAATACTTATCTTATCACCATCAAATTCTACTTCATCACCATCATAAAGCTTTCTTCCACGTCTGGTCTCTATCTCACCGTTGACCACAACCAGTCCCTGAACTATGACCTCCTTTGCGTCAACTCCTGACTCCACCAGACCGGCAGCCTTAAGCGCCTGTCCAAGCTTTATGAACTCATCTCTTAACTTGATTATCTCCATATTCTCACCCCTTCTTACTCTTCGTTGATTCCCATAGGAAGGATAAGGTAGATATATGTCTCTGCATCATCCTTGATAACACATGGAGATTTTGTATTGTTGAAATAAATAGTTACATTCTCATCGTCAATTACTCTGAGTGCATCTATTATAAGCTTTGGATTAAATCCAATGACAAGATTGTTACCTTCCTTCTCGATATCTATCTCCTCATTCAGAGAACCGATGAGAGAACTAATCTTGAGACCGAGAGTTCTGTCATCAATGCTGAGTCTGATAGGCTTCTTGTCTGAATCCTTTATAAGAAGAGTTGCTCTGTCCAAACTGTCAAGGAACTCTCTCTTGTTTATCTTCATCTTGATCTGATAATCAACTGAGAGCATATGGCTTATTCTGAAATACTCGCCCTCTATCAGTCTTGAAACAACCTTTGTATTGTCAAACTCAAATAATATATTGTTGTCAGTGAAATAAATATTTACAGGATCATCAACTCCACCGTTCATGATCTTGCTTATGTCGCTGAGGGATTTTCCTGGAACTACAACCTTAATGTCTGAATTATCTCCCTTGAGCTCTATATATCTGATGGATATTCTGTGTCCATCCAGAGAAACCACGCTGAGCTTATTGTTTGATACCTCAAATAACTCACCGGTCATAAGCTTATTGTTCTCATTATCTGATATAGAGAATATTGTCTGATTGATAACCTCTCTCAGCGCAAACTGGGATATGGTTATGAACTTATCCTTTGATACAACAGGAAGATTGGAGAAATCCTCTCCTGACTTTCCAGGTATGTTGAACTCAAGTCTCTCACACTTGATAAGTGTCTTGCTGTCCTTATCACTCTCTATAGTTATGTCGCTGTCAGGAAGCTTTCTTATGAAATCTGAGAAAAGCTTTGCCTCGAGTGCAACCTTTCCATCCTCTATAACAGTACCGTCAACATAACTTTCTATTCCTATCTCCATGTCATTAGCTGTGAGCTTGATAACACCGCCTGCAGCTTCAACCAGGATACAAGACAGTATCGGATGGGTCGTCTTGTTTGAGACAGCCTTTGATACGATATTTATACCCTGAAGTAAGTTAGATTTTCTTATGGAAATTTTCATTTTAAGTGTGATCTCCTTTCATGTCCAAATATAATGATCATCAAAATATGATATGTGTGTATAACTTCAAATAACAACAAACAGCGCGAGCGCTTAACTATAAATATATTAAGATAATTAGTAAATTACTAGAGGATGGCTATGC
>ERZ1034781.1034-NODE-1034-length-12640-cov-8.642352_pt1 | contig 12640 bp, 8 predicted proteins | sample MGYA00520700_ERZ1034781 | MGnify/ENA primary metagenome ERZ1034781 (study PRJEB33766, sample SAMN09781709) | gut metagenome | biome: gut microbiome | host: Homo sapiens | place: Madagascar | study: EMG produced TPA metagenomics assembly of the PRJNA485056 data...
CTGTATCCCCTCTCATCCCTCCCCGTCGGGGAGGGAGAGCAAGCTGCGAAACTATTAACCATAACCCAACTCAACCCCCTCCCCGACGGGGAGGGATGAGGAGGGGCTTTTAAAAACCTAACCCTATGACTTTTTCAGAAGAGATACGCTTGGGCATACCCGACTTCCTTCCCGAACCGATGCCCTACGACCCGAATATAAACCATGCGCCGAAGCGCAAGGAGATACTCAACCACGAGGAGAAACAGCTGGCACTGCGCAACGCTCTGCGCTACTTCCCGAAACAGTTGCACGCACAGCTGGCACCGGAGTTCATAGCCGAGCTCGACACATACGGACGCATCTATATGTACCGCTATCGCCCTACATACGATATGTACGCTCGCCCCATCGACGAGTATCCGCACCGCTCCGAACAGGCTGCTGCCATCATGCTCATGATTCAGAACAACCTGAACCCTGAGGTGGCGCAGCATCCGCACGAGCTCATCGTCTACGGAGGCAACGGCGCCATCTTCCAGAACTGGGCACAGTATCGTCTCACAATGAAATACCTCAGCGAGATGACTGACGAGCAGACGCTCGTGATGTATTCGGGCCATCCGCTCGGACTCTTCCCGTCGCATCCGAACGCTCCGCGCGTGGTAGTGACGAACGGAATGGTGATACCCAACTACTCGAAGCCAGACGACTGGGAGCGCATGAACGCTCTCGGCGTGAGCCAGTACGGACAGATGACTGCCGGATCGTACATGTACATCGGTCCGCAGGGCATCGTGCACGGCACTACCATCACCGTGCTGAACGCGGCACGCAAGCAGCGCAGCGAGAAGGGCGGACCGCAGGACATACGCGGTATGCTGTTCGTGTCGTCGGGTTTGGGCGGTATGTCGGGTGCTCAGCCTAAGGCTGGCAACATCGCCGGCGTGGTGAGCGTGGTGGCAGAGATAAATCCGCTGGCTGCGAAGAAGCGCTACGACCAGGGCTGGGTGGACGAGCTGCATGACAATCTCGACGAACTCATACCTGCCATAAAGCGCAGCGTGGAGGAGAAGCGCACGGTGTCGATGGCTTACGTGGGCAACGTGGTAGACCTCTGGGAACGTCTCGCCGACGAAGGTGTACACGTGGACATAGGCAGCGACCAGACCTCGCTCCACAACCCGTGGGCAGGCGGCTACTATCCTGCCGACCTCACGCTCGAAGAGTCGAAGACGATGATGGCTGAGAACCCCGACGAGTTCCGCAAGCATGTGCAGGCGTCGCTGTGCCGCCAGGTGGCTGCCATCAACCGTCTCGCCGCCAACGGCATGTACTTCTTCGACTATGGCAACGCATTCCTCCTGCAGTCGAAGCGCGCCGGTGCCGACATCTGCACAGCCGACGGCAAGTTCCGCTATCCGTCGTACGTGCAGGACATCATGGGACCGATGTTCTTCGACTACGGATTCGGTCCGTTCCGCTGGGTATGCACATCGGGCGCCCCTGCCGACCTTGCCAAGACCGACGAGATTGCGGCACGTGTGCTGGAGGAGATTATGCAGAACTCGCCCGACGAGATAAAGGGACAGATGGCTGACAACATCCACTGGATTGTGGAGGCTGGCAGAAACCAGCTCGTGGTGGGCTCGCAGGCTCGCATACTCTACGCCGACGCAGAGGGCCGCGCGAAGATTGCATTGGCGTTCAACGAGGCTATACGCAAGGGCGAGATAACCCGACCCATCGTGCTCGGACGCGACCATCACGACGTATCGGGCACCGACTCGCCGTTCCGCGAGACAAGCAACATATACGACGGTTCGCAGTTCTGCGCCGACATGGCTGTGCAGAACGTCATCGGCGACTCGTTCCGCGGTGCTACATGGGTATCGCTGCACAACGGCGGCGGCGTAGGCTGGGGCGAAGTGATAAACGGCGGCTTCGGCATGGTGATAGACGGCAGCGCGGACAGCGACCAACACATCACGGAGATGCTGTTCTGGGACGTGAACAACGGCATCGCTCGCCGTGCCTGGGCACGCAACGAAGGCTCTATCCACAGCATAGAGCGCGAGATGCAGCGTTCGCACGGTCTGCAAGTTACGATGCCGAACATCGTCGACGACGACATCATCAATCTAATATAGGGATATCAGGGGGTGCACTTGTCTCAAGTGCACCAATCTGTCTGTTAGCACTATTCTGCTTTGTTGGTGCACTTGAGACAAGTGCACCCCCTTAAACAAGCACCCCCTCCTCAACAACCAACTAAAAATAACGACAATGAAAAAACATCAGATTTCAGCCGAACACCTGTCAATCAAGCGCATTGGCGAGGTGGTTTACGGCGGCTACAAGATAGAACTGAGCGACGACGCACAGAAGCGCATCGTGGAGTGTAGAGAGTATCTCGACCGAAAGATTGCGGAGACAACTACACCGATATATGGCGTTACGACGGGCTTCGGCTCGCTCTGCAACGTGAGCATCGGTGCCGACGACTTGGCGCAGCTGCAGATAAACCTCATGATGTCGCACGCCTGCGGCACGGGCGACCGTGTGCCTAACGACATCGTGAAGATTATGCTGCTCTTGAAGATACAGTCGCTGAGCTACGGTTTCTCGGGCTGTCAGCTCGTCACCGTGAACCGACTCATCGACTTCTTCAACAACGATGTTTATCCCGTTGTGTACATGCAAGGCTCGCTCGGTGCATCGGGCGACCTCGTTCCGCTGGCTCACCTTACGCTCCCGCTCGTCGGTCTCGGCGAAGTGGAGGTTGAAGGTAAGGTGATAAGTGGCGAGGAGATGCTCCGCAAGTTCAACTGGCAGCCTATCCAGCTCGCATCGAAGGAGGGTCTGGCACTGCTCAACGGCACGCAGAACATGGGTGCGTTCGCAGTTTGGGCACTGCTGCAGTCGCACCGCCTCAGCGATTGGGCTGACAAGATTGCCGCTATGTCGCTCGATGCCTACTACGGACTCATCGCGCCGTTCACCGACGCAGTGCATCAGGTGCGTCCGCATAAGGGACAGATTGTCACGGCGGCTCGCATGAGAGAGCTGCTCGCAGGCAGTGAGATTGTGGAGAAGCCGAAGTCGTACGTGCAGGATCCGTATTCGTTCAGATGCATTCCGCAGGTTCACGGTACGGTGAAGGACACCATCGCGTATGTCGACTCGGTGATTGACGTTGAGGTGAACTCGGCTACCGACAACCCGACCGTTTGTCCTGACGAAGACCTCATCATCTCTGCCGGCAACTTCCACGGCGAACCGATAGCCATGCCGATGGACTTCCTCTCGATAGCCATGTGCGAACTCTCGAACATCTCCGAACGCCGCATCTACAAACTCATCAGCGGCACACGCGGTCTGCCGAGCTTCCTCGTAGCAAGTCCTGGTCTGAACAGCGGTTTCATGATTCCGCAGTACACAGCCGCTTCGGTGGTGAGCCTCAACAAGTCACTCGCTACACCGTCGTCGGTAGACAGCATCCCGTCGAGCCAGGGTCAGGAAGACCATGTGAGCATGGGTGCCAACGCTGCCATCAAGTTATATAAGGTGGTACTCAACACGGAGCGCGTGCTTGCCATCGAACTCTTCAACGCGGCTCAGGCTCTTGAGTTCCGCCGTCCGTTGAAGTCGTCGCCGGCTGTAGAGGCAATCTTCGAGAGCTACCGCAAGGTGGTGCCGTTCATCGTACGCGACGAAGTAATGTATCCGCACATTGCTAACTCAATCGAATTCTTACGCAAGTAGCTGTTAGTTGAGAATTGAGAGTTGAGAGTTGAGAGTTATGATATGTTTTTATATAGAACCGTTAGCTTGGTTATATAAGGTAATCATAACTCTCAACTTTCAATTCTCAATTTATAACAACTCTCAATTCTCAACTTATAACAATTCTCAATATAAAGAATAAAAATGAAAGTATTAATAAATAATATAAAAACTCTCGCTGGCATCGAATACGCTCCGAAACTGCGCTTGCAGGGCAAGGAGATGTCTGCGTTCAACACTATCGACGACGCGTGGCTGACCGTTGAGGACGGACGCTTCGCTGCGTTCGGTAGTGTTGCCGACGGTATGCCGACGGGCACCTTCGACAAGACTATCGACGCGGAAGGCGGAATGGTGCTGCCATCGTGGTGCGACTCGCATACGCACATCGTCTTCGCAGGCAGCAGAGAGCGCGAGTTCGTCGACAAGATCAACGGACTGAGCTACGAGGAGATAGCGCAGCGCGGAGGTGGCATCCTCAATTCCGCTGACTTGCTGCACAACACCTCGGAGGACGAACTCTTCCGCCAGGCGATGCAGCGACTCGACGAGGTGATACGCAAGGGAACGGGCTGCATAGAGATAAAGAGCGGCTACGGATTGAACCTCGAGGACGAGCTGAAGATGCTGCGCGTGATACAGCACATGAAGGAGGCATCGCCGGCAAAGATTGTTTCTACGTTCCTCGGAGCGCACGCCGTGGCTCGCGGCATGACGCAAAGCGATTACGTGAAGCTCATCATCGACGAGATGATACCCGAAGTGGGTCGCCAGCATCTCGCCGACTTTATCGACGTGTTCTGCGACCGCGGCTTCTTCACGCCAGAGGAGACGGGACGTATGCTCGAAGCGGCTGCCCGATGGGGCATGCGACCGAAGATTCACGCCGACGAGCTGGCTTCGTCGGGCGGTGTGGAGATTGGCGTGAAGCATGGCGCATTGTCGGTCGACCATCTGGAGAGCATGACTGAGGAGGAGATTGACGTTCTGCGCGGTAGCGAGACGATGCCGACCGTGCTGCCCGGCACGTCGTTCTTTCTGAATATGCCTTACGGCAAGGGTCGCAAGATGATTGACGCAGGCTTGAGCGTTGCCGTGGCGAGCGACTACAACCCTGGCTCAACGCCATCGGGCGACATGAAGTTCGTGGTATCATTGGCTTGCATCAAGATGCGACTGCAGCCTAACGAAGCACTCAACGCCGCAACGATAAACGGCGCTTACGCTATGGGCGAGAGCCAGAACTACGGAAGCATCGCAAAGGGCAAGGTTGCCAACTTCTTCATCACCACCCCACTGCCGTCTGTCGACTTCATCCCGTATGCTTACACCACGCCGATTGTTAAGAAGGTGGTGCTCGGAGGAAAAAAATTGTGAGTTATGAGTTTTTTTGCGTAACTTTGTAGTCATTATACTATAAAGCATTCAATCATAAAAATCGCAACAGCACGATGGAAGACTTCATACACCTGCACGTACACACCTACTACTCCATTCTCGACGGACAGTCGCCAGTGGAAAAGCTTGTCGACAAGGCCGTGGCTAACGGTATGCGCGGCATGGCTATCACCGACCACGGCAATATGTTCGGCGTGAAAGAGTTGTACAACTATTGCAACAAGATAAACGGCAAGCTGAAAGAACAGGGCAAGGAGCCGTTCAAGCCTATCTTCGGTTGCGAGATGTACGTGGCACGCCGCACCAAAGCCGACCGTGTGAAGGAGAAGGGCGACGCAGGTGGCTATCACCTCATCGTGCTTGCGAAGAACTACCACGGATACAAGAATCTCATCAAGCTCGTGTCGCGTGCCTGGGTAGACGGTTTCTACTCTAAACCGCGTACCGACAGAGCCGACCTCGAGAAGTATCACGAGGACCTCATCGTCTGCTCGGCATGTATCGCCGGCGAGGTGCCGGCGAAGATACTGAAGGGCGACATACCAGGGGCACGCGAGGCGATAGAATGGTATAAGAGTATCTTCGGCGACGACTACTATCTGGAGCTTCAGCGCCACGAGGTGAAGGACCCGAACCAACGCGCCAACCGCGAGACGTTCCCGCTGCAGCAGCGTGCCAACAAGGAACTGATAAAGCTCGCAAAGGAGTACGGCATAAAGGTAGTCTGCACCAACGACTGCCACTTCGTCGACCAGGAGAATGCCGAAGCACACGACCACCTGCTCTGTCTCTCTACGGGCAAGGAGCTTAACGACCCTACACGTATGCTCTACTCCAAACAGGAGTGGTTCAAGACGCGCGAGGAGATGAACGAGATATTCGCCGACGTGCCCGAAGCTCTCTCGAACACGCTCGAGATATTGGACAAGGTGGAGACCTACTCCATCGACCACTCGCCCATCATGCCGTTCTTCCCCATCCCCGAGGAGTTCGGCACGGAGGAAGAGACACGCAAACGCATCTCGCCCGAGGAGCTATTCCGCGAGTTCACCACCGACGAGAACGGCAAAGAGATAATGTCGCACGAGGAGGCGGAGAAGAAAATCAAGAAGCTCGGCGGCATCGACAAGCTCTACCGCATAAAGTTCGAGGCTGACTACTTAGCCAAGCTCGCCTACGACGGAGCGAAGCGACTCTACGGCGAACCGCTCACCGACGAGGTGTACGAGCGCATCAAGTTCGAGCTGCACATTATGAAGACCATGGGCTTCCCTGGCTACTTCCTCATCGTGCAGGACTTCATCAACTCGGCTGAGGACGAGTTGGGCGTGATGGTGGGTCCGGGTCGTGGCTCGGCAGCCGGCTCGGTTGTGGCTTACTGTCTGGGCATCACGAAGATCGACCCTATCAAGTATGACCTGCTTTTCGAACGTTTCCTCAATCCCGACCGTATCTCTCTCCCCGATATCGATACCGACTTCGACGACGACGGACGCGGCAAGGTGCTCGAGTGGGTGGAGGACAAGTACGGACACGATAAGGTGGCGCACATCATCACCTACGGCACGATGGCCACGAAGAACTCTATCAAGGACGTGGCTCGTGTGGAGAAGCTGCCGCTCGACATATCCAACCGCCTCTGCAAGGCTATCCCCGACAAGCTGCCCGACGGCTTGAAAATGAACCTCACCAACGCCATCAAGTGCGTGCCCGAGCTACGCGAAGCCGAAGCGAGTGCCAACCCACAGATGGCAAACACCATAAAGTACGCGAAGATGCTCGAGGGCACCGTGCGCGGTACGGGCATACACGCCTGCGGAACAATCATCTGCCGCGACGCCATCAGCGACTGGGTGCCTGTGTCTACGGCTGAGGACAAGAGCGACCCAGGACATAAGCTGCTCGCCACACAGTACGACGGACACGTCATCGAGGAGACCGGACTCATCAAGATGGACTTCCTCGGACTCTCCACACTGTCCATCATGAAGGAGACGGTGGAGAACATACGTCTCACCCACGACGGATTCACGCTCGACCTCGACACTATCCCCATCGACGACGAGCTCACATACAAACTCTACCAGGAGGGACGCACCATCGGCACGTTCCAGTTCGAGTCGGCAGGTATGCAGAAGTATCTGCGCGAGCTGCGCCCCACGGTGTTCGAAGACCTCATCGCCATGAACGCCCTCTACCGCCCGGGACCTATGGACTACATCCCGTCGTTCATCGCCCGCAAGAACGGCAAGGAGCCAATCACATACGACATTCCCTGCATGGAGAAGTACCTGAAGGACACCTACGGCATCACGGTCTACCAGGAGCAAGTGATGCTCCTCTCGCGCCAGCTTGCCGACTTCACCCGTGGCGAGTCCGACGCATTGCGTAAGGCGATGGGTAAGAAGAAGAAGGCCATCGTTGATGCCATGAAGCCGAAGTTCATCGAGGGCGGAAAGAAGAACGGACACGACCCGAAGGTGCTCGAGAAGATATGGGGCGACTGGGAGAAGTTCGCATCCTACGCCTTCAACAAGTCGCACGCCACGTGCTACTCATGGGTAGCTTACCAGACGGCGTACCTCAAGGCGCACTACCCTGCCGAGTTCATGGCGGGCAATATGAGCCGATGCCTCAACGACATCACTAAGATTACGAAGCTCATGTCCGAGTGCCAGGCGATGAACATACCCTGCCTCGGTCCCGACGTGAACGAATCGGAGCAGAAGTTCTCCGCCAACAAGAAGGGCGAGGTGCGCTTCGGACTCTCCGCCATCAAGGGCATGGGCGAGGCAGCTGCCACCAACATCATCGCCGAGCGACATAAGAACGGACAGTACAAGGACATCTTCGACTTCGTGCAGCGTGTCAATCTCTCCGCCGTCAACCGCAAGGCAATGGAGTCGCTCGCACTGAGCGGCGGCTTCGACTCGTTCGGCATACGCCGCGAACAGTACTTCGCTTCCAACGCCAAGGGCGACACCTTCGTCGAGACGCTCCTGCGCTATGGTCAGGTGTACCAGTCGGAACAGTCGTCGATGCAGAACTCGCTGTTCGGCGACATGGGAGGCGTAGAGATACAGACACCGCCCGTGCCCGACTGCGAAGCATGGAGCACCATGGAGCTGCTGAAGCGCGAGCGCGAGCTGGTGGGCATCTACCTCTCGGCACATCCCCTCGACGACTACGCCGTCGTGCTCAACCATATGTGCAACCTCCACTGTCCACAGATAGGCCGCGAGATGGACAAGAAGGCGTTCGCCTCAATCGAAGAACTCACCTTCGGTGGCATCGTCACCTCCGTTTCACAACGCTGGACAAAGACCAACAAGCCGTTCGGCATCGTCACCATCGAAGACTTCGAGGGACAAGGCGAGCTGGCACTCTTTGGCGAAGACTGGACAAAATGGCAGTCCATGCTGCAGGAAGAATACCACATCTATATCACAGCACAATGCGTGCAACGCTTCCGCAACAACCCCGATGCCTACGACATGGTGATAAAGAAGATAGAGTTCCTCAGCGACGTAAAGGAGAAGTCGATAGAGAAGTTCACGGTGTACATGGATTCCACGATGTTCAACGACGCACAGCTTACCGACCTGGAGACAACACTGAAGAACTCCAGCGGCAACGTACCGCTCTACATCAACATCCACGATGCCAAGAACAACACCAACGTACAGCTCTACAGCCGTAACATCACAGTCGACGTGAACAAGAAGCTGCTCACCTCGCTCGACGAAATGGCAGAACAAGGCGTGCGCTATGGCATCAACTAATAATCGTTGGTACATTGGCACAGATTTTGATATTTAATTATTATCTCCAAAGAGGTAAACCCTTGCGCCATCATCGCAAGTATAAAGAATAATCACTAACAAATAAACGAATACAACTATGGAAGTAACAATCACAACAGAGAACATCGAACAGTACAGAACTGGCGAACTGCCATTGGTAGTAGACCTTTGGGCTACATGGTGCGGTCCGTGCCGCATGATCGCTCCTATCGTTTCTAAGCTCGCAGAGGAGTACGACGGCAAGATCGTTGTAGGCAAGTGCGACGTAGAGGAGAACGACGACGTAGCAGCAGAGTACCGTGTACGCAACATCCCGACACTGCTCTTCTTCAAGGGCGGCGAGCTCGTTGGCAAGCATGTAGGTGCCATCACAGAAGGCGACCTTCGCAAGAAGTTCGACGAACTCCTGTAATCCCAGGGGGTGCAGTTGTCTCAACTGCACCAACCAAGCAGAATGCAACCAACTGCACCAACCAAGGAAAATTCCTTATGATCGGTTGGTGCACTTGAGACAAGTGCACCCCCTACCCCCCTATAGATAAACGCCGAAACAACCCGTCAGCATGACACACCGGGTTGTTTCGGCGTCTTTGTTTTCCATAAAAGCAACAAAAAGTTTGTCACTTCCATAAAAAAACGGTAACTTTGCACAGAATATATGTATCCGTACAATGACTGCGTACGTGCATACGATTTTTACGACAACCGATTATCAACAACTAATTTACACATACCGAACCAAACAATGATCAAAAAGATAAAGAAACTAAAGAAAATACGCCTTCACCGCGAAGGAACCGACACACTCGTTTATGGCTTCATCGTTATCGCAGCAATCGCGTTGCTGCTTTGGCGTTTCATAGACAGCAAGGTGCCGTTCTGGTGCTTCACGGCAATCATGGGCACCGTCTACTGCATCGTCATCAACTTCTTCCGCTGCCCCATACGCTTCTTCCCCGAAGAAGACACAACGGGCTTGGTAGTAGCTCCAGCCGATGGCCGCGTAGTAGTAATCGAGGAAGTCGACGAGGATGTCTACTTCCACGAGCGTCGCATCATGGTGAGTATCTTCATGAGCCTCTTCAACGTACACGCCAACTGGTTCCCCGTTGACGGCAAAGTGAAGACCGTAGCCCACCACGACGGCAACTTCCACAAGGCATGGCTGCCTAAGGCGAGCGAGGAGAACGAGCACGCCGACGTAGTCATCACCACCCCCGAAGGCACCGACATCCTCTGCCGCCAGATAGCAGGCGCAGTGGCACGTCGCATCGTCACCTACGCCAAGCAAGGCGAAGACTGCTACATCGACGAGCACCTCGGCTTCATCAAGTTCGGCTCACGCGTCGATGTCTACCTGCCCCTCGGCACCGAAATCTGCGTCAAGATGGGACAGCTGACCACCGGCAACGGAACAATAATAGCAAAACTGAAATAAAGTAATGGCTAACTTCATAACACGCAACATACCCAACACCCTTACATGCGGCAACCTCGTTTCGGGTTGCATCGCAACCGTAATGGCACTCGGAGGCGACGCACACTGTGCGCTGATATGGATTATTATCGGTGCCGTGTTCGACTTCTTCGATGGTATGAGTGCCCGCCTGTTCGGAGTATCATCACCCATCGGCAAAGAGCTCGACTCGCTTGCCGACGACGTGACATTCGGCGTAGCCCCCTCGGCAATCGTCTTCGCACAGTTGAGCGTGATGGAATACCCCACAGTGCTCGCCAGCGTAGAGCCGTACATCCCCTACTGCGCCTTCCTCATCGCAGCATTCTCAGCCCTTCGCCTCGCGAAGTTCAACCTCGACACACGCCAGACCACCTCGTTCATCGGAATGCCCACACCAGCCAACGCCCTCTTCTGGGGCTCGCTGCTTGTGTCGCAGCCCACACTCATCGAGTCGTCAGCATGGATGATTCCCGCGATACTGCTGCTCGTAGTGCTCACAAGCCTCCTGCTCGTCAGCGAGCTGCCCATGTTCGCCCTTAAGTTCAAGCAGTGGGGCTGGCGTGGCAACGAGCTTCGCTACTCGTTCATCGCCCTCTCCGGCGTAGTCATCGCCCTCTTCGGCGTCATCGGTGGCATGTGGATAGTCATCACCCTCTACTTCCTCACCTCCGTAGTAGCCGACATCGTGAGTCGCACCCACACCACGGTCGACATCGAGAAGTAGACAACAAGAGAGTGGAAACGGATTGTAGCACCAAACAAACCATTCCTATGACATTCATCGGACTATTTCTGAAAAGCATATTTATCATGGTGCTGATGGTAGCCATCTTCCTCATCGGCATCGTCAGCTTCATCTATCTGCGCGTAAAGCGCATGACGAAGCAGTTTCGCAACGGCAGCAACCACACCAACCGTCGCCAGCAGCAAAACTCTGCTGCGGGCAGCACCAAGCGTCGCAGCGCTGAGTACGACGACGGCGTAGTCGTGGAAGAAGAACTCTACGACGAACGCTCACCACGCCAAGCCAACCGCAAGATATTTGCGAAGGACGAGGGCGAGTATGTCGACTTCGAGGAAGAAAAATAAAACGTAGGAGGTATGGGCAAGATGCCCATACCACGCTGCCTTAGAAAGCATTTAATGGTAAACGGTTTATATAAAGTACTTTTGCGTTTTTATCTTCCATCTACCATTTTTCCGCCTTTTTCCTCCGCAACTCATTGATACTCAAATACAGCAAAGGCTGGAAGATACGTTTGCTATCTTCCAGCCTTCGCTTTTATCTACCAGTCGGAGCAAGCGTATCAGCGATGTCGCCTTGTCCACTATTATTCATTTTTATCCTCTACATTAGGCAGATAATCACTGGCTTTTGGTGAAGGAATCGACTGGATAATGCGGAAGAGTTGCTCAGTGTCGGCAACGTCAGTCATGCGCAATTTGCCGTCTGAGGCACGAAGTTTTAACCCGTGACAATTTGTCACGGTTTCATTACCTTCTTTTTTGAGTCTCTGCTTCAGCTTTCTCCAATAAGCATTGGCATCTTTGCTATCAGTCAGCACACCACACACATCCACAATGGAGAAATACCATTTTTCCTCCTTGTCGTCCCATACGGTGCGCACCTTCTTTTCTTCAAGCAGTTGAAGAGATTCCTTATTCGTCATATTCTTTTTTCTATTTCATTATCTTGTTGCCAATCAATATTATCCTTCCTTAGAAGGTCTGCAACCTCAACTTCAAGCAACTTTACAATTTTTATCAGATTGCCTAAGTCTGGCTGACAAGTATTCGTACACCATTTAGATACGGTGACCTTATCCTTTCCCAGTTGTTCGCCAAGCCGTTTGTTGGTTTTCTTTTATGCAGTTTGCTGTGCTCACTTTGCTAAGGCGAGCACATATATTAATGATTGTGCACAAAGTTAATAAATTTTCCTCCTAAAAGCAAGATTTCTGCCGAGCTATACCCTCCATTTTTACAATCTCTTTCACTCGCTCTTCAATCTTCTGCCACGACTGATTAAGATTTACGGTTCTTACGTGAATGTGATGATTGGTATCGCCGTAAGAATAAGAGAAGTCGAAGTCATCAGCAACTGTGGGATATACCAGCGTGCCGTCTGCATTCATGGTTTCAGGCTTATGCGGATTCTCTTGATTCATCACATAAGAAAGAATCTGCGAGAGATGTTCTCTTCGTATCTTTTTGT
>ERZ1034781.1045-NODE-1045-length-12585-cov-8.263847_pt1 | contig 12585 bp, 6 predicted proteins | sample MGYA00520700_ERZ1034781 | MGnify/ENA primary metagenome ERZ1034781 (study PRJEB33766, sample SAMN09781709) | gut metagenome | biome: gut microbiome | host: Homo sapiens | place: Madagascar | study: EMG produced TPA metagenomics assembly of the PRJNA485056 data...
ATCTGCACCCCGATAATGCACTTTCAATGTAAAAATAATTTTGAACACCTACTTAAGAGCAAAGATATGAAACACAACATTCTATTCATATTGCCGCTACTTACCCTTGCCGTAGCTCCATGCTATGGGCAAGGCTGCAAGCGTGTGCATATAGCCAACGAAAGCATAACGATAGAGAATGTGAGGGTTAAGAGCATGGGCAAAAAGGTGACTCTTGCCATGACTGTGAACCTGGACAAACTGAAGATGGGTGCCAACAACCAGTTTGTGTTCACGCCAACCATAGCTACCGACGATGGCGAGGTGGTGATGCCAAAGATGGTGATAAACGGCAAACGACAGCACATAATGCAGCAACGCAACAAGCGAAAGGCGAAAAACGACGAGGCGTATGTGGTGAGGAGAGAAAACGGCAAGCCGCAGCAGATAGAATATCTGCAATCGGTGAACTACGACAAAAGGTTGGGCAACTACAGGGTGAGCATAAGCGAAGACCTTTGCGGGTGTGGCGACAACATTGGCAACAAACACTATGAGCTGGCTGAATATCGACGACCTACGGCAATGTATGTGCGTCCAGAGGTGGTGGCAGAGAAAATTCAGGAACTGAGCAAAACGGCATACATCGATTTCCCCGTGAACCGCACAGAGCTGAATCCACAATATCGCAGAAACCCCGAACAGCTGGACTGCATAGTGAGAACCATCGAGACGCTGAAGGCTGACAAGAATATCACCGTGGTGGGCATCAATATTCATGGCTTTGCATCACCTGAAGGAAGATACGAGAGCAACAACTATTTGGCACAAGCACGTGCGAAAACGCTGACGGAATATGTGCAGCGCATGGTGAAACTCGACAAAGAGATATTCACTGTGTCGCATACTGCCGAAGACTGGGAGGGGCTGTGCAAATATATTGCCGGAAGCAACATGGAGCACAAGCAGCAAATACTCAGCATTGCCAACGACACATTGCTGAAGGAAGACGAACGCGAGGCACGGATAAAGGCTGAATATACCGAGGAATACAAGTTTTTGCATGCAACATGCTATCCTGCATTGCGCCGCTCTGACTATCACATAAAATACAAGATTCGCCCATTCAATGTGGAAGAGGCAAAGAAACTGATAACAACCCGTCCGCAGCTGCTATCGCAAAACGAGATGTTTATGGTGGCACAAACCTACGAGCCTGGCACGAAGGAGTTTAACGAGGTGATGGAAATTGCGGTGCGCATGTTTCCTAACGACCCTACTGCCAACCTTAATGCTGCTTGCACGCGTTTGAATGCTGGCGACGCAGAGAGTGCCAAGCCATATCTCGACAAGGCTGGCAACAGCCCTGAGGCAGAGGCGGCACGAAAAATATATGAAGAGATTATTAAGTAAATATCAACATTATTAATAACAACTTAATTTCCTGTTATGAAGATTCCTAAATTATTCCCTTTTGCATGCGTAGCATTGATGATGACCGCATGTGCTTCTGACAAAGATGAGATTGGTGGCGGCACAAAACCTGGTAGTGATCCGCAATATCTCGCTGTGAACATTGTGAATGTGGGAGCTACTCCTACAACACGTACTACTGACTATGAGAACGGAACTGCGGGGGAAAGCGCTATCAAAAAGGTGCGTTTCTACTTCTTCAACGGTGATGGTTCGCCATATCTTATTAAGACGGGTATAGATGGTGGCGGAGACAAAAACTGGCTTGAGGCTTCTCCTGCTGACGACACCCCAACTTCAGGCACACCATCACAGATAGAAAAGATTACGCAAACCGTGCTCGTAATCAATGGTATTCAGTCTGCGGCTCCTGCTGCTATTGTGGCTATTGTTAATCCAGAAACTGTTGATGCTGCAACACTCAAAAATGGTGGAACAATGAGATTGAGCGAACTTCGTTATTCTGCAGTAGGTCGCAATTTCTACAAAAAGGATGCGGATAACGGTGCTGTGTCTGAGTTTGTAATGAGCAACTCTGTATATGTCAATGCAGGTGAAGATGTTTGTGCATCGCTTGTTGCAGGTCATGTAACAACTTCGGCAGAAACTGCCAAGGCAAAACCTGTTGACCTCTATGTAGAGCGTGTTGTGGCTAAGGTTACTGCCGATGTTGACAATAACGCCTTTGAGCTTGGCAACGGTACGAACTGGGAGGCCGACAAATATGGTACAAAAACTGCTGTTGGAAAATCCGGCGATTATGATGTTTATGCTGTTATCGAAGGCTGGGGCTTGGCAAATGAGAATGGCAAGGCTAAGGTAGAAAAGCAGGTAAATAAGACATGGACCGACGGAACTTTAGGTTTTACTCCTTGGACAACAGCCGACTATCACCGTTGTTTCTGGGAAACTTCAGTTGCATTTGATGCAGGCACTGGCGGCAATCAGCCTGTTAATCCTACGTTTAACCAATTGAAAGCCAAGATGCAGGCCGTGTTGTACACATTGCCTAACACGCCTGAGAATAAAGATAAAATCGCTAATTTGAAAGACAATGACCTGACAAAGTTTGCTGTTGCAGCCACTCTCAAATACAAGGATGCCAGCAACAACTGGCATAATGCCGAAATTTGTAGATATAATGGTGTGTCTATTCTTGGAATTGACAATCTTAAGAGGCAGGTGGCATTGACATTCTCACAGTATTACACAAGTACTGATGCCACAAATTATACTCAGCTTTCAAAAAATGACATCGTCTTTAAGGATCCTGATGGTACGATGCGACCATATCTCGTAACTCCGACATTGGCAGACGACCCTGCTGGCACTAAGAAGTATTACACCAAGACAACTACTGGCACCACTCCTACTTTCAGAGAAGTAAATAAGGCTGATGTATTGGCAGCCATTGAGGCAGATAAAGCTGAAATCAGAAGGGACGGTAGAGCTTACTACTATGTTCCTATCAAGCACATTGGAGGTCCTGACGAACTTGCCGAATATGGTATTGTGCGCAACCACTTCTACAAGATTACCTTGACAGGCATCAAGGGCTTTGGTACACCTGTATACGACCCCGATAAGGTGGTTGACCCGATTGTGCCTACATACGAAAACACCTACCTTGCAGCACGCGTTCAGGTACTGCAGTGGCGCGTGGTAAACCAAAACGCAAGTCTTGGTGACTAAGCATTACCCGTTGGCGGAATTTCAGGTTAACGGGTTGACAGGTTAACAGGTTAACGAGTAGGTATGCAATACACTACGTCATAATGGTAAGAAGCTTGAAAAGCTTGGCAAACTTACCTGTTATCCCGTTAACTATTCAACTTGTTTACTAATTCCGCCAACGCGTAAGCATAATATCTCTCTATACACATAGTTGGTACGGCTCAGTGTCGTACCAACTATAACATAAGGTATCAAAGAAAACAATAGTACATACATTACATTCTGCTTATATGAGATACTTAAGGTCTATCTTGAACACTACAAACAAGATAACTCTCGCTCTTATATCGTCATTAGCCATATCTTCTTGCTCTATGATGCACGATGACATGGACGGCTGTAAAAAAGACTTGAGAGTAAGGTTCTGCTACGATATGAACATGGATTTTATAGACATCTTCAACTCACCAGTGAAGACGGTGACTCTGCATGCCTATAACCCCAATGGCGACCTGGTATTCAATAAGACTGAGGAAGTGAGCGATATAGCTGCCGCTGGAGGCTATATGAAACTCGATATCAAACCAGGCATATACACCCTGCATGTATGGGCAGAAGGCGAAGAACGACAGCCAAACTCATACATATACACAACAAGCGGCGATGCGACAAACGACATCGCCAAACTCGATTGTAAGATCAATAGAACAACCAGAGACATACAGCACGACCTGACAGCCCTATACCACGGATACTCTAAAAATGTAGACATGCGTATGGAGGACTATGGAACAAAAACCATAACGGTGCCACTAACTAAGAATACGAACAACGTCAAAGTGGTGATACAAAACACATCTGGCAAGAGACTAAAAGCCAGCGACTTTGACTTCAAGATAGACGATGACAACGGCTGGCTTGCCTACGACAACACACCTGTAATGGACGACTCGATAACTTATCGCCCATGGGCGCAATACGACGGTAGCGTCAGAGCTGTGAACGAGAGCGAAACACAGGTGTCGGCAGTAGTGGCTGAGATGACCGTAAACAGACTGTTTGCTACAAAACACCCACAACTTAAGGTTTATAATACAAACAACGGGAAAATGGTGTTCAACATACCTCTCATCGACTATGCATTGCTTGTGAAAGGAAACTACAACAAGGCAATGACTGACCAAGAATACTTAGACCGACAGGACGACTATAACTTCATCTTCTTTGTAGACGACCGCTTAAATTGGCTAAACGCCAATATATATATAAACTCTTGGCGAGTGGTGTTGCAACATACTGAAATGTAGAGAAATAAGAATGGAGATATAGAATACGATACTTTATAATTCTAAATAACAGAGTAATTCTTGATGCCATATCATATTAAACATATTACCCTTATAGCGGTTGTCGGCATAATGCTATGCATGGCAATGGCAGCTTGTTCTGATAGTAACGCAGAAGACGCTATCGGTATGGACGATGTGCGTGTAGCCTTTACACTGGCGGTGGCAGATGTCAGGACAACTCGTGCCGCCAACGAGGGGTGGGACGACTACGATCACCCGCTGCCCGGCATTGAAAAGGAAAATATGATTAACCCCGACGATTTGTATATAGCCATCTGCGACAAAGGGGGCAACATCATCGGCGATGTGGAGACGATAAAGGTTGTACCAATGAGCGACCCTTCGGGCAATAAATATGCCATAACCGGAGTGTGGAAGAATGCTAAAGACAATATTGCCAAGGCTAAGAAGCTAATGATTGTGGCTAACTGCAACGTTTCAAAACATAGCACCATTTCACTATCCGACTTGACATACAACCTTGATACGGGTACACGAAAATATATACCAATGTGGGGGGTGGCTTCGCTGCCTGCACTAACCCTCGGCACACAAACAGATATGACAGAACCAATATATTTGCTAAGAGCTATGGCCAAGGTGAGAGTTGGTATGCGCTCGGATATGCCGTTGTACGGCTACTCTATAGGCAGCATGCACATCAACAACTATAACACCAAAGGCTACTGTCTGCCCAACAACTATAAGCTGGCTGACAGAACGCAGGATATACGCTTCGACAATTCGCTGCATGTGTTTGACAGCAGGGAGGCAAGTATTGACTTGGTGGAGGAGAGAGCGACATACATAACTGAATACGACAATACCAGTAGTGGTGCTACACCTGCTACTATAACAATTAACCTGAACAGAAACGGCAAACACGAAGGTACATATACCCTGTATTTTCGCAACTACGACACTGCCGGAGAACCTACAGGCACGCCATACGATATACAGCGCAACCACTTCTATACATTCATGGTTTACAAAGAGGGCGGAAAGCTCATCGTAAACCTGCACGTAAGAAGATGGAACAAGCGAGAATACGACGAAGAAATAATAATGTAAACGCGTTGGCGGTATTAGCAAACAAGTTAACAAGTTAACGGGTTAACAGGTAAATCAGTACCGTACCACTAAAAGTGACATAATATATGAAGAAAATATCGCTTTTGATAGTCTCGCTCATTGCATCACTTGCTCTATGTTGTTGCTCGTCAGACCCTACTACCGAGCCAACACTTGATAGCGAGCCTGTAACTGTGCGCATAAATATTTCAACCCCGACAGGAAGCACTGCATCACGTAGTAGCGGTTCGCTGGAATGGACCGACGCCAATGCCGAAAAAGGCGAGATGATGAACAACTGCTTCACCATCGTTGTACAGCATGGCATCATCAAGCACCTGCTTGTTAGTGAGGATTATGCTGAGGAGAAGAGCTGGGTGGGCACGCTTACGGCTAAGATTGAGCCAGGCGAAACTACATTCTATTCTTTCGCAAATATCAAACCTGAGGCTGTGGGGCTCGACCCGAATATCGACTATTCTACATCTAATACGCCGCTCCCTGCCGACTTCGACAATAAGCTATATACCGTAAATGGCAATGTGCTTACAGCAGCCGACTTTCCGGGCGGCATACCTATGAGCAACAAGCAGACCATAGAGATAAAGAAGAACACTTCAGATGTCGATCTCGAAGTGATAAGAATGGTGGCTAAGGTGAAGCTGAAGATAACCAACGACACACCAAACGACATCACGCTAAAGAAAGTGGCGCTTACAGATATTACCAAGAACGAGGCCAACAATCTGTATCTGCTGCCCGGCAAGGACAATGGCACAGCAGTTGAGCCACATATCAATGCTTCGGCAGCGAAAGAGATGTTTACTATAAATCTCGACCCTGAAGTGGTGGTAAAGGCAAATACTACGACACCGACGATAATAAGTTTCTACGTCAATGAGTCAATAGCTCGAATGCCAAACTACTTTGTAGTGAGCGTTAAGACCGACCATGCCACAATGAACCATCGTGGTGCATTGTCAAACTGGAACACAATATCGCGTAACGACTATCTTGAGATACCAATAAAGCTAAACGACTATCGTGTAAGATTCAAGGTAGAGCAGTTTACCCCCATTGGCGTGCTGCCTACTGTTGAGCAGAACGACGAGATGCTTACCGTAAGATTTAAGAGTTACGGCGAGTTCCATCTCATACCCTATGTAGTGCGCATAAGCGATGGTGTAGAACTCAAACCTGGTGCCGATACTGAAGGCGGTTGGGTGTTTGCCGGTTGGCAGACATTGACGTTGCAACCCGACGGCGATGGGGTATGTATATACGATCGTATGCCCACACCAGTGCCATCGCGACACACCATAGAGGGCGTAATTGGCAACCGCAATGGATATGCTATACACAAGGTGCTGATAGGTATCAATCAGTTAGGGTATGACATTCCGTATAAAGTGGAAATTATAAAAGAGTAGTGTATTATGAACAAATACAAATACATCTATTTATGCTTTATGGTGTTGGCATGCTGTGCCACCACCACCATTCATGCACAACAGAGTGTGTTCAAACATTGGGAGGGCGTGACTGGCAGACCGCTTCTGGCCAATCCTTATGGACAGATGATGCAGCAGGTGCATGAGTATGAATATACCTATTATGTAGAGCCGGGAAAGGCTGTAGACTTGCTATTGCCGTTTGAAGGATATACAACGGACGGTACAAGGCAAAGTCGCTCAAACGAGCCAAAGGGCTACATCAGATGGTATGACTATAAGACAGACATGAAAAGCAGCAGGCTCTCAAGATACAACAGCACTTATAGCTATTTGGAAGAGGTAAGCGATGCTGATAATAATGTGCGTGGTCTGTTTGCTTGGAAAAAGTCTATAAGTGGTGAAAAGTATGGACCGAGTAGAATAAGACAGGGTGTAAAGTATAAAGCACCAACCGAGGCGGCAAACGCTAATTGGGAAGGAGAGGAAATAGCATGTGATGTGAGTAAATATATCGACTTTGACCCCTTTGAGGCTGGTAGCATCTTCAACAAGGAACGATATTTCCAGCGTGAGCCTACACTGCAAATACGATATATCTTCCACATAAGGTCGGCAAAGAGTATAGCAGAGAATATCGTCAATGCGTTTCCGACAGACAAGCGTGCGGCAAACTCCGACTTGACGATTGAGGACAACCGCCAAATATTATTTGGTGCTAAAGACGCGAATTCCTCAATGGCAATACGTGTAAATATGTTGCCAAGCAACTACTATTTTTATCCTCTTAAGGAAACCAATCATCACGTATATGCAGCAGATGATGCACATCTGATAAAACGTGCCGACTTTGATAAGACCAAAATGGTGCAGGCTACGCGTTATCAATGGCGTGCTTATGATAAGACCAAGACTAAATATACCATTCTGGCAAGAGATGCTAATGAGGATTATCAGATATGGTCAGCTACAAGCATGAATACCATTATGGCAAACAGTAATGGGTGGTGGACATTAGACGGAAAGACAACTTCAAAGCCAACCATTACTTTTGGAGATGTGGTGTATATTGTGTGCTATGCCAAAAATGGCAACGACATGGCTCCGATAGCCAATTACGAGATATTGTATAATAATACCTATCCAAAGACGCGTGAGCAGATTTTTGCTGATGGCGATAACGACCGCACATATAGCTACCTCAACACCCACTATCAGCAAGCTACAAAGCCTATATCGTTTGACGATGACAATAATACGCTGACATTGGACGCACCTACAGCAGCTAACAACATCTCTACGCTGTCTTCGCAATGGGACAAACGTGCGTATTGTTACGCTTATCCACAACTGCGCGACCTAAGTTGGCCTGATGGTTATGGTGTTATACACGGCGAGTATGGATTGTACAAGAGTGCGAACGTGCCGGGTGTGTCGGACGCAAACCAAGAGACTGCTGGTGGAAAAAAGATGTACCAATGGTGGGCTTCTGAAGTACTTTACGACCGCACCTATGAGCTTACGGGCGGCAAGCAGTATGGATACTTCTTGTATGTGGACGCTTCAGATGAGAGCCGACAGATTGCAACTATCGACTTCAAGGCCGACTTGTGTTCGGGAGCGCGTCTTATCTTTGCAGGAGCAGTGGCAGACTTTACGTCTGGAAAGACACAACCTCAGTTGATGTTCAAACTATATGGCATCATAAAGGACGAGCAGGGCAAGGTGACCTATCAACGATTGCTGTCGTCGTTTAGCTCGGGCGACCTTGCCAACAATACTGCAGGCGGCAGACAGCGGGGCAAGTGGTTCCAGGTGTATAGCCGACTGGTAATACGAAAGAAGGCAGGAGTGGAAAACTATTCCGACTTCCGTATTGTGGTGGATAATATGTGCGACAACACCAATGGTGCCGACTATGCTATTGACGACTTGCGACTGTATATACAGCATGCCAAGATAGACGTGATACAGAACAAGGCGGTGTGTCCAAGTCAGCTCAAAGGTTCGGGCAATACCGACGACGTTAAGCTAATGATAGCCTCTCACTACGAGAACATACAGGCTGTTGTAGGTGTGGGAGTGGCTTCAAAGTTGTTTTACCGTATATGCGACTTGGAGGGCAATCCTGTTGCAGGTATCGACTATGATGGCGACGGAAAAGCTGATGAATATGGTGTGGCTGAAGTGCCTGCTGAATACGACGCAAGCAAGATGCTGCCAAGCTATGCAGCAGGAGGCAGCACCAATTCGCCAATGTTTACAAAGGACGTGGACGGGAATATACTGCTGTTGCTTGCCTATCGCCATTTCGACTTGGCTTTTGGTACTAAATATTACATTTCGGTAACTATCCCTAACGAAGACGATCCTGACAAGCCTGGTGAATGGGGTAAACCTACTGATGCTTGCTCTTCGTATAGTGAGGACTTTGAGTTTGTACAGCAAAAGTTTACTGTTTCGGACGCTACCGGAAATACCGTATCAACGGTACGTGTGTCGTGCGATGGATCTAATAAGCCTAACGTTAACATTAGCGGAAAGTTGGTGACTACCGACGTGGTGAATGGTGGTACGATTACATTGCATAAGGTTAAATTAGACTGGTTCTTCAGCGAGCCTGACAAGGAGAACAATTTTGCCTCCATCCCCAATTTGCAAGAAACGCTGGCTGACTATCGCGCCAGAGCTGAGTTTACCGAAGTGAATGGTCTGGCTGCGGAATATAAAAGCATAAATCCAACTGGCTATGCACTATTGAAGAAGTATGTGGACAACGGGCAGTTGCTGCTTTCGGCAAGCAACAATCTTGACGACTACCAGTATAACTCAGAAAAGACTGGGGTATACAAAGTGGCTGCAATCCCTGTAACAACAACATTTACAGAGGGTACAGTAAAATACGAAATCTGCCCCGATCCTATGTACTTTACTCTGCGTATAGTCAAAGATGGTCCGAAACTTACCATGGGTGATGCAAGTGTTGCTTACCCTACAGACGACCGCAGCGTGCGTATAGGCTTGCCACAAATAAAGGCTATGCTGGCAGCAGGAAAGGAACTGAGATTGCCTGTAGCAAACCTTGAAGATGCTGCTAAGATTAAGTTCCAGAATGGCTCAAATGTGTTTGTTGCCAATTCAAACGATCCAACATTCAACGTTGGTTCTACTACAAAGCAGATTGTAGGAAAACTAAAGGAAACAACTCTTGAGGGAACTTCGCTGACAGGAGGTAAAGGCTATATAAGTTTACTCTTCGACAACGACAATGCTTTGGATATTCTACACGAAGGCTATTGGTATGAGCTGAACTTCTCGTACGAACAAGATGTCGCGGGCTCTACCATGTCGTGCCCAGGAGAAGTTTTCATCACATTCAAGGTGGTGCCAGAATATCTGACGTGGAATTCTACACTTGCCAACAAACTTAATGCAAACTGGAACAACGACCTAAACTGGAAACGGTCTACTGCGGCTGAATTGTACAAAACTGACTATACTGACTATGGTACAGGAATTTACGACAAGCTGAACAGTAACCAGGCATATACACCAATGAAATTCTCGAAGGTTACTATACCTGACCAAACGGGCAAGGTGTATCCCGCACTCGGCAATATCGTATACCGCGAAGGAAACAACATCGCCCTTAAGCTTACTAACTATAAGGGCGAGGAGGCTACAGCGGCTATTGCTTACGATATGCTAACAACATGGAACTATAACACTATCGACCATTCAGACACAGGCGAAGGTTGGTTTACTTGTGAAACGTTCAAGGGCAATATTTGTGATGAAATATACTTCAAGCCACAAGCCGAATTACTCAATCAAGCTTACCTTGTGTATAATAAGGCTTACGTAGAAAAGGAGATGACTCAGAATAAATGGAATATCATTTCATCACCTTTGAAGGATACGTATGCAGGCGACTTCTTTGTGCCGGTTAAAGATAATCCCACGTATGGGTCGCGTGGTAGAGAATGCAAGGAAGCTTTCACACGCATGGAGTATGATGCCCTTACAAATAACAGCCGTGTGGAAGCGCCAGTATACCAGCGCAATTGGGACAGCAACGGCGAACAGGTAATCGATGGTATAACGGGCTACAATGCAGATGACTATTTTAATGGTTATAATCGCATTGATACAATAACAGATGGCGCAATGAATATAGAGTCGCTATATTGGAGTCATGTGTTCAACAAGCTGGACGAGAAGTATGCCGATGGCAGAGGATTTGCCATTAAGGCTGGTGACGATTATAAAAATGTAACACCAACGTGGCTTTTCCGCTTACCAAAGGAGGATAAAGAATATTTCTATACTACTGTTGATAACAATCCATTCAATTCAGATGGCACGTTTATCAAGGTAGTTCCGGTGGATAAAACGGATATATATAAGTTTAATGTGGCTTCTGTTACTGCGGCGAATGAATTAGGAACTATAAAACAGCAACTAACCACAAACACACATAGCAAGAACTGCTATTATATGGTTGGTAATCCGTATACAGCAACGCTGAGTATGTATAGCTTCCTCAATGGTAACCCAAAGTTTGAACGAAAAGTATGGACTATTCAAGATGGTGTGCTTAAAGCGTATCTCATTAAAGAAGGTACATACAATCGTAAAGAAGATTTACTGATTGAGCCTATGCAGGCTTTCTTCGTAAAGGCTAAGGCAGACGAAAGCATAAGCTATGCAACTTTTACCCTACTCATGACCACTGACCGCTGGAAGGCGGGTGGAGGAAGAATAGCCGAGACGAAAGCAAAGATGAACATCAATGTTATTGAGGGTGGCAAAAAAATGGCTACTGCTAAAGTCATAGTGAAAGATGATGCCAACGAATACTTCTGCAACGATGAGGATATAGAGCTGCTCAACAACACCGAACTGGAGGATATTCCGCAGGTTTACACCATAGCTGGCACTCAGGCTGCAGCGTTCAATGCATTGCCCAATATCGGAATATTGCCTTTTGGAGTGATTGCAAAGGAAAATAAGATGGTGGCTGTGGAGTTGGAGGCAAATAAATATCTCGACACCCCACTCTATATTCTCGACGCCAAAACAGGCACCTATACCCCAGCCGACCATGCCATAGAGATTGCTGCCAACGAGCATGGCAGATATTATATCACTACCGCCATCTACAACACCGCAAGCCGTGGCAACGATAACCCAATACGCTGCTTCTCGCCTCAGAGTGGCACTATCATGGTAACCTCTCTGGGCAGCAAACTTACCTCTGTGAGCATCTACTCCATCGATGGTAAGCTCCTTACTTCAGCCTCTGGCATCAATGCCACAACATGGCATAAGCAAGTGGCTACGGGGCTATATATTGTAAAGGCGGCCACGGAGGACAGAATGGAGAAAACGGTGAAGATAAAGGTGAGATGAAAATAGGTGAAGCCCCCCTATTAGGGCTTGCTCAGGACTTTCACCCGTTAGGCAATGCTCCTGCCGAGCGTACCACGATAAAGCACCTTCGCAGAAATGCGAAGGTGCTTTATTACTATTATTGCTTCTATATAACAAAGTTCAAATATCATCTTTGTTATTATATCAACTTGTTT
>ERZ1034781.1046-NODE-1046-length-12551-cov-23.166693_pt1 | contig 12551 bp, 8 predicted proteins | sample MGYA00520700_ERZ1034781 | MGnify/ENA primary metagenome ERZ1034781 (study PRJEB33766, sample SAMN09781709) | gut metagenome | biome: gut microbiome | host: Homo sapiens | place: Madagascar | study: EMG produced TPA metagenomics assembly of the PRJNA485056 data...
CGATGGTAGTGCAACGTACGTTTGTGTGAGAGTAGGTCACTGCCAGGCTTCCCTTTGAGCGGAGCGGTAGTTCAGCTGGTTAGAATGCCTGCCTGTCACGCAGGAGGTCGCGGGTTCGATCCCCGTCCGTTCCGCCACTTATCTTTGATGACCCGAACATGTATTCGGGTTTTTTCGTTTTTGAATTCTACAACTTTAATCACCAAAAGTTTATCTTTTAACTCTCATAACTTTTTTCAAAAATTGTCTGATCGTCAGATATTTAGATCTTGTTCTTATCGTATACTAAGCATAAATTGTCTTAGGAGCTGATCTTGATTAGATTTTTAAACTTTGTATCTATTATCGTAGCTTTCGTCATTTTAGCTTTTGGTGTCTTTAACTATGTTAATCGTGACCATGCAACGATCTATGTTGGAGTAGATGGTTATAGTGCACCGTTTTCAATGACAAGCGATATTGGCGAGCTAAAAGGCTTTGGAGTAGACTTAATGCGAGCTGTTGCTAATGCATTAGATGTTAACGTTGAGTTTAGAATGATTCCTTTCTATGTCCTTCAGGACTCTTTACGCCGTGGCACTGTTGATGCTGTAGTAGCTCCATTTGATTCTAATTTAAAAGAGAATCAACTAAATTCAAATTTTACTGTACCTTATTTTAAAAATAACTTAGTTTTTGCTGTTAAAGATAATCTCGCTTCTAAGTATAAAGATATATCTTCAATGGTAGGTGCTAAGTTTTGCGTCACAGATAAGCCTGATGTTTTAAAGTATGTGCGCTCTAAATATAAAAACTCTGTAATTATGATTTTTGCTAGTTCTGAGGATGCTTTTGCAGGTCTGTACAAGGAGCAGTGTGCAACTTTCATAGACAGTAAATCTAGTATGTACTACTACATTAGTAAACATCGTTTGAGAAAACTTACTGTTAAAGACATTCCTTTTACAGGTGAAGTTACCTACAAGATTGCTGTAGGGGATAATAAAGCTGAGTTATTGAATAAAATCAATAAAGGTCTTGATTACTTAATGAGCACTAGAGAAATTGATGAAATCAGTAAAAAGTGGTTCTCAATTCCATCAGATCTTTAGCTGATTACTTTTTAGTAGAGTCTTTAGAAACAAAAAAGCGAACTCGTGTTAAGTTCGCTTTTTAATAATGTGTTTATCTATTTTTAGTTTATTCTGATTCTTTTAGTGAATCTAAAATATTGTTTCCAAACCAGTCCATACTGATCTTTTCAAACACACCATTTTCTTCAACTTCTTTTAATCCTTTGTTAATTTGATTTAGAAGTTCTTTATTACCTTTTTGTACAGCAATACCATAATACTCTTTATCGATATGTTTCTTAATTTCGATTGAGGTAAATTTACCAGAGTTATCTTTAGTTAAGAAAAAGTCATTTACAGGCTTGTCATGAATTGCAGCAAGGCAACTGCCGTTACCTAACTCAATATAGGTCTCAGGAGGAGTATTAAAGATCTTATCTTTAGACTTTTGAAGAAATTTCTGGGTGAAGTTAGTACCGGTTGCTGCTAACTGAGTGCAGATTGGGTGACCGTCTAACTTCTCATAGGTATCATATTTTTGAGCATTCTTCTTTTCAATGACATAGCTCATACCGCATAAGTAGTATGGATCTGAAAAGTCTACCTTTTTTGCTCTTTCTTCAGAAATGGTGAAACCTGAGATGATGAGATCAATGTTGCCTGTCATCAATGAAGGAATTAAACCATCAAAAGGCATTACATTGATTTTTACGTTATATCCAAGATCTTTACCAATAGCCTTGATTAAATCGATATCAAAGCCTGTGATATTACCTTGATCATCAATATAGGTAAAAGGAGCGAAAGCACCTTCGCAACCTACATTTAAAGTTTTTCCTTGAGCATTGGTGTTTGCCTCATCAGCATAAGCAGATGACAGTGAGCTTACGATAGCTAAAGAACATATTGCTAAGGATCGAACTGATTTTTTTAAAGCTTGGAACATAGTAACTCCTCCTAATAGATATTGTATAAAAAAGAGCATTAACTTTGTAGATAAAAAAGGGGATATTTACTCTAAAAGGCAGGATTTTCTAATATTGCTCTTAAATTTAACTTTGTTGCTCTTATTTATTCTTAAGCTTGGTAAAAATTTAACGCCTCAATGAAATTTTACGGCAAGCAAATCGAACCGAGCAACATCACATAATTTTTTCGGTTCAATTGAAGCCAAACAAGTTAATATAAACTTGTAGCTTAACGTTACAGGTTAACTACAGTATATGATTAACAAACAATTTTTGTGATAACGATCGGCCCCATTTGGTGGCCGTAAAAAGAAATTAGTGAATCTCATAAAGTGCCACTTCATGGATATAATAGAGATCGCACTTGAAGCACTGAGCGTTTAAGATCATATATTGAACGTCATCTTAAACTGTTCAAAACGTATGTTACAAGCGCTCTAGTTTTTACAAATCTCATGAAAGGTAAAATCATAAGTCATATTATTGAAGTAATATCTAAAACACCAAGAATGCAAACAATGCTTAACCAACCAAGCATGACAAAAAAACTAGTGCAAAAAATTTTTTTATTCTTTCATAAAATTCATATTTATAGATACTTTGTTCTTCAAAATCAATATATTACTTTATGCACTGTTTTTGACATTAAGGATCGCATAGTGAGCATTTAAGCGATAAACAGCTGATCACGTTTATACTCAAGGTCGATTTTTTGATCAAACTTCTTTTAGGAGAATAAACATGAAGTTGTACAAACTCGCACCTTTAAGTGCTATCTGCATAGCAACACTGATAGCTTCTGGATGCTCTTCAGATTCACAGAAAGCAAATGAAACTTTATCTGCACAAACAATGACTGTATCTCAGAAGGCTAATCCATTAGCAACTCATGGTGTTGTAACATCTCCAAACTACCTTGCAACACAGGCTGGTCTTGACGTTCTAAGACGAGGTGGTAATGCAGTTGATGCTGCAATTGCAACTGCTGCAACTCTAACAGTTGTATATCCACAGATGTGTACACTAGGTGGCGACAACTTCTGGCTTATTTATAATGCAAAAACAGGTGAGCTAAAGGCTCTGAACGCATCAGGTAGGTCTGGTAGCAAAGCTACAATCGAATTCTACAAATCAAAAGGTTTTGAAAAAATTCCTTCTCGTGGTTACTATGCAGCAAATACAGTCCCTGGTGTAGTATCAGGCTGGGATGAGGCATATAAAATGTCTCAAAAGGAAATGGGATCTAAATATAAATGGGCCGACATTTTAAAGACACCAATTGATTATGCAAAGAATGGTTTTCCTGTAAGCACATCTTTGAATTTCTGGACTAAGGTTGATATTGATCCTACCGATTCTGAATTCAGAAATCTTCAGCGATTCCCAGAGTTTTCTAAAGTATTCTTAAAGAATGGAACTGATGCTTATGATGTAGGTGAAATTCTTGTTCAGCCTGATCTTGCAAATACATTATCTTTAATTGCAAAGAAAGGAGCTAAAGAATTTTACCAAGGCGAGATTGCAAAGAAAATTGTAGCAGATCTTCAAGCAAATGACGGTATGCTCTCTCTTGAGGATTTTAAGAACCATCATGCAGATTGGGTTGAGCCTATCCACGTTAATTACAGAGACACTGTAGCATACAACTTTCCTCCTAACACTCAAGGTATGGCATCTTTAGAGATTCTGAATGTTTTAAACAATTTTGATGTTAAGAGTCTAGGTGAAGGTACTGCAGATTACTACCATGTAATTATTGAAGCAACCAAACAAGCTTTCGCTGACAGAGATAAGTATCTGACCGATCCTGAATTTTCTGACATTCCTTTAGATTATCTTTTAAGTAAAGATCATGGTAAGGATCAGGCAAAGCGTATCAGCATGGAAGAAGCTGCTATCAAGGTTGAACCTTTAGATCCTAAAGGTGATACTATTTGGTTAGGTGTTGTAGATAAAGATGGCAACGCTGTTTCTTTAATTCAGTCAATCTATCATGACTTTGGTTCTGGTATAGTGCCTAAGGAAACAGGTGTTATCCTTCAGAACAGAGGTTCATTCTTCAGCCTCGATCCAAATCATGTAAATGCTCTAATGCCTCACAAGAGAACATTTCATACTCTAAATCCTGCAATGATGCTTAAGAACGGTAAGCCATATCTTGTATATGGAACAATGGGTGGTGAGGGGCAACCTCAGACACAGGCGGCTATTGCAACAAGAGTCGTTGATTTTGGTATGACTCCACAAGAAGCAATCAATGCTCCTAGATGGTTATACGGAAGAACATGGGGCAAAGCATCAAATGACCTAAAGATGGAAGGAAGAATTCCTGAAAAGGTCACTGATGAATTACAAAAGCGTGGTCATCCTGTAAAGCGTGTTGATGATTACACTGATACCATGGGGCATGCAGGTGCTATCCTAGTCGATCAGGAAACAGGTGTACTGCAAGGTGGAACCGATCCTCGTGGTGACGGCTTAGCTGCTGGATACTAATTACTATCATACAATGGACTTACAAATATTGACTACTGTGAGTCCATTCGTCTTTTGAATTTTCCTTTTTTGTTAATCTCCTTACCACGAAATTTAAGTCTCTCTAGTAGCAAGACGATTTTGAGAGCTTTGCTACCTAAATAAAGTTCTTTTCAGTCGAACAACCTGTGAAAGCAGATTATCTGAAATTGAAAGCATGTTTTTTTGCATCTACTCGGAACCTCAAACAGATCCTAAGTAGCATTAAAGCTTTTTTACACTGACTTTTACAGTCAGTGAGATCTTTAGAAAATTACATTGTGAAGCTCACAAAGTCGGTTTTAATTGCTTTTTTCTTAAGGTTGTTCAAAAGCTAGTTATAAGCGCATATAACGCGATTATAGAGGGATGCTTTTTAAGACCTTTGTTTTGTCATTTTCTCTTATCATCGATCTGTAGCGATCTTAAAAGAGCGTTACAGATCGTTTTGAGATGGTTCATCAAGTTGAAATTGAGCTATCGCTAATGCTAAAAAAGGCTGCTGGTATAATAACAGCAGTAGAAAAGCGAAGGTGATTAAATGAATTTCAACGAGTTAAAACAAGATGCCGAGAAACTCTGTAAAGAGCTAAAAGATAAAGCTCCAGCAGATTTATCTGTACTAGTTCTCTCGTTGTCTACTATCATCAATATGATGATAACCATGTTCTCAGGAATTATGGAGCAGAATAAAGCCTCTCTAGAGCAAAATAAGAAGCAAACCGCTACCATTTCAGACATGGAACAAACTATTTCTGGCTTGAAGCAAACAATTTCAGACTTGCAGGAAAGCATAAAAGACCTGCAACGACAACTGAACATGGATTCACACAACAGCTCAAAACCACCATCAAGTGATGGATATAAGAAAGCAAATAAAAACAGAAGCCTAAGAGAGAAAACAGGTAGAAAGACAGGTGGACAGAAAGGTCATAAAGGAGTGAACATGAAACTCCATCATGAGCCAAAGGAGCTCATGCCAACCTAACGTCACATCTTTTCTCAGCTCATCCAAGAAACAAGGTATAGATGCATTTGAAGTTCTAATCTCTGCTTTTAATGGCAAGACAGAGATCGTTTGGGGTAGGTTCTGAGTAGTTACAAAAAAAGTAAATTTTTAAATAGGTCTTTATTCAATAAAGAGAGGCTTTAGAGTAGAGTTTCTAATTCTGTAGATCATTATGGTGCATAAAAGAATTGGTAATCGTATAAAGCCATTGCCTGACGGCACTTACAGCCTTGCATAAGTGTTTTTATATTGCCTACAAATAGCAAATTTCATATAATGTACGCATTTTTAAGACAAGTAATCAATGTTGATTTTCCTTTCTTCTGAAAGGGAAACGATTTTGTGTGCAATAAATATGATGAAAATACTCATGAATTTTCATCATAGGAATTTTACACAGAAAGCTATTGATGCCCTAAATAAAAGAGGCTTTTTTATGTCAATGCGTTCAATTTACTGTGGTAATGTAAATTTAACCAATAAAGACAGCGAGGTTACTTTATGCGGTTGGGTTAACCGCAGACGTGATCTTGGTGGTCTGATTTTTATCGATTTAAGAGATAGAACTGGTATCGTTCAGGTTGTTTTTGAGCCTGATAATGAGTCTGTTCATTCTCTAGCATCTACTTTAAGAAATGAGTACTGCATCTGCGTAAAGGGTACTGTAAAAGCTCGTCCTGCTGACCAGATCAACAAGAAGATGGCTACAGGTGAAATTGAAGTTTATGCAACAGAGCTAAAGATCTTCAACAAAGCTGGTGTGCTACCATTAGATTTCAATCAGGATAACTCAGAAGAGCAGCGTTTAAGATACAGATATCTTGATTTACGTCGCCCAGAGATGGTTGAAAAACTTGTAACCAGAGCAAAGATCACTCACTTTGTAAGACATTTCTTAGATGAGAATGGTTTCTTAGATATCGAAACCCCAATGTTAACTAAAGCTACCCCTGAAGGTGCTCGTGATTACTTGGTTCCATCTCGTATTCATCATGGTAAGTTCTACGCTTTGCCTCAGTCACCACAGTTGTTCAAACAGCTGTTAATGATTGCAGGTTACGATCGTTACTATCAGATCGTAAAGTGCTTCCGTGATGAGGATTTAAGAGCTGACAGACAGCCAGAATTCACTCAGATCGATGTTGAGACTTCATTTATGACTTCTCAGGACGTTCGCGACATCATGGAAGAAATGATGCGTGAACTGTTCAAGAGCATTAAGAACGTCGATTTAGGCAAACTTCCTGTTATGAAATGGGAAGAGGCAATGGACAGATTCGGTTCAGACAAGCCTGATTTAAGAATTCCATTTGAATTAAAACTTGTTGATAATGCTGTTGTAAACTCAGAGTTTAAGGTTTTATCAGAACCTGCTAATGACAAAGACAGCAGAGTCATTGCTTTTGCTCTTCCAGGCGGTGCTGCTTTAACTCGTAAGAAGATTGATGAGTATACAGACTATGTTAAGAAGCTAGGCGCATCTGGTCTAATCTATATCAAAGTAAATGATCTAAATGCAGGTGCTGAAGGTCTTAAGTCTTCAATTGGCAAGCACGTATCAGAGCAGGAACTTTTAGATTTAGTAAAACTGTCTGAAGCAAAGTCTGGTGATATCGTCTTCATCTGCTGTGGTAAGAGAGTAAAGACCGCAACTGCAATCGGTTCACTGCGTATTAAGGCAGCCCGTGATATGAACTTAGTAGCTGATGGTTATAAAGCTCTATGGGTTGTCGACTTCCCAATGTTTGAAATGACAGAGGAAGCTGGTCTTACAGCAATGCACCACCCATTTACAGCACCAAAGGATGTAACTCCTGAGCAGTTAATCTCTGATCCTATGTCAGTTTACGCTGATGCTTATGATCTTGTAATCAACGGTTATGAGTCAGGTGGCGGTTCTGTACGTATTTATGATGAGAACATGCAGAATGCAGTATTTACTGTTTTAGGCATTTCTAAAGAAGAGGCCCGTGAGAAGTTTGGTTTCTTACTGGATGCTCTATCATTCGGTGCTCCTCCACATGCTGGTCTTGCATTCGGTCTAGACCGTGTAACCATGCTGTTAACCGGTACTGATAACATCCGTGATGTTATTGCGTTCCCTAAGACAACAGCTGCTGCATGTCTAATGACAGATGCACCTAATGTTGCAAGTGAAGATGCTTTAAGAGATCTTGCAATTTCTGTAACAGATTTTGAAAAATAACGCAGTGCGTTCATTTAGGAGATAAAAATGTCAGGTCATTCAAAATGGGCTAATATCCGTTTCCGTAAAGCAGCCCAGGACGCAAAACGTGGTAAGGTTTTTACCAAATTAATTCGTGAAATTACAACAGCTGCTCGTATGGGTGGCGGTGATGAGTCAAGCAACCCACGTCTGCGTTCAGCAGTTGTTGCTGCTTTAGCTCAGAACATGACTCGTGATACCATCAAGCGCGCTGTTGAGCGTGGTGTTGGTGGCGGTGATGGTGCAGATTTAGAGAACATCACTTATGAAGGCTACGGTGTTGGTGGCGTTGCAGTTATGGTTGAGTGCATGACTGATAACCACAATCGTACCGCTTCAGACGTTCGTCACGCATTCACCAAGTTTGGTGGTAACTTAGGTACTACAGGTTCTGTAGGCTACTTATTCACCAAGAAAGGTGTAATCAGCTTTGCTCAGGATGAAGATGGCAAAATGCCAATCGATGAAGAGCAGGCAATGGAAATTGGTCTTGAGGCTGGTGCTGACGATATCGTAACCAATGATGATGGTTCAATCGATGTTTACACTGCTCCTGAGGCATTTGCTGATGTTGTAGAAGCATTCGAAGCTAAGGGTATCAAACCTACTAATGCTGAAGTTTCAATGGTTCCATCTACAGAAGCTGAACTTGATGCAGATAATGCTGCAAAGTGCATGCGCATGATCGACGCTTTAGAAGATCTTGATGATGTTCAGAACGTTTACCATAACGCATCATTCCCTGATGACGTTGAGTTAGACTAAAAAAGAGAAAAATTTTTTAATAATTTTTTTGCTTTTTTGGTATTCATAACCTATAAATATTTAGTTGAATGGGCAAGAGTCAATCTCTTACCCATTTACTTTTGTTACGACTGCAGCGTCTAGGAAAATTATAATAATGGATAACAATTCAGCAAGTACAGAATTTAAACAGTTAATTGCAAAAGGAAAAGATCAGGGCTATCTGACCATTGATGAAATCAATGATTTAATTCCACCTGATATTATCAGTGGCGATCAGCTGTCTGTTTTCATTCAGACATTCATTGATATGGGTATCAATGTTTGTGAAACACCCCCTGAGGCTGATGATATTCTTTTAAATGGCAACTCACAGACTGACTCAGAGGATGTTGAGATTGTTGCAAACCAGCTGGACAGTTCAGTTGATATCGGCAGAACTACAGATCCTGTTCGTATGTATATGCGCGAAATGGGTAACGTTTCTCTTTTAACCAGAAAAGATGAAATTGAAATTTCAAAGCGTATCGAAAAGGGCACTAATGAAGTTCAGCTGTGTCTAGTTGAATATCCACAGGCTATGGAAGAACTGTTCTCTCGTTATGAGCAGACTTTAGATCCAGATTCAGAGATTAAGCTTGGCGATATTATCAACGGTTTTGCTGATCCTAATTCACAGGAAAGTGAAGATGGCGAAGACATCGCTATCGATGAGAAAGCAGAAGCAGAACTTGATAAAGAGCTAGAAGCTTTAGATGAAGAAGATGAGTCTATGGAGCTTGACAAGAAGAGTGCTAAGAAGGGTAAGAAAGCTACTAAGGCATCGAAGAAAGACGAAGAAGCAGATGATGATCTTGATGATGCAGATGAAGGCTCTGATTCTCCAACTGATTCTGGCCCTGATCCTGAGGAGACCAGAAAGCGCTTTACAGAACTTCGAGTTCAGTTTGACAAGGTAACAGCTGCAAGACAGAAATCTACAACTGATAAGAAGTACAAGAAAGAACTTGAAAAATTAGTAGAGATTTTTGAGACCTTTAAGATTGTACCTTCACAGCTAGAAAGTCTATTACGTAAGATGCACGATATGATGGATCGTGTAAAGCGTCAGGATAGACGTGTTCGTGAGATCGCTGTTGGTCGTTGTGGCATGAAGATCGACGAATTAAAGAAGTATTACAACGAAACTGAAACAGTTTCTAATATGGACTGGTTCGAGAAGGCTGTTAAAGTTAAGAAGCCTTATGCTGCAAAACTAAAAGGGTACGAAGCAGAAATTCAGAAATGCGTTGAAGATCTAAAAGAAATAGAAGACGATTCAGGTATCAACATCGCTCGTTTACGAGACCTCTCACGTAGAATTATGATGGGCGATGCAATGGCAAAGAAAGCTAAGAAGGAGATGGTTGAAGCTAACCTTCGTCTTGTAATTTCTATTGCTAAAAAGTACACCAACCGTGGTCTTCAGTTCCTCGATCTAATTCAGGAAGGTAATATCGGTCTGATGAAGGCTGTAGATAAGTTTGAATACCGTCGTGGTTATAAGTTCTCTACTTATGCGACTTGGTGGATTAGACAGGCTATCACAAGATCTATTGCTGATCAGGCTCGTACTATTCGTATTCCTGTGCACATGATTGAGACTATCAATAAGCTCAACAGAATTTCTCGTCAGATGTTACAGGAGAAGGGCAGAGAGCCTACTCCTGAAGAGTTAGCTTCAAAGATGGGCTTACCTGAGGAGAAGATCCGCAAGGTAATGAAGATTGCAAAAGAGCCTATTTCACTTGAGACTCCAGTAGGTGATGATGACGATTCACATTTAGGAGATTTCATTGAGGATAGCTCAATTGTAGTACCAGCTGAAGCTGCTACATCTGAGAGCTTAAAGAATGCTATCAACGGTGTTCTAGATGAAATGCCTCCAAGGGAAGCTCAGGTTCTGCGTATGCGTTTTGGTATTGGTATGCCATCAGATCATACTCTAGAAGAGGTTGGTCGTCAGTTTGGTGTTACCCGTGAACGTATTCGTCAGATTGAAGCAAAAGCTTTACGTAAGCTTCGTCATCCATGTAGATCACAAGGTTTACGTGGTTTCTTGGATTAACTTTAAGTTATTTTAAGATCTGTGAGAAGGCGCCTTATGGCGCCTTTGTTGTCATCAGAAATAAAAAATGGATCATGTAATAAAACATGATCCATTATTAAAATCCTAACAAGGATCTGTTAATTAAAGCTCAGCACCTAATTCCTGACGAATGTAAGCACCAGCGCCTAATAGGCCAGCATCACCGTTTGAAATTACATATACAGGGATCTGCTTTAAGGTATCCTTGAAACGACCTTTCTCTTCAAACTGCTTTCTAAAATCAGTGTTCTTGAAGTAATCGATAAAGCGTGGAACGATACCACCTGCGATATAAACGCCACCTTTAGTTAACAGGTCGATAGCTAAGTTACCGCCAAATGAACCCATTAAAGAGCAGAATACATCAACTGTTTCCTTGCAATCTGGGCAAGGATCTTTAGCAAAAGCACCTGATGTTACATCACAAGGCTCAACGTCCTTAATCTCATGACCGTTTAACTGGGCAATTGCCTTATAAACGTTTACCAGACCCTGACCTGATAATAATCTTTCACCAGATACGTGGTCGAACTTTGTACGTAATACTCTTACGATTTCATCCTGTCTTGAATTGGTTGCAGCAATATCAACGTGACCACCTTCTGATGAAAGCGCGATCCACTTGCCGTTAACCTTGATTAAGTGACCTACACCTAAACCGGTACCGGCACCGTAAATTGCCTTTGGTGCATTAGGATCAATCTTATCACCACCAATCTTAGTCATTTTGTCTAAAGGAATAGCTGTAGTACTCATAGACATAGCTGTAAAGTCGTTGATGAACTCTAATTTCTCTAAACCAAGGTTCTTTTTCATCTGAGAAATTGAAAATTCCCATGGATTATTGGTCATCTTAACGTAATCGCCATCTAAAAGAGTAGCGATTGCAATACAAGCAGAGTCAAACTTTGCGCCAGTTTCTTCTCTGAATTTTACAATAACTTTTTCTAAAGACTCGTTTTCTACTGAAGAATAAACTTTTGTATTTGATAAACTGCCATCTGCTAAATTAACTAGTGACAGTCTTGCATTAGTGCCGCCCACATCGCCTACTAATGCTAATCCCTGAAGCTGACTCATTATTGACCTCTGACAAAATTTTCTAAAAAACTGTGAATAATTATACTTAAAATCGTTGTGTGAATTATCCACATAATTAAACTGTTTATTCTAATTTTTTAAAACAATTTCGTCAAAGATAATGTGTACAATTTGTGAACCGCTCAATCCTTTTATTGTTACGATATTTTCTCTTCTTTATCAGAGTCGTCATTAGCGTTGGCAAACAACTTATTAGGCTCTTCTAACAGGCTTAAAGATGCAAGTAAAGATTTAGAAATAATGTCATGCACTACAGAGTAATTATTCTGAAAACTTAAACTTGTGCTTCTTTGCTTTTGCATTAACACTACTTTTTTGTTCTCGATAATGTCTGAGATGGTCTTTTGCTTCTTTTGTGGTCCTCTATAGTAATAGTTATCAGCAGTTGAGGGGTCTTCTTCGTACTCATAATCTACATTAAATTCGTTATCAAAATCACTGTCATCTTCTGGAGCTTTCCCAATTTCCTCATCAGGAAGCTCTTCGTTGGTAAAGTCGTTGTCAAAATCACTGTCATCTTCAGGAGCTTTTCCAATTTCCTCATCAGGAAGCTCTTCGTTGGTAAAGTCGTTGTCAAAATTACTGTCATCTTCAGGAGCTTTTCCAATTTCCTCATCAGGAAGCTCTTCGTTGGTAAATTCGTTATCAAAATCACTGTCATCTTCAGGAGTCTTTCCAATCTCCTCATCAGGAAGCTCTTCGTTGGTAAAGTCGTTGTCAAAATCATTGTCATCTTCAGGAGTTTTCCCAATCTCCTCATCAGGAAGCTCTTCGTTGGTAAAGTCGTTGTCAAAATCACTGTCATCTT
>ERZ1034781.1048-NODE-1048-length-12536-cov-21.438106_pt1 | contig 12536 bp, 6 predicted proteins | sample MGYA00520700_ERZ1034781 | MGnify/ENA primary metagenome ERZ1034781 (study PRJEB33766, sample SAMN09781709) | gut metagenome | biome: gut microbiome | host: Homo sapiens | place: Madagascar | study: EMG produced TPA metagenomics assembly of the PRJNA485056 data...
GATCATGGTGCGCTTGTCACCGTGACCAGTGTTGAGGAAACCCGGGTGGTGTTTATGCGGGACGGCTATCCGCATCCCTGCATGCGACCGATGTACAACTTTCTGGGAAAATTCAAACCCGAACCCCGGGAAGAAACAGAATAAAACGAAATCCCTGCCGGCAATCACACTGCCTGATGGCAGCATAATCCACTTATTAATTCTCATCCCCGGAGACAAGCCCAGAAAACCACTCCGGGTGTTCACTGTATGCCGTGTTCAGCGCATCCCAGGAAACGTTTATATAAAAGCTGTCCTGCAATTTGCGGGTAACAACTTCTGCCAGGCGATTCCGGTTATCCGCCAGTCCGGCATAACCTCTCTCTGCCAGCCACTCATTCAGTTCATGTTCCAGAAACAGATTGATAATATCGTAATCGGACCTTGCCATTCCCGTTTCCTTAGCACATGTTTTCAGGCACGGATGTAAAGTATAAAAAGTGATAACCTGCAGCTGTCAAGAAAAACTCCGCCTCTCGTGCCAGAATCAGATATGATGCATAAAATATCTTTTACATTCAGAATAATCATACACTCACTGCCCGGATTTATATGTTTAAATACCACAATTTCCGGACATTTTTAATTACCCCACCTGAAACATCAGGACTTTATATAAAAACAAAATCCGGATCACAAAAAACCATAATACAGGAGAATAAAAACACACATTTTCCAGAAAAATCTCAAAAAACATAGCAAACCGAACGATACTTATCTGAAGAACGCAAATTATTATGGCTGGCGAAATTTTTACATCAATACATAACAACTACAGGCACAGAATACCTGCTGGTGTATCTGATCTTGTCGAACAACCTCTTTATATAATAGTAGCAACATGGGCGATGAGAACTAATACGTTACTAACAACGGAAGAAGTATCCCGTGAATTTTTACTCACTCAGCAACGCGCTACCGACATAATCCATTACATTCACAACGAAGGTTCTAAACATATTACTAGCGAACGTATAACACTAATAAAAAACACGCCCAAAAGAACAAGATATCGTGCGCTAAAAATTATTAATGTAACTCCACTACCAAAGCAATTATTAAAAAACATCCGAAGCACATTCACTTCAGTTGAAAGACAAAAGTCAGAGAGACTAAGCAAAGAGGATTTCATAAAAAACCGGGATAAACTTGACACAATCAGAAAATGGATGTGCATCAGAAAAGTCGGAGAAAAATATTCTGATATTTCAGAGTATTTATAAACAACAATCACCAGTATTTTTCCTGACAACAATAACCATAATACATAACTTATAAACCAGGGAAAACAAAACCAGAGAGGACTTCATTCCTCTCCGGAGCTGAATGATTCTTGCTGTATGCCATAATCATATACAGTACAACCATAACATGCCATCACACTTGTCTCTTGCAGGCACTTCACCCTCCCGACAGAGGACTGTTAATTATTTAACGGCATAAAGTTTCAACAGCAAGCCAGCAAATCTGAATGATTACAGATGCTGGCCTGCTGAATCTCCCTTCTGGAAATCGTCAGAATCTAGTGATTACTTACTTTGTTCTGGTTTCTCTTCATCCTTATTGCGCACTTCCACTTTGGGTAATTTATTAAAAACCAGATTTTCTTTTTCAACCAGAGTCATGACTTCTTTGGTGATATCAGCTGACTCGTTATGCGCAAGCACAACACCTGACGACAATACGGCAATATTTTTAGGATTGTCTTTTCTCCATGTGCCTATGGCATTATCTATCGCACGGGATAACACCATTTTTGCGCTATTTTCCTCAATAACATATTGTCGTTCCAGTTTTTGTCTGGCATCAAGAAGCAGCGCCTCTTTATTCGCGTTATCTGCGAATGCTTTTTGCGCATCCTCATAGCCTTTTTCAAGAATACTCTTAACCTCATTCAGATGCTTTCTGGCCATGTCTCCGGCGGCAGACTGATTATAAATAGCATCGATATTAACAACTGCAATTTCTTTTGACTTTTTCATATAAAAAACACCAGTAAGTACAATCAGCAACAGCAGCACTACTGCATTAACAACAGAAAATTTCATTACAGAACTCATTATGACAACCCTGAGGTGGCAGGAGGTCCCCTCCTGCCACTGTGTGATTAGAATATATATTTAATACCCAGCATTGCCTGGGCATCACTGTACCCTTTATCGCCAGCCTGAACACCAACATTGCCCCAGACATTCAGGTTATCTGACAATTTACCCTGAACACCCGTTTTGACTTCAGCAATATTTGTAGCTCCGTCCTGACTGAGTGCCGTATTATCCATTTTGACACCCCAGCTCCGTGTATTATGGATCCAGTTAACTTCCACAAATGGCTCAAACTGATGCGCCTTATTATCATCAGACGCACTCTTACCTTTCAGGTAAGTTCTGACGCCCAGACGACTCTGGATATTACCGTCTCCGCTGAGCTGAACTTTCGTGCCATTCTTCTCCGTATGCTCACTGGCTCTTACATTCATCCACGTGATCTGGGACTGCGGCTGAATATACCAGTCATAGTGGCTACCCTGGCTACCGGTAAATTCGCCGGCTTTAAAGGTATAACCCGCTTCTACTGAACCGGTAAATCCACGGGATTTCCAGGACTCCGCAGCCAGTTTTTCACCATTAACGGTATTATTAAACCATCCGTACTGGATCCAGGTATCGACATAAGCCCCGTTGTCATTACCGTCATTCTGCTGCCACGTTCCGTATAAACCGGTGCTGTATCCATTGATCGCACCTTTAGATTTATATCCCGAAAGCGAGGATGTCGTGGAACTCTTCTCATTTCCATAACCGGCCATAATCCCCAGTTGCAGACGGTCCTGACCGTCAGTCCATTGCGCAATGCTGCCACCCAGTTGCACAACATAACGGTTACTTTGCGTATCCAGCTGTGAGCTGCTGTCCTTCCAGCGATTATGACCGCCGATATGACGCATCCACATACTTGTTGCTTTCTTCTCACCAGTAAACACATCGGTATAGTAAGTTTCCCCCTCACGATCGTGCATTCTGATGTTGAACAGCGTGTTGGCTGCCGCTATGTTCGCAATATAAGAGCCCGCTTCCGGACGATAGACCTTCTGTACAGGTTTATCCGGCGTGGGGTGTGGCTGTGGCTGCGGTTGTGGCTGCGGCTGCGGTTGTGGTTCTGGCGGCAATTCAGAACGCAGATACCAGTTACCGTCAGTACCACCCGCATTACCTTTATGCAGGAAATATTCCCATGCCCCTGCCACCGCACGGTTCTGCAGTCTGAAGTTACCGTCAGACTGCCCACCGACATGCACAATCTCAATGCCGTCAGCGGTCTGAGCCCCCTGGCCCCGGACATTATTCACCACCACGCCGGTATCACCGGAGGTGTTACCCGTGACAATCAGTTTGTCAGTGGCAGAAGAATCATCCCCCAGCACGGTATTGATAATTAACGTACCGCCACCGGTGTAATCGCCATTTACGGTCAGGGTATTTCCTGTCTTACCACCGGCCAGACGAATGACGCCGGTATTGGTCAGTGAACCAACCGTAAAATTGCTCGCCTCTGCCGTTTCATAACCTGAGAGAGCATTCAGTGATGCCAGTGTTCCCTGGTTATTAACCTGACCCGAAACGGTCCCCAGCCCACTGAGTGTGCCGCCATTAAGAACATGAATGTTTTTGGTTCCTGACAACGTCGCACCAGCGGCACGGGTGACTGAATCATCACCGACAATCAGAACGCCATTCTCAACCGTGGTATCACCGGTATAAGTCAGCTCATGATTAATGATCAGATTACCCGCCCCCTGTTTCACCAGAGCGCCGGAGCCAGTAATATCATTCTTCAGTAACCAGTTTCCACTGGCGGTAAGCCAGGTGACACCATCACTGTCAATCAGCCCGGTGCCCAGGTGTTTTTCATCTGAAGCCCGCAGAGCAGCATCTTTCTGCACACGGAATTCACCGCTGAAATTACTGTTATCCCCGGAAAGCGTCAGATCAGTGGTGTTCAGTATACCCACTGAACCTTCTCCGGAAAGCGATTTACTCAGGTTACTGCTGACTCCGCTACCGTCGGCGATATCAATCGCCAGGCGATCATTAAGGCTTTCAAAGCTGATGGAGCCCTGGCTTCCCAGCCCCTGTGCGCCGTTCATTTCAACCAGCGCCCCCTGGGTAAGGCTGGCATTACCGGTAAACCCGATATTGGTGCCATGTACCGTCAGATTGCTGCCCGTGACAGCCAGCGTACCGTCTCCGGTCAGCACATTGTTTTCAATGATGCCACCATTATCATCGCCCGGCTGACGCTGCGTGCCGCTGACCGTTAGCACACTACCGCTATCAAGCTGAATGTGCGCTCCCGTTTCTGTCTGCAGTGCACCGACAGTCTGGCTGTATCCGTTTGTTCTGAAGACGGCATTGCTGGCGACGTTCAGATTACCTGTTGCGCCAAGAACATTGTCATTTGCCATCTGTAATGTGCCGCTGCGCACCAGCGTATCCCCGGTATAGTTATTACCGCCGTTAGACAGTGTGACAACCTGCCCCGCAGCTTCGATGGCCAGATCCCCTGCCCCCGTTAACTGTGCGCCAAGATCTGTCTGCAGTCCCTGGGCATTCGCTCTCGGTGCCAGCACCAGCGCTTTATCACCGGTCCCCTGTAAATCCAGCGACTTCAGCCCATAGCCTATGTACAGTCCGTCACCTTTAATACCGTCGGAGCTTCCCAGCAGCTTATAGTCATAATTTCCCTGAGCTACAACTTCACCGCCCTGAGTGACATCAAACGTCTGACTGTGAGAAATAGCCTGCCCGTTTTCATCCACCAGTTGCAGTTGCCCGCCAGTACCGGTTACGGTACCCGCTGCATTCACCAGTGTGACCAGGGTCTGCGCATCATCCTGCTCCAGCAAATTCTTACGGGTATCAACAGCCGGAATATCATTAATCACTTCATCTGGCATGGTGACCTGAATTGTGCCTTTCCCCCGGATATCCAGCGTACCTGCAGCAGAGGTTTCAATACTGTTGCTGGCAATGGTATCGCCCGGCATAACGGAACCAAAAATCAGCGTTCCGCCATTGAACCCAAGACCGCCAATCTGTTGAACACCGGAGCCAACCGTTGTGATATTCCCGGTTTCAGACATCAGCATTGCATGGGTTAACCCGCTCGTATTCAGCCCTTCCAGAGCAAAGCTACTGGTACCCAGCTTCAGAGTTCCGGCAAATTGATCCCCGACGTTATGGCTGAATTCAAAAGCAGATGTGTCGGCATCAAGACGGGCAGACAGTGTTCCTGTGCCTGTTAACAGTGGATCAAAGGTAAAGTTGCCTGCAACTGCAGGAATAATGGCCAGTTCGCTGCCCGATTCAATATCGACGGACCCCGGGCCGGTCCCCCCATCGGTCAGCACAAGAGCTTCCTTCAGAGTGACAAGTGAACTGTTCTTCAGCCCGACATGTTCAAAATTCTGTAGTTTTACAACAGAATCCAGCGTATGAATGGCGTTATCAAAAATCAGGGAATCAGAATCTCCCTGCCCGCCATCCAGCAGGTTCCAGGTTGCCCCTTCACCTTTAATGGTGAAGGTGTTCTTCCCGGTACCGGCAGTAACCTGATCAACATGAGCCTTACCATTGAGTGTTACATTATTATTGCCATTTCCTGCAGTCACTTCTCCTGTCAGTGTGCTGCCATCATCAAATAAAAATGTATTGTTACCCTCTTTTGCACTGACGGTTCCGGTAATACTGCCTTTATTGGTGAATGTGTTATCACCGCCGTTCAGAGCCACAACCCCCTGAATTTCAGCACCGCTGTCATTCAGTACGGTGGTATTCACAGCGTCATCAAACGCCATTGCAGTCCCGGTGGCGGACGCAGCTTTAATCTGACCTTTATTGGTAAAGGACTGTGCTTTTGAAGCATCCACTACGGCATGACTCAGAGAAGCAGAGATGAGATTACCGCTCTGAACCACTTCACTGGCTGCATTGTTAACCACCAGAGCGGAACCGCCATCGGTCTGTGTAACATTGACACTTGCACCGCTTTTCACGACAGCACCATCTTTAGTGTTGACGAAAATACCCGTGCCGTCCGTACCCTTCAGGTTAATGACCAATCCAGCGGAGTCAGACATATCCAGGTTATTATCGGTTTCACTTCCATCAGCTTTCTGGAACGCCAGTGCAATTCCACTGCCGTCTACATTAATAGTGCCGCTGTTGGTCTTGGCCAGGGAGGCGGAAGTACGTACACCAATGCCATCAGCCACATTAATTTCAGTCGTATTGGTTAACTGAATGCCTTCAATTTCTGCGCGGTTCTCAATCCCGTGACCGACCGCACCGGCAGCATTAACATTGATTTTCGCACCATCAATAACCAGCCCCACAGCCCCTGTATCCAGCAGGATGCCATGCGCATTTTTCTGACCTTCGATCGTACCCAGGCCACTCCCTGCCAGGTTCAGTGACGCGCCCGCCCCCAGTTTAATGGCAGCCTCACCATCCACAGCGACGATATCCCCTCCTGTGCTGGTAATCTGAGACTGTGCGCCTTCAACAAATAATGCAACGCCATTGACCGCAATACGGCTTCCTGTATTTTCAAAGCGGCCGTTATCAACCCAGACGCCGATATTATCGGTACCGGCAGTGAAATCAATGTTGCCGCTGTTAATCAACAGTCCCTGATTACGCGTAATAAAGCCCCTGGCATTATTCAGCGGCGAAGAGATATCTGCCTCATTGGTAATAACCGAGCCAGTATTCGTTTGTGTAATACTGCCATCCAGAGCGTATTCATTTCCGTCAACTTCCGCGACAACAGCGCCATCCCCTACAAGGTTAACTGATACCCCCTGTTTCAGCGTCGCTGTCGCCCCACCAGTTACATATAATCCCTGAGCCTGAGCCCCCAGGATCTGGAAATCACTGCCAGCCTCAGCCAGGACATTGCTCCCTTTCCCTGTGGCCCAGATACCACGACTGCCTGTACCGGAGGTTTTCATCAGCAGAGAGCCGGCCTGTTTTGCCCCATCTTCAATACGGAAAAGTACAGAACGTTCCCCACTGGCATCCAGCAGGGTTCCTGGTGCAATATTCGTTTTAATGGTTGCACCATCTCCGATAATACGAAAAGCAATCTGATCGGTAATACCGGAACCGTTAGCTGCAAATTGCGGTATTGCAGATCCAACAAGATTCACCGTTCCCTGCTCACTGGCCTGAACACCAATCGCTCCCTGTCCCTCCAGGGATATCGTCCCCGCAGTCATATTGACGGTTGTTTTAGCACCAGAAGCTTTAATCCCCGTCGTACGGTTAGCATTATCTCCGCTCTTAAGAACAAGATTGCCCGTGTTATTAATTGTCGTGGTTTCCTGCACCGCACTGGCAATTAATCCCACACCGCCATCCTGTACGGTAATATTTCCGCTGTTGGTTCCAACAGCGCCTTCCTCAACCCGGACGCCCACTGTATTCTTCCCGGTAAAGATGATATTACCGGTATTATCAAGTGTGGCACCATTACGGGCGATATACCCGGTCACTTTATCCTGGGTGGAACTTAACTGAGCCCCCGCCGTTAATAGTGTGGTCTTGTCCTTCGGATTAATGAGGTTGCCGGAAATATCATAGCCATTGCCATCCGCAATACCGGCTATCGCACTGGCATTATCCATCTTGATAATGGCATTACTTTCAATTGTGCCCTGCGCTCCCCCTTCAATTAAAGTCGCTGTAGCCCCCTCCCCCGTCAGGTTGATGGTCATTCCTCCTGACGTTACTGTCGAGGCCACTCCGCCATCCGATTTCCCCGTGGCAATAAGTGCATAAGAGTTCTTACCAGACGCCGTAAGTGCAGAAGAAGCTCCCGCAGTTCCCTGGAATGTCGCACCGCTGGCAATACGGAATAATGTTGAGTTTTCAGTGGACACATCCATAACACCGCTTCCGGTATTATGAATGGCTGAGTCCTTTCCATAGACATAAAACCCTACCTGATCGCTGTTGCCAAATAGCACTGCACCATTGCCTGACAGGGTCAGACTGCCGCCATCTTTAGCAAAAACCCCCACTGCCCCCGTACCGGCAAGACTGATTTTTCCGGATACATCAACATTGCTTCCGGCACCTTCCACCCAGGCACCATAGTTACGGAAACCACTGCTGATATCCACGCCGCCAACATTTATCGTACCGTCAGAATTCAACTGTCCTGCATTGATTGCCTGCAGTCCGGTACTGTTCAGACCGTTAACATTAATAACCCCGGTGTTTTTCATCCCGGAGCTATTATTTGCCAGCATGCCAACATTCAGTGCCGGCGCATCACTGTCATGTCCCTCAATAGTAATAGTACCGCTATTTGTAACATCAACCACGCCGGCGTCCGTAGCTGCAATACCATAGTTACCCTGAGCACCTTGTCCCAGAAGGATCGTTCCCTCATTGACAGCACGGGTAGCCCCTTTTGCAACTTCAATCGCAACAGAACCAACAGCCGAATGAGCTGCTGTTCCATTTTCCGCAACGCCAACTGTAATTCTACCACCCGCTGCGTTAGTAAAAATCCCTCCGGTACCAACACTTATCCCCCGGGTCTTTCCCTTGCTGTCAATAGTTGAGGGATCTGCGGTAATATTAATTGTACCGTTGTTAACCCCTTCACCACCGCCAGCAACGAGCATAGCCGTGTTTATACCGTATGGATTGACGGCTGCGACTTTAAATGGACGAACATTAATAACACCATTATTTACTGCACGGGAGCCAGCATTAATGGCCATCATACCTTCACCATGCAGTGAATACTTATTATTGTTATCCCAGACATAGATAGTGCCATTATTCACAATGGAACTGTTATCATAAGCACGCATGGCTGTACCAATGGCATCAATAATACCATCATTGATACCAGTACCACCTGTGAGCGCAACAATACCAGCCCCATAACTATACGCAGGCAATACGCCTGTCAGTTTACCAGTCGAACTTAACCGCGCTGTACCACTATTCGTTGCAGCCAGGACTGCGAGTAATCCGGTACTGTCCTGATATATATCCGGATTAATCTTCCCCCCTGCGGTACGATCAACATCGTACTGATGCGTTGTGGTAATAATAGCTTTATTAAATTCTGTCTCATATTGAGATGGTGTCAGCTTACCGTCAACTATCGCCTGAGTCAGATAATCATTATATTGTTGTAATTCAGCGAGTGAATTAACCTGATATTGTTGTCCCTGCCAGTCAGTAAAAGTACCGGCATATTTCATTGAATCAATTGTAGTGGTATATGTAAGACCATTTGCCGCTGTTGCAGCTGCCTGAAAATAAAATTCATTTGCAGAGTTCCAGTTGACCGTAGACCCTGCCCCATCAGCAACAGCAAGCTGACTATTCTTAAAATAAGAACCTATGAAACCAGCGCCAACATCAATATTGGCCGTCCCCCCCTTACTTGCAGTCACAAAGCGGGTTTTATAAAAAAAATCAGCAGTTGGTGAAAAGCCTGAAATACGCTCATCAGCAGAAGACCCTGCAGCACGCTGAGAAAATGCACTATTGTCGTATACCTGAACCGTTCTGAATGCGCCAGTTGCAGCATCCCAGTATTGCAGAGCTTTAGTTCTTCCTCCGGTATCAATATAAGATAATCCCGTCAGGTCATCTCCGGACGTAATGTAGCCTTCTGCCTTTGCCTGTGCTACTGACATATAAACGGTTCCTGAACCGTTGGCAGAAACTGAGGTCGGGCCAGTAATATTTTCTGTTATTCCATTAACTGTCACATTCCCGACAAAATTATTGTTTTGTGCTGGTCGCCATGCAGGATCCAGTGAAGCATCAGCAAGTGCGCTGCTGCTGTTAAGCGTCATCGCACCACCAAGAATAATAGCGGATAATGTCAGATTCAGACGTGCAGACTTACATTTTTTCTTACTGCCCGTAAGTTCTGAAACCACGTCCCACTTCTGTGTGCTGTGATTCCATATCACTTTATATATTTTATTCATATATATCTTCCTTCAAAATCACTATATCGGTCACAACTGCGTTTTTACTGAAATAAGAGACAGGGGGATATTCATCAACTGATGTAGCCGCCTGACACCAAGTTTATCCATGACTCTGCGACGATGCGTCCAGACGGTCTTACTGGATATACCTAAAGTATGAGAAATCCATTCCAGGTCTTTCCCTTCTCTGGTATACAGGAATACGGTTTGTTCTCTGGGAGAGAGTTGCAAATCAATAAACGAAACTTTCCTGACAACGCGATAATTAACTCCCGAATTCCAGTTAGTTATATAGTTTGCCAGGCTTGTGCATAACTTCTCATACGTCAATTTCCAGGGAATGCAAGGCACCCCGCTATGAATCAGTCCACCTCCATTTCCCCAAATCACACAGGGAATATTATATTTATAGTTCCGGAGCCGTTTATCCAGCCACTGGTTTACAAAACGCAAAGACAACAGACTTGTCGTAAGATCATCATCCGGAAACACAGGTAAAAGTACAACTCGCCTGTTACGCAATAAGTGTGTACCGGCCTCACTCTCCAGAAAAGAAAATTCATCAACAGATATAACGCAAACATCAGAAAAAGCAGCAAAGAACACGTTTTCTAATGCTTTGATTAGATAAATATTTTTTGTCGTTGTTATAAGCACCATATCTTCTGTCGCTCAGCCAATATCTGGCAGAAATCATTCAGTCAATAATGACAGACACATAAAGAACTATTACAAATGGTTATTCTGTATATGAGTGCCGCTTATTGATGTCTGACTTTAATCAGCTTGATAAAAATATTTAATCGCAGGTCGGGTATCACCTTAAAGAGGTATACAGATGTTCGAATCAATAGATAACTAACATTGCTAAAAACTACTCTGTTATTGATTGAACGACAGAGTATCAAAAAAAGCACATATGATCGACAAAAACGATCGATTGCAAATCATTAATAGCCAACACAAATCAATTAAAACAAATCGATCGATAACAACGATCTACCAGCATTAACAAACACACACAACAAGACACATAAAACCATCAAAAAATACAATTTACACATTAAAGAAACACGAAAGACAATAAAAACACAACTAAACAACATACAATCAATCCTTTCCATAATGAATTTTATAAATAAAAATAATTACAAACATTATTAATAGCTTGTAATATTAACTTCTTTAATGATTTATAAATTTAATAATGACATTTCGCTCAAAGCTTACCTGATATATGTCAGCGCCAGTGATATAAGACTGGTAATTCGCCATTTGGATTGTCCGCTCCCCCCAACATGTTGTTTCCTTAAGGTTCTCACACCAGAAAGGACATCAACATGCTGAGCAGAGAGGACTTTTACATGATAAAGCAAATGCGCCAGCAGGGCGCGTACATTGTCGATATTGCGACTCAGGTTGGTTGCTCTGAACGGACGGTCAGACGCTACCTCAAATACCCTGAACCGCCAGCCAGAAAGACCCGCCACAAAATGGTTAAGCTGAAACCGTTTATGGATTACATCGACATGCGCCTGGCAGAGAATGTCTGGAATAGCGGGGGGATCTTCGTGGAGATTAAGACAATGGGCTATATTCCATGTTGCGTTACTACATCCAGCCCAAACGTAAAATGCGTCCGTCCAAAAGAACAGTTCGCTTCGAAACTCAGCCTGGATACCAGCTCCAGCACGACTGGGGCGAAGTTGAGATGGAGGTTGCCGGGCAACGGTGCAAAGTTAACTTTGCGGTTAATACGCCGGGGTTCTCCCGCCGCTTCCATGTCTTCGCCGCACCAAAACAGGATGCGGAGCATACCTACGAATCACTGGTTCGCGCCTTCCGCTACTTCGGTGGTTGTGTGAAAACGGTGCTGATTGATAACCAGAAGGCTGCGGTGCTAAAGAATAACAACGGGAAAGTCGTGTTCAACTCCGGATTCCTGTTGCTGGCCGACCACTATAACTTCCTGCCACGGGCATGCCGTCCACGCAGGGCCAGAGCAAAAGGTAAGATTGAGCGGATGGTGAAATACCTCAGGGAGAACTTCTTCGTCCGGTACCGCAGGTTCGACAGCTTCACTCATGTTAATCAACAACTGGAGCAATGGATAGCCGATGTGGCTGACAAACGGGAACTTCGCCAGTTCAAAGAAACGCCGGAACAGCGCTTCGCGCTGGAGCAGGAACATCTGCAGCCGTTACCGGATACGGACTTCGATACCAGTTACTTCGATATCCGCCATGTGTCCTGGGACAGCTATATCGAGGTTGGTGGTAATCGTTACAGCGTTCCCGAAGTGCTGTGTGGTCAGCCGGTATCGATACGAATATCGCTGGATGACGAGTTGCGGATCTACAGTAATGAGAAACTGGTGGCCTCACATCGCCTCTGTTCGGCATCGTCTGGCTGGCAGACAGTGCCGGAGCATCACGCCCCGCTCTGGCAGCAGGTCAGTCAGGTGGAA
>ERZ1034781.1051-NODE-1051-length-12523-cov-14.234841_pt1 | contig 12523 bp, 12 predicted proteins | sample MGYA00520700_ERZ1034781 | MGnify/ENA primary metagenome ERZ1034781 (study PRJEB33766, sample SAMN09781709) | gut metagenome | biome: gut microbiome | host: Homo sapiens | place: Madagascar | study: EMG produced TPA metagenomics assembly of the PRJNA485056 data...
CAGACGCAGAGTCTGATGTAGAGAGCACTGACACCGGGGACGAAGCAGCCGATACTGATGCAGAAGATACGGCAGACGCAGAGTCTGATGTAGAGAGCACCGACACCGGGGATGAAGCAGCCGACACCGATGCAGAAGATACGGCAGACGCAGAGTCTGATGTAGAGAGCACTGACACCGGGGACGAAGCAGCCGATACCGATGCAGAAGATACGGCAGACGTGGAGTCTGATGCAGAGAGTACAGACACCGAGGACGAAGCAACCGATACTGATGCAGAAGATACAGTAGACGTGGAGTCTGATGTAGAAAGCACCGATACCGAAGAAGAGGCCATTGATGTCGATGTTAAAAATTCCGACTTGGTAAGCGAAGCGTCAGTTAATGCAGATGACGATAAAGAAATACATGAAGATGAGTCTCCGATGAATCAGTTGGCGGCATATATGAGTGCGCACAACTATGGACCGGATGACTTTGCTGAATATTCACAGGACCCTGAGTGGCAAAATCTGCATAGTAAAGCATTTCCCGATTATACTCCGCCAGAGACAAGCGATACAGACACTCAAGAGAGCGCATTCCAACAACTGTCTGATTATATGAGTGCGCATAACTATGGAGCGGACGATTTTGCCGAATATTCACAGGACCCCGAATGGCAAAATTTGCACAGTAAAGCATTTCCAGATTATACTCCGCCAGAGACAAGTGATACGGATACTCAAGAGAGTGCATTCCAGCAACTGTCCGATTATATGAGCGCACACAACTATGGAGCGGATGACTTCGCTGAATATTCGCAGGACCCTGAGTGGCAGAGGTTACATAGCGCTGCATTTCCTGATGCAACCGATAAGCCAGCTGATTTATCAATTGAAACAACCGGGATTGGAAAAACTGATTTCAATGAGATGACGAATGGACAAAAGCTGGAAGCAATCGAAAACAGGTGTAAGGAATATGGTTTAGTGCGAACAGCAGATTTTCATGATTTTGATCCAGATGTCGCAGTATCAATGACAAATGCATTGGAGGATGCAAAAAAAGATTTCCCGGATCTTGATGTAAACTACGTGGGATCTATCGACAGTCAAGTGAAAGGAATACATGATACAGTTGCACAATCTTATGAAAATGAGCTAAGGAGACTCAATGGTAATGATTTTTCAGATGAAGAGTACCAAACTGCAGCAAAATCATACGCCGATAATTACGTAAAGCGTGTTGGACTAAGGGATAGCAATGATGCCTTTGCTTGGTCGCTAAAAATCCCATCGGAGTACGATCCGACGGGGGGCGGATTGTCTAAATATAACGGCGTTGCAGTAAACAATCGCTTTGCAGGAGACAATAAGCTTTTTACAGAATGCAAAATTAATGAGGTTGTCACTAAGCACAAACCCATTGGTTGTGATACTCCAAGAGCAACAGCGGATCACGAACTTGGACATGAAATTGACAAGTTGTTAGATGCAAGTGCAGACAAGCAAATCAATGATATGTATAATAAAATGATTTCCGAAGGCAATGCTAAGGATATGCTATCTACGTATTCTGCAACAAATATAAAAGAGTTTATTGCGGAAGCGTATTCAGAATATCGTAACAACCCTTCCCCAAGAGCGTACTCCACAGCGGTGTACAATCGTTTAATTGAACTTAGAAATATGAGGAGCATGAAATTATGAGTGATGCTAAGAAAACGATGAAATTACCTGATATAGAAATGGGAAAGGCTACGGTTCGCAAAACACTCATCGATGAAAAAGGTATGAGTTACGAAGTTGAAGAAGAAATTGATGTGCCAATTTTCAAAAATACTCAAGAAAACTGTGAGGAGGATAAATAAATGGGACTTTTTAATAAAAACCCGAATGAAGTTGCTTATACTGGTGGAAAAAAGCATTGGACAGACGTAATTAAGAATTCTGGCCCGGGCGAGTTGCTGATTTGGCGTCAGCCGGAAGAAGACTTCAATACCAATTCAACCTTGATTGTTATGCCCGGTGAAGAAGCCATCTTTATTAAAGGCGGAGTGGTTGAGCAAACATTTGAAAATGGCACGTACAAACTGTCGACAGAGAATTATCCTTTTATCAGTAGAATAAGGAATGCATTCTCTGGCGGAGTTAGTACATTTAATTGCGTTGTATATTTTGTTCGAAAAGCTGATAGTGAAGAGATTCGTTGGGGAACAGAGACGCCGATTCAGGTCAGAGACAAAGTTTGGGGAATTAGAACATCTGCAAAAGTACGAGGTGCTTATAAAGTTCGTATTGAGAACCCGGTTAAGTTTTTGGAAAAACTGATTGGCAATAATGTGCCTTTCCAGATGCAAGGAGATTTGGATAGGTATTTCGCCAGTGAATTTCAGGGGAAAATCAAATCGGCAGTCTCAAAGTTCTTAAATAACCTTGAACAGGAACTTGTCGGCATTGACGCATATATGGACGAATTGTCAGAACAAATAGAGCCATATATTGATGAAATTGTTGATGAGTATGGACTTAAGTGCGTTCGCTTTTCTTTGGCAGGTCTTGATATTGATATTTCCAAGTATGATGCTATTGATGAATCGCAGATTGCGGCTATTGCCAAAGGAAATCTTGCACGAGGAGATAAATCTGCGATGAATATCCTTGGCGATGACTGGGGACGTCAACAGGCAGCAAATATTCTTGGTGATCTTGCAAGAAATCCCGGGGCTGGCGGCGTTGGTGCTATGGGCGCAGGCATGGGGATGGGAATGGCGGCAGGAAGTGTCTTTGGCAATATGGCCAATCATATGTTTGAGCCTATGAATCAGCAAAGTCAGCAGACGCAACCAGTTCAGCAACAGCAGCCGGTTTCTTCTGGAAGATTTGCTCCAAAGGGAACTGTACAGCCGAATCAACAAACACATCCGCAGTTGCAGCCTGCTACAGAAGATCCGTTTGACACTCTGGCAAAGTTAAAAAGAATGCTTGATGCGGGACTGATTTCACAAGAAAAATACGATGCTAAAGTGGATGAAGTTATGAGCAGGATGTGAGGTGGCCATAAATGAATAAGAAGAATGTTCTTTGGATACTTTTGGATTTTGTTTTCCTTCTGGTTTTCAATGTAGTGTTCTTTGTTGCTAGCGGTACACAACACCCTGCTTCCGTGTGGATTTCATACGGATTCATCCATTTTGCTTATATCATGCTTCTAGTAACGCCTTTTCTTATTCGTAAGAGTAATAGTACTGCTATACTTGGACTTTCATTGTACTCTATTTCGTCTGTTTACTTTTTCTTGGCATTCATTACGGGAGTTGTGTTTATCGTAATGCATCCAGAAAGTTACAAAGCCAGCCTCATTGTACAGGTGGTCATTGCTGGATTTTACGCGGTTGTGCTTTTATCAAATATGATTGCGAACGAACATACGGCTGATCGTATAGAAAGACATGAGATTGAGCTTCAATATGTTAAGCAGTCAAGCGCAAGACTGAAAGGAATTATGGAGACGGTTAGCGATAAGGCATTAAAAAAGAAAATTGAGAAAGCCTACGATCTGCTTCATTCTAGTCCAGTGAAATCCAGTGCAGAAGTTCAAAATTATGAGGCGGCAGTAATGGACTTAATTGAAGTCTTGGAAAGAGATATTGAGAGGAGTGATACAGTTGCCGCAAATGCAACTCTGGAAAGAATAATATGGAATGCAAATGAGCGAAACAGAAAACTAAAGTTCTGAATCTCAAAAGTGATATAGTTGTATCAGCCGCAAGCAGTGCATTCGTGCGCACAAATGCATATTTTGCTTTGCAAAATGCTTGTTGGGAAATCCCAAACCCTTTCTGTTCTGCACCGTTCCGGTGCAGGCTACACGTTCCTTCCGAACGCTTTTGAATGTGTCAATACAAACTCTCTCCAAAAATCCGAGTCGCTTTTTGGTGCAAGCGTCAATGGCATAATTCCTAAGTTCATGATAGAATAGGTGCGTTGTGTACCTGACACATGAAAACGGAAAGGACGATGCAGAAATGGAGCAGCTTTATCTGATGCCCGGTGAGGAACGCTACACAAAGTTTCGGGATGAGAACGGTGTGCCCAAAATCCGTTACACCTACTGCTCCCTGCACGGCAAGCTGTTCAATTGCGTGTGCCGCTCAACAGATGAAGCCCAACGGCTGTGTGAAGATTGGCTCGTAACGCAGGATCGCTGCTACATAAACTAAAAAAGTCGCCGAGGATTCCGCCCCATGAAAGGGTTAGAATCCTCGGCGACTTTCGTTTATCGGGTCTGCTGCTTTTCCTGTGCGTCTTTTTCTTCTGCGAAGAACAATTCAATATTTTTCTGTGCCTTTACCAACTCCTGCATTTCTTCTCGTGCCTTGCGATAGTCCGGGTAGGCTGCTTTCTTTTGGGTCAGAAGATCGGAATACTCTGCATTCAGTGCTTTGACCTTCGGCAGCTTTTTTAAGCCAGTTTCATCGAAAGCGGCCTTGGCTGCTTTGTGCAGTGTGATTTCTTCCCGGTGAGTATCCAGAAACTTTTTGCTATATCCCGCTTTCCGGTAGGCATCGTAGACTGGGTGGGTCTTGGCGTAATTGACGATGTGCGTTTTCAGCACAGCAATTTCCGCCATCCGTGTTTCGGCGGCTTTGATGGAATCTCCCAGCTGGTGGTATTTTTCTGTTGCCGCCGCTGTGCGTTCATTCAGTTCATCTGCGCTGCCAATTTTGTGCTCCTGCAAGAAAATCAGCGTCTTGGACATTTCTTTCAGATTATATTTTTTCGCCCATCGTGCATAGCCTTCGCTTTTGCCCTCGGAGAGCTTTGCCTGAATGTCAACCAGCAATTGGAACGGCGGCTCTTGGAACGGCTGTGTCTGACGCGGACGGTGTTCGGTTTTTCCCGCAATCACCGCTTGCAGTTCATCCTCACTGTACCCAGCCCCCAGCGTTTTGAAGCGGATGAACCGCTTCTGCCGTGCGCCCTTGACGGAAGTGTATTTTCCACGCTTGACCTCATAACCCTGTTGTTCCAGTTTTTGCAGAAAATCTTCGTAATCCTTGGGCTTTTCTGCAAGGATGCTGTCGATGATGCCACACAGCCTATCACGATTGCTTTCTCTGGGTGGATAAAGAGTGCGCTTCTGTCGCTCTCGGTACGGCTTGATTTCAATGACAGACAGTTGATGTTCCAGACAAATCAAATCGCTCAACCGCTGTACGGCCAGCCCGGACAATAAAAAATCCCGGAATTTCCGGGTGCTGTCCAGTGCAGTGGAGTTATAAATAATGTGGTTGTGGATATGCTCCCGGTCCGTGTGGGTGGCAACGATAAACGCATACTTGCCTTTGGTGAAACGCATTGCCAGTTCGTAGCCCACCTTGTTGGCTTCCTCGGCGGTGATCTCTCCGGGCTTGAACGATTGACGAATCTGATAGGCAATCACATCTTTTTTCTGTCTGCGCCCAGTGACAAGTTCGTACTGACGCTTGGAAAGCATAAATTCTTCGTCTGCGGTCAAGGGGCTGCACTCATAGCTGCTGACCAACTCTCCCTTGTTCGTTTTGTCAGGATTCTGCGCATAGTCCGTGCGGCTTTTCAGGCAGGCCGCAACCGACTTTCCTTTGTTTTTGTGCAATGCAATCAGCCGCGTTGCTGCCAGCGTCATCACCCCCCCCCTATTGCAAAGAAAAATGCAGCCCGGAGGCGGCAACTGAATTATTCTTCTAGTTGTTTATAGTCTGCTGCACCTGCCAAATACATTGCCTTGTAACGGGCGCACTCCAACTCGTTGCAGATCTCATCCAAAGCAAGGTATTGATTCCATGCTTCTTGGCTGATGACGCTCTGCATGGCTTTCTCAGCCGCTATTTTGGCGTTTTTTAGTCGCTGATAATTTTCGTTCTCACCCAGCATTTCAGAAAAAATCGTGCTGCTGTGCTCAGAATAACAAGCCTCCAATTTCTGGTTTTTCATAGCCTCCCTCACAATCCGGCAACCCAGCCACTAAAACGCTCTGCTGCATCTGCGATAAAGGCGCCCATAAAAATCAACACAAAGCAGCCAAACTCTGCCACCAGCAAAATCAAAAACTGCAGCCACTCCCGGCAGTACAGCGTATAAAGACCACAGCCGAAAATATACAGCATGGGCAGAGCCAGCACAAACGCCGACAGGTTCAGCGTCCATTTCAGCATCAGCGCAAGGAAAGCTGTAAGCAGCCAAAACGGGAAAACGATCATCTTAAAAACGAACCTCATATCAAGCACCTGCCCTTCTTTTGTCCTTATTATAAAGGTGTCAACGATTACTTTGCAAGGATGTCAACGCTTATGTATCTCCGCAGTTCTCCAACTGCGGAGAAAATTTTAGAGTTCAGCCAGCCGGGAAAGGATCTGCCGACCAATGTCAATCAGTTCATCCAGACGCTGCCGCAGATCTTCCATGTCGGCGGCGTAGACCTTGCCGCACTCGTTGGCACGCTTGGCGTACTGATTCAGATTGTTGCTGCAATTCTGGAGCAGATAAGCCATTCGGCGTAGCTGCGGCAGATCGAGATTCAGGCAGTATCCATCCAATGCCATTTTGCGAATATAGGCACTCAGGCTGCGGATGCCCATGCTGAACATCTTTTCATAGATGCGGTTCTTTTCTGTTTTGGTCAGGCGCAGGATGATGATTTCATCCCGCTTCTCTTTCATCGCGCATCACCATCCTTATCATAGTAGCTGCGGAACGGTTTGACAGGCTCCGGCTGATTGGTCTTTTCCCCCAGTGCAGCCAGCACAGACGGACGAGTTGCGGGTGCTTCGGTTTTCTTGGATTCTTCGGGAGTATCCTGCGAGGAACTGCGGTCACGGTCGATATTCAGTAGAGCATTCAGTTCGGCAAGGCGGGCAGACTTTTCGGCCAGTTCCTCCTCCTGTGCAAAGGGCTTTGCCACTTCGACCTCTGCGGCCTGCTTCTGCTGTTCAAGGTTTTGCAGAGCATTTTCGGCATCTGCAATACGGTCAGCGAAATTGTCGATGGCATTGTCCAGACGAATGATGTTGCCGCGCGCATCATCGCCCAGCGATACCGGGTAACTCAACTCTGCCCGGAGTACGGCCTGATGCTCATTTTTGAAGCTGTCGAATCGAATGTTCAGTTCAAAGCCACGGTAGGTGCCCAGTAGCATCATATCAGCATTGGGCATCTCTTGCCGAGCCAGCAGCAGCCGTTCGCCTGCAGCCTTTTTGTCATCGTACACCATGCCCTTGATGGTCATGCCGCAGAAGTTTTCTTTGTCCTGCGGGTGTGCTGCTGCAATCTGTGAGTCCTGTTGTAAAGCAGCAATGCGGGTTTTCTGTTTCTGAATCTCCTCCGGGAAAGTTTTGAGCAGCTTATCCTCCAGACGATATTTCTGATTCTGGAAGTCTCCGCGCAGCACCTTCAATTTTGCTACCTGCACGTCCAAGTCCATCTTTTCCCGGATGCGAGGGTCGCCTGCACACAGAGCCTTGATTTCTGCGTAAGATAAAGCCTGTTCGTCAATATCATCGCAAGATCGCATAGGCGATTTGCTCGTCATGATCTGCGAGATAAACTTCTGTTTATTCTCAAGTGTCTGATAGAGGTAGGCGTCAAATGTCGATTCCGTGACGTAGTTATAGACGTAGACTTGTTTGTTTTGGTTGCCTTGGCGGATGATTCTGCCGTTGCGCTGGGTCATATCAGACGGACGCCAGCCTACATCCAGATGATGCACCGCCACAAGCAGCGTCTGGACGTTGGTTCCTGCTCCCATTTTGGCAGTGCTGCCCAGCAGCACACGCACCTGTCCGCTGCGCACCTTGGAGAAAAGTTCTGCTTTCTTGTTCTCCGTATCTGCGTTGTGGATGAACTCGATCTCCTGTTCGGGCACACCGGCGTTGAGCAGCTTGGTGCGAATATCATCATAGACATTGAACGAACCGTCGCCCTTTGGAGTAGACATATCGCAGAAAATCAGCTGGGTCAGCTTCTGCTCCTTGGTGTCGTTCCAGATGCGCAGGACGTTGTTGACGCAGGCGTTCAGCTTGCTGTTGGGGTCATCGGGCAGAGCGGAATTCATCAACCGCTGGTCAAGACCGATTTTGCGGCCATCCGACGTAATTTTCAACATATTATCCACAGAAGGGTCAACAGAACCGCTGTGGACTTCGGCTGCACGTTCGCTCAACGCCTGCACCATGTCCTGCTGGATTTCCGAAGGCTTGACCACTACGGTTTCAAATTTAGCTTGGGGCACTGGCAGGTTCAACTGGTCGCTGGTCTTGATATCCGCCGCTTCCTTGAACATCGCCATCAGTTCAGGTAAGTTGAAGAACTTCGCAAAACGAGTGCGTGCACGGTATCCGGTGCCTTCGGGCTGGACTTCGTCAAGAGGTTTTCGGTAATTTTTCTAAATTCATCAGGTTGTCTGCAAGGAAGTCCCTTGTGACCTCATGTCTGCACATATCCTTGAACATCTTTTCAATCGGCTTTTTGGCAGTTTCGGACTGCTTCACGCACACAATAAAGGTGGTTTTACCGATCTGCACCGAATAACTTGAATTCTGATTTTCCATTGAATTTCTCCTTTTATCGTCATTTTCTGAATTTGGCTGGCAAACTGGCAACTGTGGGTGTACCATGATTTTCTTGCCAGCCAAATTTTTTCTGCCAGCCAAATGGCTTATTCCATCCAAAAGACCTTTTTGCGGCCTTCCACGATCTTGCTTTGCAGGGCATCCCCCAGTTCCCGCTTGGTATCCCGGACGGTTCGGCCGGGGATACCCCTTTCCAAAGCCGCCTTGTCGATGTCCTCGCTGAACACTCGCTTTCCTCCGGCAAGCAGGGCACAGATCAGGTCTTTGGCTTGCTGGGTCTTGGTTTCGCGCTGCGGCTCGATGCCGGACAGCATCTCGTCTGCGGTAATGTCGTACTCGCCGACCCAGCGGAAGCCGCCCTCGTCCCCCAGAGAAAACGCCAGCGACACGCCCGGCGGGGCAAGGGAGCTTTTTTCGTGGGTCAGGATGCGCATGGTCGGGTCGTGCTTCAGCTTGCCAATGAATAGGACGCTGCGGACGGCGGCTGCAATGTCGATAGAGCCGAGACCTCGCTGCAGGCTCTGCATTCCAGCAGCCTTGTTCAGGTGCCCAATCAGCAAAATAGCGCAGCCTGTTCGCTGCGCTACCTGTCCCAGCCGCATGAAGATAGGCCGGACTTCATTCGCCCGGTTCATGTCCACATCGGCACCGAGATACGCCTGGATCGGGTCGATGATGACCAGTCGGGCGTTGTTCTCGATAATGGCTTTTTCTATTCGTTCATCGGAGAGCGTCAGCTGCACATCGCTGTCGTCAATGACCAGCACCCGGTCAAGGTCTGCACCGGCTTCAATCAGGCGGGGCTTGACCGTATCGCCCAGACCGTCCTCTGCGGTCTGGTAGATCACGTTGAATGGCTCCATGCGCTCCATGTTGGGCAGCAGCTTTCCGTTGGTGCAGGCGGCGGCAAGGTGCATGGCAAAATAGGTCTTGCCCTCGCCCGGATTGCCCTGCAGCACACTGAGCTTCCCAAAGGGCAGATACGGCTTCCAAAGCCATTCCACCGGGGTCAGTTCCACGTCGCTCATGCGGATGATCTTCACCGTTTCCGGTTTTGACGGCTCTTTCAGCACGATGCTTTTGAAATAATTGCGGCTCGAAATCTCTGCCCGGTGGACAAGAACTTCGTTCCAGTCCTTCATGCAAGGCTGGATGCGGGTCACGCTCACAGTGTCCGGCAGCAGCCCCGCCAGCCGCTTGCAGGCATCCTCTCCGGCTTTGTCGGAATCCAGACAGAGGAACACCCGCTCCACATCCGGGCGTTCCGATAGAAATTGCCGCAGCGCCTTGCCCGACACTCCGCCCAGTGACAGATAATTGTGCTGCTGCCAGTTTTTCGGGAACAGCTCGATGAAGGACAGCAGGTCGATGGGGGCTTCAAAGACCAGCAACTGCTTGTCGATGCCACGATGGGCAAAGCCAAACGCCTTTTCTGCACCGGCTGCATCCTGCCGAAACTTCTCATGGATGCCACGGCTGCTTGCGTAGCGGGGATGCCCGTCCGCATCCCGCCCCACAAAGACCACGTTGTGGTGAGCTGCGTCCTCGTAAATATCTCCGGCAGCGATGAAGAAGTTCACCAGCGAGGGGCTGAGTTTCCGCTCCTGTGTCAGATAGTTCAGGATGTTGGCGTTGGTGACGTTCCGCAGCGGCAAACGAAACGCCGGAGAGGGGGCGGGGCCAGCCTCCGGCTGGGCTTCGCCCGGCTCTCCGGTCAGCATCTGCACCGTTTCGGGGAAGGACTTTCCGTAAAATTCCATCACGAAATCCACCGGGAAACCGCCCTTGCTCTGGCTGTGCCGGAACCATTTGTTTCCGCAGACGGTCAGGCTGTCGTGGGCTTTCCAGCGGTATTCTTTTCCGCTGCGCACCAGCGTTTCGCCCTGCGCCCGGAGAAAATCTTCCAGATTGGCGGCGTTTGCACGGTCGATCTGGGCTTGCGTGTAGGTCATGTTCCTTCCTCCTTACAATTCCGGTGTGTTCTTCTGCTGCTCCGGTTTCTTCGGGGCAGCGGTGGCTTTGGCTTCATGCAGCTTCTTCAGCACCGATTCCTTCTCCGGGGTCTTGCCGCCCGGTGCGGAAAGCTGCTGCTTATTCAGCACCATGTCGATATACTTGCGGATATTTTTCAGTGCAGAGACGTCCGGCTGCAAGGTTTCCAGTTGGGTGCGCAGCTCTGCGCTGCCGGATTGCAGCGCAGAAAATTCGGCATCCAATGCCGAAAAATCCACCGCTGTGCTACTGTTTAGCTTCATCAGGGTGCGGACAGCTTTATTAAAGGTGCCCAGCTCGTCCTTGTGCTGGGCGGCGTAAGCGTCCTTGGTCAGCTTAAAGTTTTTCTTAATAAAGGTGTCGTGGACGGTTTTCAGCTTGGCATGGACGGCAGCGGCGTCCTTGATCTGAGCGATTGCCCGCATCCGGTTCTCGTTCTGCTTCAACTGTCTGCGGAGAGGGGCGGCGGTCTGGTTCAGGTTAGAAATTGCGGTATCCAGATCCTCGATGGTGTTCAGAGAATGGGCTTTCAGATAGTCCACCGCCTGTTTGATCTCCTCAAAATCCCGGACAGTGCATTTCAGTTTTGCCTTGCCAGACCAATCGCTGCGCTGTTCGTTGCGGAGATTGAAATAGTCCGCCAGAAGATCGGACAGAGTGGGTTCCTTCGCTTTTTCCAGAGCGTTCAGAAGAATCTGCTTCTTTTCGTTCAGGTCTGCGATCCAGCATTGCAGCCCACGAATTGCGCTGCGGATGGACTGCATCAGGCTGTTGGCCGCACGAATATCCCGGTTCAGGTTGCCGAGAAATGTTTCGATTCCTCGTTTTTCCATCTGGTGTGCGGCGGGGCCGAGATGCACAGTCGGTATCTGCTGGATGCCCTGCCGCTCAAAGGAGCGCAGGTCAACACGTTCTGGTCTGCCAGCCGCTTCCAAATAGCGGTTGGTGATGGTCTCCCAGCTATGCCGCCAGACCTCGGCATACTTCTGGTCGTTCCAGTCCACCGTGTTTTCCTTGTGGCACTTCCAGTTCCCGGAAGGGAGCCGGATGCGCTCACCGTTCTCGTCAAGGTCGTATACCTTTCGGGCTTTCGGGAGCCACTTACCGTGTTCGTCCATCGCTCGGAGCGTCAGCAGAATGTGGGCGTGTGGGTTTCCATCTCTCTTGTCGTGGATAGCAAAATCGACAATCATCCCTTTGGAAACAAACTGCTCCTGACAAAATTCTTTTATCATGGAGAGATATTGTTCTTTCGGCACCTCCACCGGAAATGCCAGCACAATGCGCCGGGCAAGCTGGGAGTTCCACTGGTTCTCCACGGCTTCCACGGCGTTCCAGAGGGTCGCCCGGTCTGCATATCCGGGCGACGCATGGGGCGGCAGCATGATCTCGGCGTGGACAAGTTCTTTCTTCTTGTTGTAAAATTTCGTTTTGTGATCGTACTCACTAAACAGCCGTTCGCCGCTCTGGTAAGCTGCCCCGGCAACAGCGGACTGCCCTTGGCTGCGCTTGACGATGGTAATTTTGAAATGCGGACACGGAATAGGCATCACCCCCAAACAAAAAGACCGCCCAGCAAGATTGCTCTTGATGAACGGTCTGGAATCGTATTCGGTTTTGCTCGCCGCTTTGGAGCGGAGTGCCGTGCGCTTCGATCTCAGGCGGGAGTCGCAAATGGATAGCTGCAAAGCAGCGCAAGGAAAATGCAGTTTTCCTTGGGATGGAATCGGGCTGGCGCACAAACGCCAGCTTCGATTTCATCGAGCCGTCTGCAAGACCGCAATTTCACCGGAACGGTGTATAATTGCGCCCTTTATTCTAAAGGGTTTTGGACGTTGCTGCGTTCGTGAACGTCATGCACCATCTTTGCAAGAGCCAGCACGACTTCCGGCTGACGGAACGAGATTTTCAGCAGTTCCATCACCTGATCGTCGGTCAGTT
>ERZ1034781.1052-NODE-1052-length-12512-cov-13.485350_pt1 | contig 12512 bp, 6 predicted proteins | sample MGYA00520700_ERZ1034781 | MGnify/ENA primary metagenome ERZ1034781 (study PRJEB33766, sample SAMN09781709) | gut metagenome | biome: gut microbiome | host: Homo sapiens | place: Madagascar | study: EMG produced TPA metagenomics assembly of the PRJNA485056 data...
AATGTGTCCATTTTAAAATTTAAATTTACTACTAAAAAACGTTTTTAATCTTTTTCTTACTCACTTATGTTTCGGATAGGTGATTCTCTAACCGCAAATCCCGGCCACAGGACGTGCTATTAACACACCATACCCAGGGGACTCTAAGTGTATCCCCGAAATAATCGGACTGCAAAATTACACATTTTTATTTGATTATGTGAATGTTACGAGTCCTGCACCCCATCTTTTATGAATCTTTAACTCAATTTACGCTTTATTACTCATGATGGGCATGAAAAAAGCCCCCTCAGCACTTTTGCCGAGGGAGCTTATCTAAAGCTTATTCTAAACCCATTTTTCAGGGTTAACGAGAGATTTGAATTACTTCAAAACCACCTTCTTGCCATTGATGATGACAAGACCCTTGGCAGACTTGCTTACACGCTTGCCATCAAGAGAGTAAACATTGCCTGCCTTAACAGCCTTGTTGACTGTGATGTCGCTGATGCCAGTAGCTACCTTCTCTGCTTCAAGAGCCTGATTTACGATATTTTGAGCCTCAAGCAGGATAGCGTCAATTCTAGCCATCATTTTGTCGAACTGCTCCTGGGTCAATTCACCCATATAAAGCTTCGTGTACATCTGGGTCATTTCTACATTGAGGTCATCCAACTTAGTAAAGAACTGATCCTTTACAGTTGGGCACTGAGTATCAAGGGTTGAAATGAACTCATCCATCTTCTGAGAAGCTGGATAATACTTTGCGTTAAACTGAGCCATCCACTCATCCTTCTGTGCCTGAGCATACAAGTCGGAGATATTCACCTTGAAATAACCAAAGCTCTCTACAAAACCATCAATCTTGCTTTCTGTATAAGGAGCCGTAGGATCGGCTGGAGCCTGAGCAAATTCAGCAGCAAGGTTCTTCCAATACTCTGCTGATTCATTTACCGCAGAAAGGTCATACTCTGGGAAATCCTTCTTTATCTTTGCTATTTCTGCATCCAATGAAGCGAGTGTTGCAGTGATGTCATCCACCAAAGTGCTGGCTTTCTTTGATGCAGCCAAGAGGGCATCAGCCTTTGCACTGATGGCATCAAACTTATCACACATCTCCTTAGCCTTTTCTGCAGACTCGATAGGACCACCCATCATGACAGGCATGTAAACCTGCATCATCTCGGCATCCAGGTCATCGAAAGAAGGCGCATAATAATTCTGCACGTTCTCAGGAACCTTTCCCAAACATTCAGACTTATGCATAGAAGCATTCTGATAATGAGTATTCACCTGGAAAGAATAAACCTCCTGCTCTGCATTCTTCACTGCATCCTTGAGACCTTCTGCCATCTCTGCTACTTGAGCCTGATAGCTTTCAACCTCTGCAGCAGTAAGAGTCCCTGCAGCAAACTTATCCTTCACTTCAGCAGCCATATCAGAAAGACTGCTCTTATTAAATTCCAACGAGCCCTTTGTATCCTCTGCATCCGCATACTTCTCGTTGATTTCCTTCAACATGGCATCGATGTTCTGCTGCAAGTCACTGATAGACTTCTGCAGTGCATCATACTGCTCTTGTGTTGCAAGAGTCTGGCCCTCTTCTGCTGCAGCAGCAAATGGCTGGGCAGCTGATACTGAAACTGCTGGCGCTGCGCTCAACATGAGCATAGCGGCAAAAAGTAGTTGTTTCTTCATTTTACTCTCTTTTAAAAAGTTAATACTAATATTTATTATTTCACGATTTTATATACCTTGTTTCCCTGCTTCACGATATAAATGCCGTGACGCATCTCCTTGGCAGATACCAGGCGACCATTGATATCGTAACATCTCATCTGACTCTTATCAGTGTAGTCAGTAGTGATGGAGCCAATGCCCGTAGAACTTGCAGGTACCACGATGAGTTCCTTTGAATCGTAAGAAAGCTCACCCTCCTTCTTGGCGTTTACAATCAGAGCATAGGTGGATCCTGATTCCAGACCGGAGAATGCAAACTCCGTCTTACCATTGGTAGAAACCTTCTGATAAGCTGCCACAGGCTCGTGCTTCAGGGCATTGCATCCCAAAAGGACATCGTCGATATAGAAGGCACCGGAAGTACGCTGGATGACTTTCAGTCTCACTGAATCAGCCAACTCCGGCAATTCATAGCTGTAAGTATTGCCCGAAGCCATGTCAGCACCACCCTGCAAGGCGGCAATCTGCTTCCATTCTCCATCCTGATAAGCCTCTACTGCCAAGGTTGCCTTGGTTGAAGAAGAAGACTTGGCGAAGAACTTCACAGAAGAGATACGTTCCTTGGCAGATGCCATCTTCAGATAGGAATCCATCTTGTTCAGACGGAGACAAGGCACTTCCTCGCCATACGAAGTCATGCTCAGGTTTCCATTGGTTTCCCAAAGTGATGGCATGCCCTCCAGTTCATTGCCGAAGTCATAGCCCTTCTGGGTTGCCTCTGAAGCATAAACCAACTTATGCAAGGTCACCACGTAATCGTCTACGGTATCCATACCTGTCCATGAAGCCGTAAAGCCCGTTTCATCCACAGCTATTGTCTTCACATCCGTCACATAATACTTGCTGAAAGGTATTGCGGTGGTTGTGAACTGCTGGGTGTAGACGTCAGAAAAATAAGATCCGCGATCAGCCTTCAAGGTCATCTCATAGGTGGTTTCAGGCTTCAAGCCCTCGATAGGGAGAGAAGACTGCGCCTCGGTATATACCTTATTATCATAGAGCGGCAGAACTTCTTTCTTGCCATCCACCACAGAGTAGATGTTCAATACGTATCTCTTGGCAACAGGCACATCAGCCCATCCTACCACAACGCTGCTATCCTTCACCTCGGCAACCTTCACTTCCGGCGTATTCAGCTTCAGGTCCAGTCCGCCGAGCATAAGATTGATGATGCCATCTTTCTCCTCGATATCATCCAGCGACATCACCTTGCCGCCCGACCAGGAAGTCAAATCGCATTGGGTTACCTTCGAAGTTCCAGGGTACGGATCTCCCGTACGGGAATTGTCGGTACGCTTGTTATCAGCTTCAACAATATCAATGCGCTGATGAGAGCCCGTGATGTTCACCTCGTTTTTTTCCCAAGTCTTGGCATCGAAGTCGATATGCCAGAGCAGCATGCCATGGCCAGGGATAAACTCATCCCATCCCTTCTGCTGGCGATTCTCCATGATGAAGTATTCCTCATCGTTGGTTCCACCCACAGGCACCACGTATGCCTTGTTGCTGTCGTTCAGATCAGGCAGAACATTGAGGGTATCCACTCCGCTGTTCAACACGGTCAGGTCGAGCCATCCCAGGCAGGCACGCTCGTAGGCAGAGAATGCCGCAGGCGTATTGCCGTTGTTGTTGTAGGAAGCCCGATCCATGGTATCGAAGGAACCAGGGGTAAAGGTTGCCATGCCATAATATATATCATAATGATCGGCAAGACCGAGCACATGGCCGAATTCATGTACGAAGGTACCGATGCCCGCAGGCTGCGGTGTGATGATGGTACCATTGATTTCGTTACTGCAGGTATAGTTGCCCACCTCGATGCCATCCAACTTCAGCGACTTCTGGGTAACCCCAGCTTCCTTGGCGATATCAGCATAATAGGCTGAATGTGGCCAGATGGCATTGCCATCACCCGAATCAGCCTCACCCTTTCCGGCATAGAAGAAATAGATATTGTCGATGAAGCCATCCTGGTTGTGATCATACTGCGAGAAATCCACCAATGGGTCGGCAAGAGTACAAGCCTCTCTCACGAACTCCTCCAGGGCTACCGGATTATCCGTAGAAGAACCCTTGTTGGCTCCATAATAAGAATACTTCTTTGGCAATGTTACAGGGCCAATGACATCAAACTGAGGTTGGAATTTGCCATTGGAGCTGTTCACATAGAAATCTCTCGCACTTCCGTTGGCACCATTGCTATAAGTGAATCCCGGTTCATTGAGCATACTGTTGAAGAACTGATGCGCATCGCTACCGACGGTAGAAAACTTCGTATCAGCAAACTGCACCAAGATGACCAATGAGTGAACTTCGCCTGTGGTAGGGAAATTATTTAATTTTTCTTCCTGCGGATTGCTGCAGGAACGGGAGACCTGCGATGAAACCGCTGGGAGCGGGGACGCAGAATTGATGCCGTTTTTTAGAGAAGCATTTCTGCGAGCCGAGAAGACTTGCTGCAACTGCTGCAGACGGGCACGCTTGAAAGATTCCAAGATGGCAGACTTGTCCTGGCTTTCGATGAACTTCTTGACCTGAGCACTTCTGTCAGAAGCCTCTGTAGCCTTGATGCCGCTAGCCTGCACCTCACCATTCTTCCAGTCGGCATACTCGTAGTTTCGCAGCTGGGCATTGAACACGAGCGGAATACCGTCGGAAGTCATCACATAATGGCCATGCTCATCACCATGCATCTGGATGGTGATCCAGGAGCCATCAGCCTGCTTCACCTTCAAAGGTTTCGGATAAGCAGGAATAGCAAAGGTGGCCTGCACAAAGCAGACCACCAATAAACTGAATATGATTAATTTTTTCATACTTACTTGATAACAAACTTGGCTGTAGCCTTATGACCAGCCTTATCAGTTGCCTTTACGATGTAGAGACCAGAGGTCAAACCTGCTGTGCTGAAAGCAGCACCAGAAGTCTTGCCTACCAGCTTGCCGTTTACGCTGTAAACATAGATAGCGTCAGCACCCTCGGCAGAAATCTGAGCGTCAGCTGCCTTGATAACCAAAGCCGCAGCATCCTCTACGTTCTCGATACCGCTTACATAGTTCTTGAGAACTGTTACATTGATTGTAGCAGAGAACTCACCGAAGCTAACGGTAACCTCACCGATACCCGTCTTCGTACCCTTGATAACCAGGTCGATGCTGTTGCCATGAGCCTCACCAAGAGTAGCAGTAGCATTACCAACAGCAGAAACTTCCAGGTCAGACTCCAGGTCTGCGTTCTCCATACCATATACAGAAACCTGAACTACAACAGCGCCCTTATCGTCAGTACCTACAGTTACATCATCTGCGCTAACAGCGAGAGCCTTTGCGATATTGTTGAAGTAAAGAGTAGGAACCTTGCTTCCGTCCTCCTTCCAAGGCTCAGCGAGAGTGCTTCCGTAAGCATACTCCAAACCTGCGAAGAAGTCCTTGTTCATTTCCTTGGCTGCCTTGAAGGCACCCTCAACGCTGGCAGCATCAGTGTTGCCCACATTGTTGGCAGTATAGTTGTTAGAAAAGCGAGTCTCTGTCTTAGGAGTCTCACCCGCAGCATAGTCCTCATCAGCGATAGTTCTACCGGCAATCTGATGAGTAGTAGCAGGGTTGCTTACCTCTTCACCATTCTCGAAAGCCTTGATAGAGCCATCGAAGACGCAGTTCTTTACATAACCGGCACCACCATTCCAGGCGCTCTCCATCACACCAAGGATACCACCTGCAGCATATCCGTTCCAGGCAGACTTGCTGGTTGCTACGATATCAGCATGGCTGATCACATTAGAGATACCGTTGAAGAAATTATCACCGATGAAACCACCTACAGTATTCTCTGCAGTCAACTTACCGCGAACCTCGCAGTTGGAGAACGCACACTTATCCTGAATAGAACCTGCAATACCAACGATACCACCCAGATTGCTCTTGGCTGTGGCATTTACATTTGCATAGCATGCATTTACGCCAGAACTTGTACGAGTCTGACCAACGATACCACCCACATTCTCTGAGTTAGGCAAAGAGATTTCACCCTGGAAAGAACTGTTGGCAATATTGGTATAGAGATTAGCGCAACCTACGAGACCACCCGCAGCAGAAACCATTGCATCCTCGCCGGCAATCTTGGCACCATAAACAAATACACTATCCACATTGGCACCCTTAGCCTTGCTATCAGTAGAATAGCTGGTCTCACCAGCCAACACACCTATATACTGGTTGGTATTGGTTACATCAACAGTAGGGTTCACGAAAATCAAGTTCTTGGCAACGCCGTTGATATCGAGTGAACCAAACAAACCAACATGACCTTCTGTTGTCTTGATACCGAGGTTATATACAGTATGACCATCACCATCCAAAGAACCAGTAAAGCTCTTGATAGGAGTCCACCACTGTGCAGCCTTCGCCATATCGATGTCAGCCACCAGCTTGTAGCTCTTGGTTGGCTCCAGAGCCATCTGCTGGAAGTCACCAGTAGTAGAAATCAGGTATGGATCCTCTACAGTACCCTTACCACCCTGCTCAAACTTGGTGAAAGGAAGGTCGTAGAAGCTCATGTCATACTTGTTGTTCTTAGTATCGCTGAACACAACGAACATCTGATACTTGCCCAATTCGTTCATCACAGGGAAACCAGCCTGTGAGATAGAATGAGTATCATCACCACGCCATGACTTCAGGACGGTTCCGTCAACCTTGGCAACCTCCAAGACGTTGTCGAGCTTGTTGCTACCATCCTCGCGGCGCTTCTTGGCAAGGTATACATATTCCATATCATCATCTGTGTTGAAGAGATATGGGTTGAGTGATGTGCTGTTGAGCAATGGAGTGAAGAGCTCAGCCTTTGTACCCAGGTTAAGTCTGTCTACGTGATCGATAGTGCAATCAGGGTTCACCCAAGCGATAGGAGCCAGAACCTCACCAGCCTCGCTACCCTCTGCATTTGCCAAAGCGATGACATACTGATAGCCCTGCGCATTGGCAGAAGTTGGGTAACGGTCGAAGTTAGATGAGATGTTGTTACCGTCGATGTTCTGTGGCAACACACCTGCCTTCTCGCAGGAAGGAACATCTACCAGCTGAATCTGCTGGCCAGCACTCTCGCCTGTACCCAGGGTCTGCAGGAACCACATCTGGTCAGACTTGCCATGGATGGTGTTCAGCAAAGCCCACTGGTTGCTTGTCACCTTGTCGCAGATATCCTTCAACTTACCATGCTCTGAATCGTAAACGGCGAATGAAGCCAGGTCGGCATCCAGAGAAGGAGTATAGTCGAGAAGCTCTACCACGTAGTTCAATTTGCCGTTGTTGCTGAAGTAGCCCTCAGACAAGTCGTTGTTGCCGAAGAGACCGAAGGCAGCAGAACGGTAAGGAACACCCTCAGGAGCATTGATGGAAACACGGAGGCTATCCACCTGCTTGTAGTTCTTGTTCAAAGTTCTCAACACCAGGAAGTTGTCTGGATTCTGTACGATATCCTGGTTACCATCACCAGCATCGGTATCGGTATATGGCTTCTCATACTGTGCCAGAACATAGTAAGGAGTGCCATCCACGTTCATACAGTTGAAGCAGGAACCCTGCAGATAGCTGATTCGGTTATCGATGTTGAAGCTGAAGGTATGCTCCACGTACCACTTGTCCTGTCCCGAGGCAGGAGGAGCGATGACATCGATGTTATACAGGCTGTCAGACTCGTGAGTCATGATCAGGCGCTGGTAGCTATTCCAGCCCTTAGATGCATCGAATACCAGACCGGTACCCTCCATCTCGAACTTGATTTCACCGGTATTGACATCGTAGGCACGAGTCAGATACTTGTTTTCGCCGTTGAAGGCATCGTGGAACTCCACCAGGATTTCGTTAGACTTCCCGTCCTTATCGAAAAGTTTCTTGGTAACAGGACCGTATGGAGTGATGTTTTGTACATGCTTCCATCCTTCAGGAACCTTGACGCTGAAAGAGCCCACTTGCTTGTGGTTGTTATCGAACAGCGTGATTTCTGAAGACTCATGGAAGTGAGCAGTATAATACTCGCTAAATACTGAGTCTCTAGAAACGATGCTCTGGGTGAAATACCAGTTGCCGCCGTCAGAACCGGTAACCCATCCGTAAGCCTCACCCGAAGCCGAATTGGTAGGAGTATCGCCTACGCGTGTAGGAGCATTGCTGATATTGGCAAAGCCAGCCTGGCGCATCTGGTAAGCACTGTTGCTGCGATCCACCATACCTGGCACAGAAACCAGGCGATGGATATCAGCATTCTTAAACTTCTTGGCAAACGATGCCTTGCTGGAGGCCATCGCCGCTGTGCCGCTTGCTCCCAGGAGCAAAGAAAGGCAAAGTGTAGATAATAATCTCATGATTACTTATTTTATTAAGTTTATTTTATGATAGATGATTTGCGATACGACTGCCATACAGCAAGCTTGGCTGCCATACTGCTGGCAGATGGCCCCATCTGGCGAGCCAAGGCAGGAGCCTGACGCTTGGCAGAAGATGCATCACCGCCCTTTGGTGGCTCCATGAGGAATGGCTGTACCATCCAACCCTGATCGAGCACGTAGTTAGATTTGGAAGGACTCTTCGCCTTGAACACCTGCAGAATCATAGCCAGGAAGTTACCCGACTGATTGTTGACATTGTAGGCAGTACCGCCAAAGAATCCATAAGTGCCATACTGCTCACTATACTTGAATGTGGCAGAAATAACTCCAGACTCTGAGCCCATGTAGTAAGCGCCCTCTTCGTCGAGGAAGGTATCGTAGATAAAGTACTTACCCACCTTACCCAGGCACTGGCTGCTGCGGGTCTCCACGCTACCTGTTTTCTCATTCACTGTGATTGGGAATACCAGTCCCATTTCAGGAATAGAAAGCTCGGTGCGGCTCAATGTAGCATGCACGGTCTGCTGCTCCAGCTTGTCATCCTCGTTGAAATCGTAGTAAGAATAAACATACTCTCCGGCAATATCCTTGTCGAAGTCAAACTGCTTCACCACGAAAGAGTCGGTAACGGCTGCCACCTGATACTTGATATAGTCGGCACGCAGATGACCTGTAGTATTCTCGCTGAGCGATACCTTCAATTCCTTGCTGTCGGTATCAACCGAAGCCTTTGCCCACTCAGGAGCATAGATAACCTTCACATCAGCGTTGGAATTGTATGCCTTGACGAACTCCGTAGCCTCGTCGCTGCTGAAAATCATATCAGCCTTGTTCATCTCGAGCACCAGGCCATACTGGGAAACATTGATTACCACAGAGTCAGCCTCTGTCTTCTTGATAACCAGCTTGGCGTTGCGCGACTGGCGTGAGTCGTTGGCAAGAGCCGCCAACTTCACGGTGCTGCCCTCGATGCTGGCGCTGAGCCATGAAGGTTCGTCGGTGTAAGCCTTGGCAGGAGTACAGTCCACGGTTACTTCACCTTCGCTGGCATTAGGTCCGAGCGAAGTCTGGGCAGAAAGCACGTTGATGGTGCTCTCGGCCACAGCCTGATAATCGCTGTCACTGCTGCATGAGGCCATCAGCCCCATGGCAGCCATACCTATTATATATATAGATTTCTTCATCTTACTTGATTATTTGTTTGGAGTCAAATTAGAAAGATAATACCATTCGATGACAAACACGTACTGGTTGTTCTCCTTGATAGGCTCTCCTTTTGCGGTACAAGCCAGGGCAACGAATGTATCAGAAGCATAGCCCTCAGAAGCCAAGGTTCCATCGTCCTCGAAGTCACCTTCCTGAGATACGCCGTGCCATACCACGTTCATACCACCCTGTCCGAGCAACATTCCCTTATTCAGATCGGCGTTCATCAGCCACAGGGCAGGATATCTGCCGCTAGGGTCATCAATCAGCTGAGAAGGCAGGTTGAGTGCACCCGTCTCCGGATTGTAGCTCAAGCCGATATTATAGGTATATCCGCCAGTGGTGAATGTACCCTTCAGCATGTTCTCCTGGTCTTCCACCTTCGAGATGGTCATATCGCAGGAGCCCTGCATGGCTGAAAGTGTCCAGTTGCCTACCCAGGTATCGATGCCAGGAGCATAGGAATTCAAGGTCAGATTCTCGTTGTCCTTTGCTGTCATCACACCTGCCTTGCTTACCAGGAAGTCCTGTGCCTTATCCTCACCCAGAGCCACAGGCTCGTTAACGGCATGGATACCGGTAGGAGTAACATAGAAAGGCTGCTCTACCACCTGTCCGTCGGCAGTGCGCGAAAGGATGCGGCGTGTGGCGGAGTTAATCTCCACCATCTTGCTGGCATCCGAAGAATTGCCCACGCTGTAGTTCACGCCCAGGCGCTTCTGCACGTCGGCGATGCTGTCCAGATAGGAAGTCCAGTCTACGCCGTCAGCCATGCGGGTGAATACCATCTCGTTCTCCCACTTCTTACCTTTTACGAAGATGCTGTCTTCTGTAAGCTTGGTAATCACGAACTCCCAGTCGCCCTGCTCACCTTCTATATTGCCGTATGTAGGCTCTCCCAGGAAGTGGAAGATGTCGTTATAGGTGTTGAAAGAAAGCACAGGCCCCATGCTGCGGTCAACTGTATAACTGGATGTGGCACGCTCGGTAGGTGCAGCAACGGCTGTATCGCCAGCCACGGTCACCTTGCCATTGGCAAACTTCATGAGGAAGGTATAGCCGCCACCGGTCATTCCCTTGCCTGTGAAATAATGAAGCTGCCATCCGTTCTCAGAAGATTCCAGAATCTTCTGGGTATTCTCAACGGTGCTCTCGATGCGGTTGGCAGCCGACTCGTCGAAGAATTCCTTGTCATCGTGCAGACACGACTGCAAGCTCATGCTGCCCAACAAGCAAACGATAGCTATAAAAATATGTTTCATAAATCTATTCTATTTTAAATGTTCCAAATCCAAAGAACTCAACTCACTGCCTCTGCGCAGGATGGCTGCACGCAGCACATCGATATCCACATTCCATGAATCCTGCATGTAGTTTCTCACGATGTTAAGCTTCTGGTTCAATGCAGATACAGCCTCGTCGCCACCTACCTTCTGGGCATCGTCGAGGATAGCCTGCCACTGCTCAGGAGTATAAGTGATATAGGTAGACAGCATCTCGGCAAAGTCCTCCAGGCCCTCTGACATGGCGTATGGGGTAACAAAGCCCTTGCCGTGAGCCACAGAATCTGCTATCTGATACCAGTTACCACTCACGTAGCCCGACTCGGTAATCTTGTTATAAGATGTGTCGTAAGGCTTCTTCTGGTTCAGGATGTGGGTGAACTCGTGGTGCATGGTGTGGAAGTAATACTGAGTCATCGATGCATAGCTCTCAAGCATGGCATCGGTCAGGTTGTTCACCATGTAGAGTGTTACCTTCAAGCCGCCCTCGGCAGTACCCAATACCATGGTTCCGTTGCTGTTGTAAGCCGGACTACCGATCAGGTGGATTACTCTTGGCACATTGTGCTTCACGAAATCAGGACCCAGCACCTCGGCGTATGAATCGAGCCAGAGATACTTGATGATGATAGCCAGCTTGGCAGACTTTGCCGAGTCGGCTGGTGTCAGGGTATAAGTATAGTCAGACTCGATGTCCTCCATCTTATACTTGAAATCGATGTTGTAAGGACTGGTGTAGTTCTTCTGCAACCACAAGTCCAGGCTGTCTCTCTGTGGAGAGGTGACAGGGAAGATGGTTGGATCGTCCGGGTCATTGTCTGAGCAAGACACGAAGCCCAGGCCCATCACCAATGCCAACATCAACATATATATATTATGTTTCATTTCTTACTATTACTTTATGTTTTTTTACTTATTACGAGGGTTTGGTGTAACACCCGCAGTGATTACATCCTGTGGCAACTGGATGGCGAGACGTGGGTCGCGTGCCTCCATGGTGTCGGTGATGTCTGTAATCTTGTAGTTGCTCTTCACGTCACGACGATAGATGGTGATGCCGTAGCGCTTCACATCCTGCATGCGCAAGCCCTCGTGAACGGTCATGATTCGGCGCAGGTGAAGGATGCACTGCAGCATAGGCTCCTCAGTATCCTTGTCGATGGCGAAGCTGGTGTGCAGCGCCTTGCGTGGAGTTGGCTTCTCAGGAGTGTAATAAGCGGTAACTGCATCGCTGTAGAACTTCTTCACGTCATCCAGGGTAAGCTGCACGCCTGTCTTTGAGAAGGCAGCCAACTCGGTGTTCAAATCGTTCAGAGCCTCTGTGTAATTTCCGAGCAATGCCTGTGCCTCAGCTCTTACGAGCAATGTCTCATCGGCTGTAAACTCTGCGAAAACAGCGTGAGGAGTACCGATACCTGCCTGGATATCAGCATACTCGAAATCGTAAGGTATCTTACGTACGATATACTTTGAAAGAGATGCATTAGAGAACACGGTGTAGTTGAACACCTTGTCGCTGATGCCCCAAGGACCCTCAGACTGAACGGTCTCCTTGGTTGCTACGATGGCGCTGTGGGCATACTTGTCACCATACTGATATGGACCGCCGATGGCTCCCCATTCAGAAGCAACCACCTGCAGCAGCAGGTTTGCCTTCACTGAAGAACCGATGTAGGCATTAGGCTGAATCTGCTTGTTGGCAGAAAGAGCGCCCCAGGTATTCCAGTCTCTCAGCATACCCTTGGCGTTGCTGCCCAATACCTTGTTGGCATACTCCACAGCCTTGTCATACTTCTGGTAATAGAGGTAGAAACGGGCTGCGAAAGCGGCTGCTGATGTAGATGTGAAGTGGAACTTAGGCTTGTCGTAGGTAGAACCTACCAGCTTCAAGCCTTCCTGCAAATCCTTGTCAATCTTGG
>ERZ1034781.1054-NODE-1054-length-12496-cov-8.935777_pt1 | contig 12496 bp, 8 predicted proteins | sample MGYA00520700_ERZ1034781 | MGnify/ENA primary metagenome ERZ1034781 (study PRJEB33766, sample SAMN09781709) | gut metagenome | biome: gut microbiome | host: Homo sapiens | place: Madagascar | study: EMG produced TPA metagenomics assembly of the PRJNA485056 data...
ACATAGTAGTATACTATTTCAGTTAAAAAAATTGCGTAATGTTTTTGCTGCTTACCGCAGCTTATCATTACTATGATACAAACTAAGAGGATTTTGTTACTATATTTCACTTTTTTAGAGGAGGATAACCCTATGCCTGTAAAATACGTTTTTGTCACCGGTGGTGTTGTATCCGGTCTCGGTAAAGGTATCACAGCCGCTTCCCTTGGAAGACTTTTAAAAGCGCGCGGATACAAAGTTACCATGCAGAAATTCGACCCTTACATCAACATCGATCCAGGTACCATGAACCCGATCCAGCACGGTGAAGTTTTCGTCACAGATGACGGTGCCGAAACTGACCTTGACCTTGGACATTATGAACGTTTCATTGATGAGAGCTTAACAAAAAATTCCAATGTAACAACCGGAAAAGTTTACTGGTCCGTTCTGCAAAAAGAACGCCGCGGTGATTACGGTGGAGGAACTGTTCAGGTCATCCCACATATCACAAACGAGATCAAGAGCCGTTTTTACCGCAATTTCACTTCGGACGAAACACACATCGCTATCATCGAAGTCGGCGGAACCGTAGGTGATATCGAAAGCCAGCCTTTCTTGGAGGCAATCCGCCAGTTCCAGCATGAGGTCGGACATGAAAATGCCATTCTGATCCATGTAACCCTGATTCCTTATTTAAAGGCTTCCGGCGAATTGAAAACAAAGCCAACACAGGCTTCTGTAAAAGAATTACAGGGAATGGGAATCCAGCCTGATATTATTGTATGCCGTTCCGAGCACGAATTAGACCAGAGCTTAAAAGATAAAATCGCCCTGTTCTGTAACGTACCGAACAGCCATGTATTACAGAACCTTGACGTGGAATACTTATATGAGGCACCACTCGCAATGGAAAAAGAAAATCTTGCAAAGGTTGCCTGTGAAGCTTTACATTTAGCTTGCCCAGAACCTGATTTAAAAGACTGGGAAGCAATGGTAGATGCGCTCCGCCACCCAAACAAAGAAGTAAAGATCGCATTAGTCGGAAAATATATTGCCCTGCACGATGCCTATATCTCTGTTGTAGAAGCATTAAAACACGGTGGAATCGCAGAGCACGCAACTGTCAATATCAAATGGGTTGATTCTGAGGAACTCACTCCTGAAAATGTAGACGAATATTTAGGTGATGTTTCCGGCATTTTAGTTCCTGGTGGCTTCGGTTCCCGTGGTGTAGAAGGAAAAATCCTTGCTGCCCAATACGCCCGCGAGCATAAGGTTCCTTACCTTGGTCTCTGCCTTGGTATGCAGGTTGCCATTATCGAATTTGCAAGACACGTCTGTGGATTTAATGATGCACACAGCGTTGAACTTGATCCGAACACAACACATCCGGTCATTGCCTTAATGCCTGACCAGAATGGTGTGGAAGATATCGGTGGAACTTTAAGACTTGGTTCTTATCCATGTATTTTGGATAAAACTTCCAAAGCATATGAATTGTATGGAACTGAAAATATTGAAGAGCGTCATCGCCACCGTTATGAAGTAAACAATGATTTCCGTGCCACTTTAGTTGAGCATGGCATGAAACTCTGCGGTACTTCTCCTGACGGACGTATCGTGGAAATGATCGAACTTCCGGATCATCCTTGGTATATTGCAACACAGGCACATCCGGAGCTGAAATCCAGACCGAACAGACCACATCCGCTGTTCCATGGATTCGTGGAAGCTGCGACGAAGTGTAAACGATAAAAGGGACTGTAAAAAATTTCCCTAACAGAAAATCGCCCAGACCATGCGTGAGGTCTGAGCGATTTTTTCTTTTATTCCAATTTGAAACGTTTCACCTCAGTATCAAGCAGATCTGCGATCTCATTGTTGCGATCTGCCGCCTTCTGGATATCGCCAACACTTCCGGTAAGATCTGTGGACATTTCTGCCACATTCACAATGCCCTTTGCGCTCTCTTCGACAGCTGCACTGACTGCTGTCGTTGATTCTTTGATCTCATCCATGGCTTTCTGCAATTCGCCGGCAGCACTTGTGAAATCTTCCATAACGGCATTCATATCACCTGCATCTTTTCTGTAAAACTCACTCATTTCCACTAACTGCTGATAACCATCCACAGCAGTTATTCCCGCAAATTCGACCATATTTTCTGCCTCTTGTGCCAGACCATTCACAGCCTCAACTACCGCTGCGCTCACTTTTTGTATCTGTTCTGCTGCTTCTGCCGAATTGGCAGCAAGTTTTCCGATTTCATCTGCCACGACTGCAAATCCTTTTCCTGCCTCTCCTGCCCTTGCTGCCTCAATGCTCGCATTTAATGCCAACAGATTGGTCTGATCTGTAATCTCAATAATATTTGTCGTAAGCTGTGCTATCTCCTGCACCGCTTGGGACTGCTCGATCTTCTCATTCAATTTCTGTGCCATGTCGGCCACCTGCGTTGTAACCTCCTGCTGTCTGCTTAAGGCTTCTGTGCGGACACTGCCTGCCCGTCCGTTCATTTCACCGGAAGACTCTTTTCCATGCTCTGCACGTGCTACCATGTTTTCAATGGATGCATAAACCTGTCCCACTGAGGTGCTGATCTGCTCCAGTGAAGCGTTTGTCTCCTCCATTGCCGCACTCATTTCCTCCATAGTTGCGGAAACATCTGTGATATTCACCTCTGCTGCTGCAAGGTTTTGTGCGATCTTTTGTGATGAACCATTTAAATGTTCTGAATTATCGGAGATCTTCAACATGATTCCCCGTATGTATTCCAATAAAGCATTGACATTCCCTGCAATGAGTTCCATCTCATCTCCACTGTGGATGTCCAGCTTCTGTGTCAGATCTCCCTCATTATGCACGATCTCATAAATCTTGTCGTCCACTTTCTGAAGCCCTCTCGTGATCGTTGAAATAATGATACTGAGAGCCGCTACTGCAAGAACAATGCAGACCACACCGATCTTGATCACTCCCACAAGTGATGCCTCAAGCCGGGCAGTAATATCAGATGCATCATAATCGCACCCCAGAACTGCCACCACTTTTCCTGCGCTGTTTGTGATCGGCTTGTAGACTGTGATCAGGTCTCCATCCTCCGTCTCATCAATATAATCCTGCACATATTCCTGTCCCTCAAATACAGATTTTAACTCCTCATAAGAGTCAGCAAAAGGATCACCGAGATAACTTACATCTTCGGTTGCTTCCACATCTACTCCGTAATAAACATTCGTCCCATCGGTATATAAAGTATACAGATATGCGATCCCACAGCTGTCCTTCATATTTTTTAAAGCTGCCAGAACTCCTTTATATGCATCGCTTTCTTCTGCCCCCGGAACGATCTGCTCCACCTCGTCGCCATCTAACATACGAAGTGTCAGATCTGCCGCCATGTCTGCCTCCTGAACGCCCATCTCAACCATGCCGTCTTGGATATGTTTGTAAGAATTTACTCCCATAACCACACAGACAACGAGTACACATACACATACCGGGATCAGTATTTTAAATTTGATCCCCAGCTTTCTTGTTCTGACTTTCCGCTTCATCTATTGTTCCTCCAGATTTTCTCTTAAACACACGCATTTCCACAACACCTGTATTTTCCGTCTTTGATATTACTATTATATACCAAAAAAGCACAGATTCAAGTAAAAATCCCCAATAGATTCTCTCATATCGGGGATTTCTGTTATCCGGAAAAGTATTCTTTTTTACTCTAAGATCACGACCGAATACGCCGGTATGGTAAGCTGTTCTTCATCCAGAACGGCAGCTTCCGTTCCTGTCAGAAGCTCCCCTGCGATCTGCAATGGATATTTCCTGTCTTCCGTTGCTCCGAGAGCTGATTTCCTGAAATCAACCGTCTGTGCCTTCTCTGAGGTATTGAACACCAGCGTCAATTGTCCCTCATCACAGGTTTTCCGGATCACGCATACCGTATCATCCGAAATTCCCTCATCAAATGCGACCTTTCCTCTGGCGATCACCGGATACTCATTCCGCAATGCGATCGTCTGTTTCACAAAGTTATAGATGGAATTTCCATCGTTTTCCTGCTCCTTGAGACTTCCATATTTCATTTTGACCTCGTCCATATCCTTTGGTCCGTCACACATACCCGTGGCATCGGCATCCGTCGACCAGTACATCGGAGCACGCTTATTTTCATCTTTTCCGGAGCCTTTCATTCCAAGCTCCTCCCCATAATACAAAAATGCACTTCCCGACATCAGAAGATTCATTGCATTTCCAAGCTTTGTCTGCGCTTCACTGTAATCGCCGGAATAATAACCTGCGCTCCGCGCCATATCATGATTGGTGTAAAACGGTGCATCAATGTAAGTATCGCTGTAGCTGCAGTAAAGCTCCTGCGTATTGACAAGACTCTTTCCGTAAGCGGAAGCACCATTGATTCCCTTTACTGTGTCTGCGATGATACCGTCCTTATCCGCAAAAGTAAAATCAAAGAAACTGTCCATGCCACTCTGATAATATTTTGCATAGACACTGTAATCATTCCATGCCTCTCCGACCAGATATGCATCCTCTTTTTTGGATTTCACCATATCATTAAACCAGGTCAGGACTGCAATATTTTTATCATCTGCGCCCGAATAGAATTCCTTTACTGCATCCAGACGGAAACCATCCACTCCGAGATCCAGCCAGAACTGTACAATCTGTTCAAACTCTGTCTTTAACATCTCATTATCCCAGTTGAGATCCGGCATCTCGCTCCAGAACTGTCCTTCATAATACCAGTCTGTTCCCTCCACCGGATAATAACCGCCCAGTTTTTCTTTGGAAAAATTATAATAATCTACATAAGGACACTCTGACGCATCCGGTTCTGCTCCCTCCGGAAGGCTCTGGATATACTTGTACGCAGTCTGAAACCACTCATGCTGTGAAGATGTGTGGTTCATGACAAAATCAATGATCACGTTGATTCCGCGCTTGTGGCATTCATCTACAAGTGTCGTAAAATCATCCATCGTTCCATACTCCGGATCAATCGCTTCATAATCCGTCACATCATATTTATGATACGTTGTGGACGGCATGACCGGCATCAACCAGATACCATTGCATCCCAGATCCGTGTCCGTCCCAGGATCACCGTCATTTATATAATCGAGATTTTCCGTCAGTCCTTTCAGATCACCGATTCCATCTCCGTCACTGTCATAAAAACTGTAAACAAACACTTCATAATAAGTTCGGTAATTGTCATCAATCACATTCTCTTCTGCTGTATTGACCTGCTGCATCAGAGATAATGCGGTAACTTCATCCCCTTCTTTTTCTGTATCTGCCTCTGTTCCACTCTCCGGTACTGACTCTGTGCTATCCACGTTGTCTGCCGGTGTGCCTGCATTATTTCCACAAGCGGTCGTCTGTATCAACATCATTCCTGCTATCAGGGCTGCTATCAAACGCTTTTTCATTCCCATACCTTACCTTTCCCATATCCTGTAACACTTTTATATTTACATAAAAAGGGACTGCTGTATCAAGATTTTCACTCTCATACAACAGTCCCACACACAGCCAAAACTTATCCGCTGCCCGGGTTAACCCTTTACAGCTCCACTCATTCCATCTACATAGAATTTCTGTGTCAGTAAGAACAGAATTGCAATCGGAATGGATACCACAACTGCGCCTGCGGCAAAACAGGTATACCAGCTGTCAATGTATTCTTTTTCAAGCATCTTCCAAAGACCGATAGATACGGTGTAGTACTGTGCATCAGCACGACAGATAACCTTTGCAAAAATGAAGTCTACCCACGGTCCCATGAAGGATGTCAAAATGGTATAAACAATAATTGGTTTACTGAGCGGCACGGTAATCTTCGTAAATACCTGCCATCTTGTTGCCCCATCGATAATCGCAGCCTCATCCAGTGCTTTTGGAATCGTATCAAAGAAACCTTTTGCAACATAGAATCCAACACCGGATCCTGCTGAGAACACAACGATCAAAGCGATACGGATCATAGATCCCTCTGCCAGTCCAAGAGCCTTTAAAATATAGTAAACAGCGATCATAGACATAAAGGATGGGAACAATCCGAGGATCATTGCGATATTCATAAATGGTTTTCTCATGTTAAAACGCATTCTTGACATTGTATAAGATACTGAAAGTACAAAAACGGTTGAAATGATACATGTAAAAATCGCAATGATAAAAGTATTCATAAACATTTTCGGAAAGTTCAAAATACTTGTATCTGTGAATAATTTCACATAGTTGTTGATCGTATAAGTTTTCGGGAAGAAAGTGGTTACGTAAGAACCTTTCTCACCGCGGAAGCTTGTCAGGATTACCCAGAAAATCGGCAGCACCCAAATGAATGACAGGATTGCCAGAAAAATATGGATAATAATATTCACAATTGTTTTCTTTGCTTTTGTGCCAGATGTCACTTGTTTTTTACTCATTACATGAATCCCTCCTCATCTTTGTAGGATGCGGTATTACGATATGTTACCAGCGCAACGATCGCAAGGACAATGAACGTCATAATACCAATTACTGCACCTAAGTTGTAGTAGTTCTTATCAACGGTCAGTTTGTACAGCCATGTAACAAGCAGATCTGTCTTACCAGCTGTTGCATCCACCGGTGTCGGATTACCGCCGGACAGCAGGTAGATAACGTTGAAGTTATTGATATTTCCGGTAAACTGTGTAATGAGGTATGGTGTCATGACAAATAACATATATGGCAATGTGATCTTGAAGAATATCTGGACTGCATTGGCTCCGTCAATCTTCGCTGCCTCATATAATTCACCCGGAATGTTCTGTAAAATACCTGTTACCTGAAGTAACGTATATGGGATACCTACCCACAGGTTGATCACGATAACCGTCACTCTGGCCCATGTCGCACTTGAGAAAAACGGAAGCGCCGTATCGATCAGACCATATTTTAATAATAAAGTGTTTACGATACCGGTTGGCTGTAACATACTTCTCATGATCAGCAGGGAAACAAACTGAGGTACTGCGATAGATAATACAAAGCAGAATCTCCAGAAACCCTTAAAATGTGTCTCTTTACGGTTAATCACGATTGCAAGGATCATACCAAAGATATAGTTTAATGCTGTTGCAAAAATCGCCCAGGTGATCGTCCATGTCAGTACGGAATAGAACTGCTTACCGATACTGTCGTTCAAATTTAAGATTTTTGCAAAGTTTGCAAGCCCAACCCAGTCAAATAATACCAGATGATCGTTTACCTTGCTGTAATTGGTAAATGCCATGGAAATATTATAGATCAGTGGAAGGATCGTAAAGATCAATACTCCCATGATCGGCGCTGCAAGTAATAATTTATGTAAATTTTGATCAAACAAACTCTTGAAGTCTTCTTTAAAGGTGTTCAGGTGCTTTCCTGATTTTGCAAGCACTTCTGATTTATAAGAGCTTTTTACTGCCTCTCTCCACACAACGATAAACATCAATGTAATATAAATCGTTGCAACTCCATACAACAGGATCAGGGATGACTGATCACCGGCAGTGTACTCATAGATACTTTTCTTTTCATTCCAGACTTTTTCCTGCTCTCTCCATCCCAATGACGGAAACATGGATAAATTATAAATTCCGGATTGGATCATAAACCATATATATCCAATCTCAACAACCAGGAACATCAGTCCCTTTGCGATCTGTCTGTGTGCGATATTACCCAAGCCCATAATAAGCAGGGAAAGCTTTGTAATGATATTTCCTTTTGTAACCGCACCGGTCACGGTATATGGATCCGCAAACTCTTTTTTTCTTTTTCCAGCCTGTATCACGTTATGGGCCTCCTTAAAATAAAATAGATTCCTTAGTATCAAACAATCCTCAGAGCGCTCATGCGCCCCGAGGTTTGTATTTTGCATGTAAGAATCTTCTGTATCCTTTTTACTGTGCTGCGTCTGTGTTCATTGCTGTGTTCATATCTGCTGTCTTTTCTGCAGCGTTATCATGTGTGACCTCGCCAGCTACAAGTGCTTTACCCATGTTCTCAGCTGGTGACCAGTAGTTACCCATCTCAGATACTAATGGCTGCATGATAGATGTGTTGATCATTACGTCTGCAACTGCTGTTGCGATCTCATCATCAACTGCAATGTTTGTGTTTGTAGGAAGGATGTTTCTCATATCGTAGTGATCTTTCTGAGCGTCCTCACCTGCAAGGTAAGCTGCCAATGCCATAGCAACCTGCATGTTCTCAGCATTTGGGTTTACACCGATTGCTTTAGATCCGATGAAAGATTTCATCTGGCAGTCTGTTCCGTTTAAGTTAAATGATGGAAGTGCTGCAACACCCATATTGTCACCAAGTGCTTCTTTTACAGCTTCTGCATTCCATGTACCGGAGAACACAGCGTTTACGCTTCCGTCACGTAAACCTGCAAGACCAGCTCCGTCTGCATCATTGATAAAGTTAGGATTTGCAACTACATCAACTAAGTAATCTGTAACAGCTGCTGCCTTTTCTCCATCGAAGTCGATACCTGCTGCTGCGTCTGTACCATCTCCGAATAATGAACAGCCATTTCCAACATAGAATGCCTGAATGTACCAGGAATCAGATAATGGGAAGGAAACTTTTCCTTTCTCTAACATTGTATCAAAGCTCTTAATATCCTCATCAGAGAATACACTCTTGTCATAGTACATGAACCATGTATTAGATGTGAATGGGAATGCTACTACTGCATCATTGTATGTAACAGATGCTGTAATGGAATCGGAGTTTGTGCTTGTCACATAATCAAGATAAGATCCGCCAAGCTCAGCAAGTGCGTTTGCTGCTACTAAATCAGGGATGTTATCGTTTGCCAGCATATAGACATCTGCTGATCCCTCAACGTCTGTTGTAACTGTAGATTTTGCATCACCCTCTGCGCATACACCATACTCAAATGTGACATCCCAGTTTGGATGAGCCGCATTGAATGCGTCACATTCTTTCTGTAACCAGCCTGTATCCTGGTCTTCCTGTGGGCTCCATACAGTCAATGTACCGCTCCATGCTTCCTCTTCTTCTGTTGCTGCATCATCAGATGCTGCTGCTTCTGTAGAAGGTGCCGCATCGTTTCCTGCAGTTGTGTTGTCTGCTGCTTCCTGTTTGCCGCCGCAGCCTGCTGTCATTGTAGCTGTCATAGCTGCAACAAGTAATAATGAGATTGCTTTCTTTTTCATTTGATTCCTCTCCTTTTTTAGAATAAGACTTCTATATAAAATGCTTATGCATCTTATAGCGTATTTGTTATCTGCGATATACGGCTGCCAGAGTCCGTATCCATGCTCTCCGTTCTTCGCTCAAAGTATCTTTTCCGATACGCCAGCGCCAGTTGCGTCCCACCGTGGAAGGTGCGTTCATTCTGGCTTCATTTCCAAGCTTCATCAGATCCTGCATCTGGATAATGGCCACATCTGCAATACTTGCGTAGGCTGCCCGGATCAGTGCATCCGGTATTTCTTCTTTATAATGAATGTTCAGATACTCATACAGATATGCCAGTTCGTAATCTGACTTATCCCGGAAATAACCAACGATCGTTTCGTTGTCGTGAGTTCCTGCATATACGACCATGTTCGTGTCCTGATAGTTATGTGGAAGATGCTCATTCGCGGTGTCATCATCAAAGGCAAACATTAAAATCTTAATGCCCGGCCATCCGGTTTTTGTCTTTAACTTTTTCACTCCCGGAAGCCCGCCCTTTGGTCCGATGTCTTCCACGATCACCCGCATATCACCCAGAACCTCTGTCATGGCATCTGTCAATTTCCTGCCAGGTCCTTTGCTCCACTTGCCATTTCTTCCGTCTTCTGCATCTGCAGAAACGGTGTAATAACGGACCAGACCGGAAAAATGGTCTAACCGGATCACATCAAATAATTCCATGTTCTCAAGCATTCTTGCCTTCCACCATGCAAAGCCATCCTCTTCCATGACGTTCCAGTCATATACCGGACTGCCCCATACCTGACCGCTCTCGGAAAATGCATCGGGTGCTGCCCCTGCGACCACATTCGGTCTGCCATCCGGTCCAAGTAAAAACATCTCCCGGTGCGCCCATACATCCACGCTGTCTGACGCCACATACAATGGCATATCACCGATGATCTGGACTCCACGGCTATTTGCGTACTGCTTCAGCTGCATCCACTGCTTAAAAAACTCGTACTGGCAAAATTTGCAAAACATGATGTCATTATGTAATATTTCCTGATACTCTTTCACTGCCTCCTGATCTCTGTCCCTGAGCGGCACGTCCCAGCTCTGCCATTCTATATCTCCAAAATGCCGTTTCAATGCGGTATAAAGAGAATAATCAGACAGCCATCTGTCGCTTTTTTCTGTAAAAGCAAGGAAGTCTTCACTCTCCGCAGAAAATCTCGAAAAAGCCATTCGTAAAATCTTGTAACGGTTCTCATAGATGGTTGCATAATCAATATCTGCATCATCCGCTCCCCAGTTAAAACTGCGGATCTCCGTCTCCTGTAACAATCCATCCTTCACCAGATCATCCAGATCAATGAGATATGGGTTTCCGGCAAATGCGGAGTAGGACTGATACGGACTGTTTCCAAAACTGGTAGGACCGATCGGAAGCACCTGCCAGTACCTCTGCTTGAGATCGACAAGTAAATCAACAAATTGGAATGCAGCTTCCCCTAATGTTCCTATTCCATATGAAGATGGTAAGCTTGTGATTGCCAGCAGGACTCCTGCTCCCCTGGTCAATTCTTTTGACTCCAATTCATTTCCTCCCGTTCTGTTGGAATGATTCCATGTTCAAAACCTGTACGAATTGTTTCGTGAATTTTCGTATCTGAGATAATTTTAGTTCATGGAAACGTTTTTGTCAACGAATTTGCAAATATTAATATCGATTTTGCTATTTTTCACGTTTTTATATTCGTTTTTTTGTGTAAAATGACAAGTTTTTCTCGTTTTGTTTCGAAACTTTTTTGAAATCTCTGAGCAGACTGCTTGAAAACAGAAATTCGATTCTATATAATAAGGGAAAGTATCGAATAATTATAACAAAGAGGATAAAGACTTGGCTACGATCAAAGATATAGCAAATCGTCTGGGTGTATCCGTCAGCACTGTCTCCAAAGGTTTGAACGGAGCAAGCGATATCAGTGATGAATTAAGACAGATGGTCTTAGATACCGCAGTGGAAATGGGATATGCGACCAAACGATCAAAAAAAGTAGAAAACCGCAAGCTTGCGATTTTCATTGAAAATATGGACTATGAAGCCGCCACACAGTTTGGTTATGAAATTGTCCTGGGATTCAAGCAGAATGCGTTCCGCCACAACTGGGATGTGACAGTCATTCCGGTCACACCGGCATTCCAGCTCGCAGAAAAATATGACACCTATATGTTAAAGAATGGTTTCTGTGGAGCCTTTCTCGTCGGTTTCGCCCTTCATGACGAATGGATGAAACAGTTAGAACAAACCACCATGCCGACCGTTCTCTTCGACAATTATATTAGGAAGAATCCGAATGTCGCTTACATTGGAACGGACAACTATGAGGGAATCGATGCGGCAGTTGACCATCTCTACACACTCGGTCACAAAAAAATTGCCTTTTTAAATGGTTCCCTGCATTCCATGGTATCCGAACAGCGTCAGGAAGCCTACTATAACAGCATGAGAGCACATGGTCTTGAGATCAATGAAGACCTTACCGCTTACGGCTATTATGTGGCAGACAGTGCAAAGTATCACGTTCCTACTTTTTTAGGTGCGGGTGCTACTGCGATCATCTGCGGCAATGACCTGATCGCATCCGGTGTTATCACGGAATGCAAGCTCCGCGGTTTCCGCGTGCCGGAAGATATCAGCGTGGTCGGATTCGATGACATTCCGATCTCCTCCATGTTAGAGCCACCGCTCACCACGATCCGGCAGGAACGCAGTGAACTCGGAAAATGTGCTTATGTCATTTTAAACTCCCTGGTACATCACATTCCAATCTGCCGCACACAGCTCCGCGCAGCACTGATCGAGCGTGAATCAACCGCAAGATATCAGGCACCTGTGAAGAAAGCATAAGATTGTTTAGAACCTATAATATCAAAGGGGTTTCACACACTCTTATTATATGTTAATGAAAAAGAAAAATCGTGCAGACGAAATATGATATTCCTGTTCGCAAAGCTCACAAAGGAAATCATATTTGTCTGTACGATTTTCTTTCATTTACACTGAGAATAACTTGTGAAGCTCCCCTGATACATACCAGCTTTAAGTTTCTGACAAAATAAAAAGCCCCAGATGCTGAACGAACTTCAACACTTGAGACCTCTTAATGCCGGCGACCGGAATCGAACCGGTACTGTATCGCTACAACAGGATTTTAAGTCCTGCGCGTCTGCCAGTTCCGCCACGCCGGCATATATGATAATGGGCAGAGGTGGATTCGAACCACCGAAGCAAGTTGCAGCAGATTTACAGTCT
>ERZ1034781.1068-NODE-1068-length-12400-cov-4.058647_pt1 | contig 12400 bp, 14 predicted proteins | sample MGYA00520700_ERZ1034781 | MGnify/ENA primary metagenome ERZ1034781 (study PRJEB33766, sample SAMN09781709) | gut metagenome | biome: gut microbiome | host: Homo sapiens | place: Madagascar | study: EMG produced TPA metagenomics assembly of the PRJNA485056 data...
TATTTCTGCTTTAAAAGAAAGTTGATACACTTTTTGGCGATGGCTAATGGTATGCAAAGATGACACTGGTTGGGGTAGCTAAAGACATGCTGTTCTTTATATATCCTAAGGTGCTTATAGTAAATAGTAAAGAGTATTGTTTTTGTCCGTTCATCGGACTATTAAAAAAAAATAGAAATGAAGAAAATAAAGGCTGTGGCTCCATACGCATTCGGAGGTAAACCAGGTTTCAAGTATCAGCCATACGAGGCTTGGGTGAACATCGGCGGACGCACAGCGAAGCCGTATTACCCACCAAAGGCGTTGCACTCGTTGGCATACAATGTAGATTTCCCTTCTTTATGCAAATGCAGAAAGGAGGCACGACTCCGCTTTGTGGAACCTGTAGCGTTGTCGTTCGATGTGTTCCCCGACTATATGTTCTACGAGATAATACCGCTCATTTGGGACTGTTGGCCACATTATTTCGGCAAGGTAGCAAAATGGTTAAAAAGACACAAAGTGAGAACCGCTATATTCACCTCGTCGCAAACAGCAGATCTCATGCGTAAGGAGTTCCCGAACATGAACATACTCTCCATTCCAGAGGGTATAAACGTTGCTACATACCATGCTGGTAAGAATCTTGCGGAAAGAAAGATAGACTTGCTCGAATATGGCAGCATCAAGCGAAACTTCTTTAAACATTATGTGTCTGGCGTCAACCATATAAACAGGGACAATGCAAACGGCTGTATGCACACATTCTGCCAGCTGCTCGACACTATGGCTGACGCAAAAATAACCATATCGCTACCGCGCTGCGACACTGCGCCCGAAGAAACCGGCGGCATAGAGACGCTGACCCAACGCTTTTGGGAAGGAATGCTGTCGCGTACGGTCTTATTAGGGCGAGCGCCAAAAGAGCTTGTAGATTTGATAGGCTATAACCCCGTTGTCACACTTGATAAGGAGCATGCAGACGAGCAAGTGAGGCATATAGTGGAGCACATCTCAGAGTATCAGGACTTGGTGGACAAGAACCGCGAAACTGCTTTGAGGATGGCGCCATGGGAAATCAGGATGAAACGAGTAATGGAATGGCTGGAGGGCCTGGGGTATGAAAAGTAACGAGTTGTATATGAAAGGAAGACAAATACACCTTGATACGATTGGTGGAATATTGATCTGCTACATGATGCTGATGCATATCCTGCTATGGAGGCTGATACCACTTACAAATGATAGTATTTGGCTCGAACCTCTGAAGTTTTTCATGTTCTGGTTCTTCTTTAAGTCGGGTGAGTTTTTTAGACTAAAGGCAACCAGAGCAAAACTAATCGGGGGGGGTAAGAAGTTGTTAGTCCCATTTGTCGTATTTTCGTTCTTGGGCTATTGCTTGAATGTTTTTAACCTATTAACGTCAGGTGATACCAATTGGGTTCATTACGCCTTGACGCCAGTTAAAGAACTGGTGTTGGGTGGTAGCATTGCAGGAAACGATGTGCTTTGGTTCTTGACATCGCTTTTCATGGTGCAGATTATCTTCAATGAGCTAAAGACTAGAAACGTAAAGAGTTGGTTGATAGTAATTGTAGCTATTTCTATCGCAGTCATCTGCCATATGTTTGACATAACAAAGCCTGCATATTTGGCTAATGTTTCAATGGGTATAGCTTTGTATTCGCTAGGTTATATACTGAGAGATATCCAATATGCCAAGAAGGTCTTCGGGGTGGCTCTTGCAACATTTATAGCTATAATGTTAATTGAACCGTCACATATAGACTTAAGAACAAACACACTTAACGAGAATGGTTACTATATCTTAGCTTTGCTGTTTTCGATCTGTGGATGTATTACGGTTAATAATATCTTCAAGCACATACCGCATCTGCCACTTCTCACCTATATAGGCAAGAATTCTATGGATTTTTATGTAATGCACATGTTGGTATTAGGCGTAATAACCATGCTGCCGTGGAGTGAGTGGATGATTCCCAATTACGTTGTTTTTGGTGTTATGTGCATAGCATGTTTAACAGTTCCGGCATTTATAGGATATCTGTTGGAACATTCGAGATACGCTTGGGTTCTTGGAAAAACTAATAAATAAAGATTAATAACTATCAGATATGAATAAAACTATTGTAGTTGCAGTCGTAGTCACTTACAACCGACTGAATTTGTTGCAGCGAGTTGTTGGTGCTTTGAAAGGTCAGAGTAAAAGACTTGACAAGATATACATTATTAATAATGGTTCGACGGATGGCACGAAAGAGTGGCTTGATGGTCAAACCGGCTTGAACGTAATCCATCAGGAGAACGTTGGTGGCTCTGGTGGCTTCTACAGAGGTATCCAAGAAGCCTCGAAAGAAGAGTGTGACTGGATATGGTGTATGGACGACGATGTATTTCCGCGAGAAAACTGTCTGGATACATTGCTCAATGTCGCAGAACGACACGAGAAGTTGGGAATAGTTTGTCCGCACCGCTTGATGAGCGGCAAGACGTTTGTAGGCGAGGCAAAGACGCTCAATCTGACAAACCCGTTAAGTGATATGCACAACGACATGCTTACGGCTCAGGAGGTGGAAAGCAACGAGATTGTAAGCATTGTAGGAATGGCTTTCGAAGGTCCGCTCATACGCAAGGAAGTTGTCGAAAAGATCGGACTTCCGAACAAGGATCTGTTCATCCTTTATGACGATACCGATTATAGCTATCGCGCTGTGTTGGCTGGTTATAAGGTTCTGGTGGTAAGAGACGCCTTGATGGATAAGCACGACTTCCAGTCGAACTCCAGCTACAGAGAAGACAAGATGAAAAACAAATGGAAACTTGCTTATCATATCCGCAATACTGCCTACTTCGGTCATAGATATGGCAAGAACATTTGGGTGAGACATTTTGCAGCAATGCCATTCCTCCTGCATATGTATGCTGCCATTACGTTCAACTTCGTAAAAGGCCACAAGTATTCTTTCTCTGATTATAGATTGTTTTGGAATATGATGCAAAGAGGTATCCGAGAAGAATTGGGGAAAATATAAAAAAAAATAACTGCAAAAAGATTAACTATGAAATATGATTATCTCATTGTTGGCTCAGGCTTGTTTGGAGCCACATTCGCTTATCGTGCTAGGCAACAAGGCAAGAAGTGCTTGGTGATTGACAAACGTCCTCAGTTGGGTGGCAATGTGTATTGCGAGGATATAGAGGGTATTCATGTGCATAAATATGGTGCGCATATCTTCCATACCTCTAATAAGATAGTGTGGGATTTTGTCAACTCTATCGTAGAGTTCAATAGATATACGAATTGCCCGGTTGCCATCTATAAGGGCAGATTGTTCAACTTGCCTTTCAACATGAACACTTTCTACCAAATGTGGGGAGTAAGGACACCAGAAGAGGCGCAGGCGAAGATTAATGAGCAGAAGGCAGCTTATAGTGAAGAGTTAAGAGTGAAGAATGAAGAATTGGGACTACCGAACGAACCTCATAACCTAGAGGAGCAAGCTATGCTCTTGGTCGGCAAGGACATCTTCAATATGCTCATCAAGGAATATACGGAGAAACAATGGGGCAGAAAGTGTACCGAGTTGCCAGCCTTCATCATCAAGCGATTGCCTGTTCGCTTAGTATTCGACAACAACTACTTCAATGACAAATACCAAGGGATTCCTGTCGGTGGTTACAACAAACTCATTGATGGTCTTTTGGAAGGTGTGGAGTGCAAGACAAATGTGGATTTCTTTCAGTCGGAGTATCGTAATTGGAAGGAATATGCCGATAAGTTGGTCTATACGGGTGCCATAGATGAGTATTTCGGATATTCCTTGGGTAAGTTGGACTGGCGAACGGTCAGTTTCAAGACTCGTGTGGAGGATACTCCTAATTACCAGGGCAATGCCGTGGTGAACTATACAAGCCATGAGGTTCCTTATACCCGTGTGATAGAGCATAAGCATTTTGAGATGTTTGGACAAGAGGTGTATGATTGCCCAAAGACAGTTATCTCTGAGGAATATTCCATGGAGTATAATGAGGGCATGGAACCTTATTATCCTGTGAATGATGAGCGTAACAATCTATTGGCTGAGAAATACCGTACCTTGGCAAGTCAAGAGAAGAATGTGATATTTGGTGGTAGATTGGCACAATATAAATATTTTGATATGGCTCCAATCATTGAGCAAGTGCTGGAGATGGAAATATAATTTTCTCAAATTTACTTATCATCAATCTAAATACAATGAACATTATTACCAAATTATATAATCGTCTAAAAGCAGAGTGCATTTGTCTATCAGAAAGGGGAAGTGCTGAAGGATAGGACAATCGCCTTGCCTCGCAGAATGACGCAGCCTGAGATGGCTGGTGACATCGAGACCTTGACGCAGCGTTATTGGGAGTGTATGTTCTCTCGTATGGTGATGGTAGGTCATGCACCTCAGGAGTTGGTGGATTTCATCGGCTACAATCCTATCATTGAGTTGAGAGAGGAAATTTCGCTGAGACTCTGATTCGGGATGTCTTGGAGCATATTGATGATTATCAGGAACTTGTGGATAAGAATCGGGAGACGGCTGAAAGGCTCGGCTCTTGGGAGGTGAGAATGAAATGGCTCATGGAGGAACTGAGGGAAGATTTCAGTTTATAACTGTTAATTTCGATAAGAAAAGCATTAAAAAGCTTGCAAGTTTTATGAAATGTCACTATCTTTGCAACTAAATAGGTTAAATTATAGGAGATACAACAATGATGTTAGGTATGAATGCACCAAAAGCGGTAGTTGTTCCTTTTTGGAATGAAATTAAAAATCTAAGTCGTGAAGATAGAAGTAATCTTCATGATTTATTAGAGGTTTCCTTGTTGGAAGAACAAAATGAGAAGCCTAATATTGATAATTTTTTGGGGCAGATAGATGAAGGAGCTTTAAAGGCTGCTGCGGAATTTGCTTATAAGGAATCTAAGGCTGGACATTGCATTCCGAATTCTCAGGTCTTTGAATCAATCATGGAGGAGATGGGATGGAAATAGAATGGTCTGTGTTGGCGAACCGCCAATTATTAGATATTGTCCAATATGTTGCAGATAATTTTGGGCAAAAGACCGCTACCAAAACTCTAAAACGAATTCAAGAGAAAGTGGGTAGATTATTGCTTTTTCCGGAAAGTGGCTCTTACGACAAGCATTTGTCTACTGATGTTTATGTAGTGCGCCATATAACGTTGCGCCCTAATGTTGTTTATTACATTGTTGTGAATGAGAAAATAACGATTATGGCAATTGCTCATGAAAAACAATCTCCTCAAACTATTTCTTCTATGATATTTCGTTTTTTGGAGCATTATAACTAATATGTTGAAAACTACGGATTGGGATAAATCATTTGAATAATATATATGTTAGGCAGATAGGGTGATGAGCCTTGTCTGCGCTTTATGTTATTGCCTTTTTGTAAAATAGGCGGAGAACAAATATAAGCGGAAACGGGATATTGGCGAAAACGACAAGATTTTGTAAATTCTAAGAAAAATCAAAAATATAATGATACCAAAGATTATTCATTATTGCTGGTTTGGGCGAAATCCATTGCCCGAACTAGCACAGAAGTGCATTGCTTCTTGGAAGAAGTATTTGCCAGATTATGAGATTAAGGAGTGGAATGAGGACAACTTCGATGTCAACATCATTCCTTATACGGCAGAGGCGTATGCTGCAAAGAAGTATGCCTTTGTGAGTGACTATGCAAGGTTCTGGATTCTATATAAATATGGTGGAATCTACTTTGATACCGATGTGGAAGTGATTCGACCGATAGATGATATCATAGCTAAAGGTAACTTTATGGGATGTGAGACGGACGCTAGTGGGAGCGACGCTGCAAGCGTCGCTCCCGGCCTAGGGCTGGGGGTGAACCCCGGCCTAGGGCTTGTGAAAAAAATGTTGGATTATTATGAAGGACAGCATTTTGTGCATGAAGCTGTGATGCGCAATCAAATTACTGTGGTTCATATTGCCACAAAGGTGTTGCTTGACAATGGTATGAAAAATGTACCTGGTATCCAACTAGTGAATGATGTCTGGATTTATCCTTCTGAATACTTTTGCCCAATCAATGTGAAGACTGGGCGCATTCATGTGGAGAAAAACACTCGAACGATTCATCATTATGCAGGAACATGGGTGGATAAGAAGTTCTCTTTGAAGGAGCTCGTCAAAAAGATATTGCCTGAGAAACTTGTTGTTGCTATCATTGAGCGTAAGGCTCGTGGAAAGCAAGGATGATGTTCTAGATAGTATAACCGTCTAATATTTATTACTGATACTTTAAACGCAAAGAAAGTGAAAAATATATCTCGTTTTTTTACCCTTTATTGGATTGTTTATTTCCCTACGTGTATTGCCTATAATGACTTGCCTGGTTTCTCCAGTGTAGATGAGGCGATGACATTGCTTTTGTTGCTCTACACATTCATGATGTATGGCTCGAAGTATATCAACAAGAAACCTTGGAAGGAGTTTATGGTATGCTTGGGATTGATTGCATTCTATACTGTATATTCCTTGTTATTTGGTGCGAATGTCAAGGACGCGGTTTGGCTAGACTTGATGCAAGAGATTCGACCATATTCTATTATCTTCTGTACATGGATTCTGAATCCTCAGTTTACCAAGAAACAGAAGAAGTGGATGCTGATAACTATGATTATTACTTTGTCCTCTTGGATTATATATCACCCACAAGCCCTGGATTCGCAAGTGGAGGCAGAGTTCTCTGTATTGGGACAGTTGGCAATATGTACAGGTATGAGTTATTATCTCTTTACCAAGGACACCAAGATGAATCGTTTGATAGCTTTGGGATTGGTATTGACAGGTATGCTGGCGCCGAAGTTTAAGTTTATGGGTGAGGTAGTTTGTTTCATCGCCTTTGTGTTCTTCTTGAAGCATCGCCCTAATTTTAAATCACCTAAAACAATGATATATTGTGCAGTGGTGGTGACAGTCATATTGATGGTAACCTGGACTCGTTTTGATGCTTATTATGTTTCTGGATTGAGCAACGATGAATTAGCTCGTCCTATGACTTATAGGACTTCGTTACGAATCCTATGGGATTATTTGCCATTCGGTTCTGGCATGGGATCTTTTGCATGTAATGGTGCCTGGAAATTTTATTCTCCTTTATATTATAAGTATAATTTAAATGGTATCTGGGGATTGGATGAAGGTGGTGGCTTCATCTGTGATGCTTATTATCCTACTTTGGCTCAATTCGGTATTGTCGGTGTATTCTTCTTCTGCTGGTTTTGGAAGCGTCGCTTGGCTGCCATTGATATTATTGCTGATATGCGTTACTATCGTATAGCAATGATTACTTTTTGTTGTATAGCTATTGAACAGACAGCCGATTCCTCTTGGATTTCTGGTAAGGGCATGGGATATTGTATGTTGATAGCTCTCTGTCTCAATGCCAATCGTAACCAGATGATGGAGATGAAGAGACAGCAAATATTGAAGCGAAAGAAAGAACTGCTTTTGGAAGAGAAGAGAAAGCAAATGGAGAGAATGAGCAATGACTAAAGTTTTAATGGTTGGCTCCGCCGAACAGAGTGGTGGCGGAGTGGCGAGTGTGCTGAGGCTGATGAAGACCATGCCGTTCTGGAAGAAATACCGGTGTGGATGGCTTGGAACACAGATTCAGCGTGGATATGGTGTGAAGTTATGGTATGCCCTGAAGGCTTATTGTAAGGCATTGTTTACGATATGGCAGTATGACATCGTGCATTTCCATACGGTGCCGGATAAGATATGCTTGATTATTCAGATGCCTGTGCTGCTCTTGGCGAAACTGGGGCGCAAGAAGGTGATCATGCACATCCACATGGGCAATCAACTGGAGGAACATACGCATAATGGCTTGTTCATCTGGTGCTTGAATCGTGCCGACTGTGTGGTGCTGCTTGCCAAGAAATGGCAAAATCTCTTTGTGAGCCTCTTTCCTTCGGTGAGGGTTCGCACGGCAGTCATCTATAACGCCTGCGCTCCTACGCCTGCTGTCGATTACTCCATCAAGGAGAAGAGTGTCATCTTTGTCGCTCACTTGGATAGCAACAAGCGAGCTGACTTGCTCTTGAAGGCTTGGGATAGCTTGCGAGGGGATTTCCCTGACTGGCATGTCACCATCATGGGCAATGGTGATGTAGAAGGGTATCGCCAGATGGCGCATAACATGGGCTTGGATAAGAGCGTGACTTTCACAGGGTATATTACTGGTAAGCAGAAGGAGGATATTTGGAACAAGGCGAGCATCTATTGCATGTGCTCTCGCCATGAGGGTTTCCCGATGGTGGTGTTGGAGGCATGGGCGAGAGGCATTGCCGTGGTGACGACTCCTGTGGGTGGTTTGCCTGATGTCATCGAGGAGGGCAAAAACTGCCTGACATTCCCATTTGGGGATGCTGAGGCTTTGGCTGCCCAAATGAGAAAGTTGATGGAATCGCCTGAGCTTCGCAAGACTATGGCTGAATACTCCAAGGTGTTTGGGGAAAGTGTGTTTGCGCCAGAGAAGGTGAATGAGAGTGTCGAGCGATTGTATGAGAGTATGTGATCTCATATCATTTGATTTACCCATTAAAAAATTAAAGAAACATGTATCATATATTAATGTCTGCCTATGCTTGTGAGCCAGGTGCAGGTAGTGAATATGGCGTTGGGTGGATGGTTCCGACAACGATGGCTCGAAAATATCCTGAGCATCAATTCTATGTCTTGACTCGCTCACGTTGCAGGGAGAAAATAGAGAAGGTCTTGGCGAGTGATTCCACGTTGGTAAATCTGCATTTCTTGTTCTATGACATCCCTTCTTGGATGTTCTATAAGAATGAGATGAAGAGCAACTGGGGTGAGCAAATCAACTATCTCTTGTGGCAACTGCTGTCGAGAAGATATGTGAGGAAGATGCACAAGACTCTCCATTTCGATTTGTTCCATCACTTGACTTTCAATCAGTATCGTACTCCTTCACCTGGTTTTTGGCTGGATATACCATTTGTCATGGGACCTATTGGTGGTGCGGAGTGTATTGCACCTGCTTTTTGGCAAGACTTAGAGGCAAATACCATCAAGAAGGAAAAAATAAGAAGAGAAGGTAAGGATCTCAAAATATTCTCTTGGTTCAATAAGAGAAGAAACAACAAGAAGGTTATTTTGTGCTCTTCTGATGAAAATCTCCAGAGATTGCAACCATTCGGTCACCGTAGTGATTTTATGGAAATGCCTGCCATCGCCTTTGATGTTAAGGATTTTGCAGTATTACCCAATCAGAAAACTTCCGAAGACACCTTTGAGATGGTATATGCAGGAAAGGCTTGGGATTGGAAAGGTATCAAGATCTTTCTGAATGCGGTGAAGTTGGCTTTGGGGGATAGCAAGCAAGGTGAGGCGGAACGCACATGGATTGTCAAACTCATCGGAATCCGCTTTGAAAGCGAACAGAAACAAGTGATGGGATGGGTGGAAGAGTTCGGACTTCAAGACCATGTAACAATCATTCCGTTTATTGAGCGCAAGGAATTGTTGAAGCTGATGAAGGGTTGCTCTCTCAGTGTTTACCCTGCATTTAGAGATTCTGGTTCGATGTCTGTTCTTGAAGCTTGCGCCATTGGTTGTCCTACGGTTTGTTTTGATGCTGGCGGTCAAAGCGTTTTTCCTAATGATATTTTGCTTAAGGTTCATGTGGAAGATACATATAATGAGACTTTGGAGCGTTTTGCTTCTTCATTGAGATGGGGATATGAGCATCCGATTGAGTTAAAGACCTTGGGCGAAAAGGCTAAGAGTTGGGTGGAAGCCAACTTGACATGGGAAAAGAGAGTGGAGGATTTTTATCAAATATATCGAAAACTTCTTGAATCATGAGTATTTTTAGTTTTTTGCAAAAGTTGAGCCTCGTGCCTTCGTATCTTTGGAATGCGATGTGGGCTCCGGTATGGAAGCGGTGCATGAAGCATTGTGGCAAGGGGGTATATATCCGTCCGATGTCCTCGGACTTCAAGGGCTTGTGGAACTTGTCGGTGGGGGATGGCACGTCTATCCCGAAGGGTAGCACCATCTATTGTACGGAGGCTCCTTGTACCATTGGCAAGAAGGTGCTGTTTGGTCCGCATCCTACGATTATCACGGGCGACCACCGCATTGACATCCTTGGCAAGTACATCGCCGATGTCACTGTGGAGGAGAAGTTTGTGGATGGCGTGAATGTGTATGACCAGCCGATCGTCATCGAGGATGATGTCTGGGTGGGTGCGAATGTCACGATATTGAAGGGTGTCACCATCGGGCATGGTTCGGTGGTGGCTGCTGGTGCCGTCGTCACGAAGTCGTGTCCTCCTTATAGTATTATTGGTGGCGTGCCTGCAAAGGTGCTGAGGAAGAGGTTTGAGAAATGAAGCAGAAAGTTTTAATATTTCTTTCTGAAAAGTTTGGAGGTTTCGAAAATATTATGTAGTTTTGCAGAAAAATAGTTATGAAACATCTGATAGTTCGAAATATAGGTCCTTTACGTGAAGTAGATATTAATATTGAAAGTATTAATCTCATTATAGGTCTTCAAAGCTCTGGTAAAAGTTGCGTGTTGAAGACCGCATGCTATTGTGCTTGGGTTGAGAAACGTATTGAATTAGCTCAGACTGCAAAAGAGTACGAGAATGGTACTAAGTTTATTGATGATTTGCTTTCTTATTATAAAATGCAGAGCTATCTGTCAGAGAATTCATATATAGAGTATGTTACTCCTTATTTGCAGTTCTCATATGACCATAAGAACAAAAAATTCTCGTTTAAGTGGAAGAGCCAACGATGGAAATATAAGCGTCCCAAGGTCTCTTATATACCATCTGATCGTAATTTGGTGGCTGCAATCCCTGCATGGAGCAAACTCTCGTTGGATTATGACAATTTGCTGGATTTTATGGGAGATTGGGATATTGCGAGGAAGCAGACGCAAGCAAAGGAAAACATTCTTGACTTGGGTATGGGGTATTTTTATGATGCTAAAACCAACAGTGACCAGATAAGATTGAAAAATGGTCATATCATTAGATTGACCGAAAGTTCTAGTGGCGTACAGTCTCTAGTTCCTTTGATTATTCATTTGGAATATTTGAATCATGATTTATATTTAAACCAAGATGGTTTGCCACAGACATTCCAGTCTAAGGAGGCAAGGAAATCTCTTTTGTCTAAGCTATATAACAAGGTTCTGCGTGAACCATCTTCTTCAAAAGACGACTTTTTTGTTAAGTCTGTAGATGGAGTGGATTTTGTATTTGCCGACTCAGACCAAGTAAACTCATTTAAAAACTTGGCTCATAACTATTTGGACTATGACCATAATGAAATCTTCTTTGAAGAACCTGAGGACAATTTGTTCCCTACAACCCAATGTCAATTGGTGAATTGGCTGCTCGATTCTGTGATGGGAGCTGGCAGAAAAGATACATTATTTATAGCCACACACAGTCCTTATATTCTGAATCAGTTGTTAAAGCGCCGTCCAAAAGGAATGAATTTGTATTTTACCCATCCTGTTTCCGCAGAGGGAATGTTTGATGTGAAGTCGCTTTCCGAAGAGGAATTTGGCGAGATTTATGACAATGGTGTCGATTTGTTTTTTAATTTTGAGGCGTACGTATGAGTTTGAGTTTTCCAAATGTCTTGCCTGAGTGTTTTGTTGACACAAACCTTATGCAGTATTTTCTTAAAGGTACTGTCAATCACCAACATTGTTGCTCAAAGGTAGTAGGCACAATGAGGGATAAGTTTAAGGATAGATTTGCCATCGGAATCGTGGATCGTGACAAGGTGGAACTGGGATACATCAAGGAATGTGAGGAAATAGTTAAATCTGAGCACTTGACGATATTCAAACATCCTAAATATCCCCATTATCTGATTACAGTTGCCCCTGCCATAGATAAGTTTATCTTGGATAATGCACGTGAGGAAGGAGTGGATACCAATTCCTTTGGTATTCCTTCGGAATTGAAGGGTTTTACTGATTTAGCTAAAAGAGTTACTTCCAACAAGGACACACGATTTACAAACTTGTTTGCCGCTATTAAGAATGCTCCAGAAATGAGGATGTTTAAGGATGTTTTGAAATATCTGTTGGAGAACAACTATAATACAGATGACTTGGAACTCGTTCGGATGGTTAATGAATATGTAAATTAGTACACAATAATAAATTAGCAGGTAAGGCGATGAGCCTTGCCTGCTAATATTCTATGACCAAAATGGGAAGAAAATAAAATACCATCAGGCTTGTTGGATGGGGGGAATAAAATAATATGGGCTGCCAGTACATCCTGGCAGCCCTATTACGTTAGTATGTTATGAAAAATTT
>ERZ1034781.1070-NODE-1070-length-12397-cov-6.998704_pt1 | contig 12397 bp, 6 predicted proteins | sample MGYA00520700_ERZ1034781 | MGnify/ENA primary metagenome ERZ1034781 (study PRJEB33766, sample SAMN09781709) | gut metagenome | biome: gut microbiome | host: Homo sapiens | place: Madagascar | study: EMG produced TPA metagenomics assembly of the PRJNA485056 data...
CTGCGACTGCGGTATATACTGGTGATGCCTATTTGAAAGACTTCACCAATGGAAGTTTGCCGTTTAGGTATTATTCTGCATTGAAGAGAGTTTTGAGTAAGTATGTTCACTATCCTGTCGGCTTGTTTCAAATCCCACATCATGGGAGCAACAACAATTATGATTTTCAGTTGATGAACGAAGCTGGTCTATGCCAATTCGCTTTCTGCTGTCAAGATGATAGAGATAAGATGCAGGGTACGACAAGGAATGTGTGCAATGACCTTGGCGGTATTGCAAAAGTGATGCTTCATGTGGTGGATGAGAATGGAGGAAGTGAGATTGTGCAGGAGATAGAGGGATGAAAGAAACCTTCGGTCTGTATCAGGGAGAGAGCATCATGTTTTTGAATTCTCCGATACTGTAAAATGTCAAGGTACCAATTATCCTATTGTTTTTCGTAATAAAGATTGGTATTTTTCGTTCAATGGAACAATAAAAAGTTGATAAAACTGAATTTATGGGAAGAGTAAAGCAATTAATGATGGAAATGGAAGAACATGATTACACAGGTTTCTCTAAAGGTGAAAAATATGTATGCACCCATCATTTTGATGACAAATACTTGAATCAATATATTCAAGAGAATAGTGAGGATGGTATATGTTCTTATTGTCATAGAAAAGAACGTGTCGTAGATATGAGCGCATTAGCTGACCATATAGGAATGACAATATCTATATTTTTCAATGATGTTGATTCTGAAGGTCTACCATTGGCTAGTTCATATTACGATGACGACAAAGAGGAAATACCAGGTATTAAGCGAGTTGGATGCTTTGCTGTCCCTGAAAAAACAGAAGTTTATGAAGATACATCGGAAATGATGGAAGACTTGGGACTTCATACAGAGTGCGAGGAATTGAATGAAGATATGGATCATCTTTTTGAAGACAACATGTGGGTAAAGAAAGATCCTTTTGAGTTATGGTGGAACGAGGAAATGGAATTGCAGTGGAAAAGATTTGCCGAAATGGTCAAACATTCAAGGCGTTTTACGTTTTTGGCAATGCCTAAAGTAAGTGGTTCTGAAAATATTCTTGAAGAATTGAATGAGGTCATCCTGCATACTGAAGGTGTTCTTCATCAAATACCTATAGAAACAACATTATATCGGACTCGTAGTCTCGATAAGGCACTTGACATCTCTTTCGGTTTTAAAGACATTACTTCTGCTCCTAATGCTTCTGCTGGTCAATGTCGTATGAGTCCTGCTGGCGTATCTATGTTTTACGGTGCGTTTGATAAGGAGACGGCTATATCCGAAAGTATAAAGTCGGCAGATGAGAAAGTCTTGGTCATTGGAGAATTCAAAACAATACGAGAAATTACTGTGGTTGATTTGACTACACTGCCAACAGATGTTTCAATATGGATGGACAAATGGGAAGGAATTGCCTTCCTGAAATCATTCCATAAGGATATTACCCAACCTCTTTTGAAAGATGCAAAAGAGGCGATAGAATACGTACCATCACAGATATTCACGGAATATTTGAGGTGGATGTTTACAGACAAACAAGGACGACATGTTGATGGCTTGATGTATAAGAGTTGTAAGTCTAAAAAGGCAAATGTTGTCTTGTTTTGCAACAATGAAGAAAGTCGTGACTGGGTAAAGTTGGAAAATCTTTCTGTGGAAAAGTAAACAATTTAAAAAAGCTATCATGAAATATAAGAAAAGTGAATTGGATATATTTCTTCAAGAGCGAATTAGGGAAAACAAAGAGGAACTTTGCCGAAATCTTGATGCAACACTTCAATATGAACAAAATTGCTTGGAAGAAATTGTCAATGGAATAAGACATTGCAAGAGTAATATAGAAAAATGTAATAAAGCATTGGAAAAAGTTTCCATTTCTAATATGGCTGTTTGGAATGCCAAAAAAGGAGCTTTCAAAGATAATCTTGTTATTTGGAACACCTTGGGACTTATTCAAATGGCAAGTATCGAAATAAAAAGATATACAAAGATATTGTCTTCAGATGTTGATGAATGGATAATATATGACGTTATCAAATCAGTCTATACTGCCATTTATGAGACTTCAAAGAAGTTAGTTGATAGCACAGGTAAGCTAATGAAATTCGTTAATAGTGAGTTTCCAAGTTATGACATCTCTTTATTCAAAGATGTTAGAAAAGAGTTGACAAAAATCAGAGAAGACAATAAAGATTCTCTTACGAGCGTAAGAAACAAGATAGATGCCCATCGGGATGAAGATGTTTGTACGCAAATAAATACAACGGAAAACTTGCATTTAGCAGATGCAATCCAGTTAATTGTGGAATATGAACGCATCATTAATGAACTTGGTACTGTTGTAAATCCCATGAAACGATTGGGAATATTGCGATTGGAATCAGTTTTTGGAAAAACTAAGAAATAAATGGATTTGAAAACTTCTTTCAAATATTTGCTTAATAAAAAACTTGATAGTCATGATCCAAATTCTTATAATAATCTTATTTTTATGTATTTTTGCTGTTCTCTATCTGTCAAAGCCAAAATGGTTGGAAAAAAGAATGCCGTGGATATGGGAACATATAGGGGCGCCTATTTTCCGATATTATTTTGTAACAACTGTTAGGAAAATAACGATTATATATTTTTCTACTTTTGGTGCGATTGCTGCTGCCAACCCGATTTTAAAATTATGTTTTAAGATAAATTGGAATACTAAAAACGGAGATATTTGGGCAAGCCTTGATTGGGGGAATGATTGGATAGATATTACTTGCGTTATATTAGCATTACTACTTACTTTTGCTTATTGCATTTACATTCTGTATGAAAGGAAGAAATTACAAATCCCTTCTGATGAGGCCTTGGCTGGTATTAAAAATATAGGAGAGTCAAACGGTAGGAAGCTTGAGGCTGCACTTAATAGATTGTCAAATACAAGTATTACAAAGTCGCTTATTCCTCAATTACAAGATTCTATAAAATCACTTCATATAAAGACTGCTGATGACATATTGGAAAAATTGAAAGTATTGGTCTTGCAAGAGAAATTTGTGGATTTTCCTCTATTGATGCAATTGGAATACAATATCGGAAGATGTATGCGGTATGCAGATGAGAAAAAAGCATTGGCTGCTTTTAATAATGCTTATCAGGCAATGGAGAAGGCGCAGTTGTTTGATCAAGATGTAGCCATAGCAAAAATATTTTGTTTGTGTAAAAATGGTGAGTATGATAAGACATTTGCAATTATTGAACAACTTAAAGAACGTAATTGCAATAGCATTTGGACAATAATTCCGACGATTCTGTCATCGGAAAATCCTTTTGATACTTATGATAATCAACCCGTAGAATTGAAAGCCAATCAAGAATTACTTGCCAATCTTTTGTTATTAGATGAAGGTAAGCATTTTAATCCTGAAAAATTGGATTTTGAGAATTTTTTTCTTGTAGAATTGAAGGAACTTACCTTGGATAACATACCTCTTTGGGCTTTGCATTTTAGTGTGTTACAGACTCGTTTCCTAAATGAATGGATGATTGGGCCCGAAGGAAAAAACAAGAAAGAGGTCAAAGTGTCTAAAGAATTATATGATGAAACAGAGAAGTATCTACGATTGCAGGCTAAGACAGAGCTTGGAAAGATATTTCCTGATATAGACTTTATTCATGCATGGGTAGCATATATTCATGACCATAGTCCTCTTTGGATAGATAAAATAAAAAGTTATTCTTACTCTCCTCAAAATAAGGATTTATATTTTATTGCAATAGCTTCAATGCTTGTATCTGAAAATAAAATGAAAGAGGCTGTAGATTTTCTTGGAAATTCAGTGAAAGCTGTAAGTTTGAACATTTTAGGGTATAGATTAAAATTTGCATTTCAATTAGGGCAAACTGAAACGATTAAGGAAATCTTCTCTCTTGTAATATCGGCTAACGAACACATAGAAGATAATTTATTAGCAAATCTTCTATCTTGTATCCAGTATTATAATTCTGCTGTTTTTGATTTTGTTCCGAAACTCCATTTCGAGGATGACGTAAAGAAAAGATGCGTGGTTGCTGTAGCTTTATTCTTTGCTGAAAAAAATGTTGATATGGACTATCTGAATAAGCATATTAATGAAATCCCTAATATACTGAAGCCTTATGTAGCCATGATTTTCGAGAAGTATGTTGGAGTAGATTCTGCGATTAATATCATAGAGCCTATTGTGGATTATCATTATTTCGACATTCGAGCTTTCATTTATTTTAATCTTTTACGTAAGGAACAACGCTATGGAACAAAATTATATGATTTTTGTGAAAAGGTGAGGAAAAATGGAAGCCAAACAGAAGAAACTTTACTCTGTGAACTCCAGATGGCAGAAAAATTGGAAGATTTTGGCAAGGCTCTTGAAATAACCACGATGATGATGAATAACTCAAAACGAACAGGGGTGTTTGTAGAACATCATCTCATGGCTCTATATAAGAACAAAAAGAAGGATGATATTGCACAATTTTATCCTCATCTCAAAGAATATGTTTTTGACAATGTAAATTCTATCAAAAATATATTTAATGTCTATTTGTTGGTAGACATGTATGTTGAGGCACTGGACTTTCTATATTCACAGGTAGAAGTTGGCATTTCTCAGGAACTTCGTGATTTCTATTATCAAGCGTCAATGAACAAGGAAATTGGCAACTTAGTACATAAGCAGTATGATGTTATTGAAACAGGAAGCTATGTAATGGTTGATATTGATGGGCAAAAAGATTATTTGGAAATCTTACTTTGTTCACAATATGACATTCTGATAGGGAAAAGACCAGGTGATAGTATTGATATTGAATTATTTAATCATTCGCAGCATGTAGAAGTGTTGGCGATATTTAATAAATACCACAAGCTCTATATGGAAATAATGAAAGAGATACATGAGCATAAAAGCAAATCTATACGTTCATTTACAATTGAAGATTTAGAAAGCGGCGATGGTGTTTTGGCGAATTTGGGAAAATTGTCAGGCTCTGACGAGAACTATAAAAAAGCATGGAATGAAGCTGTTGAAAAATATAAAAATGGAGAAACCACATTATATGAATTAGTTGAGGAATCATCATTGGTGGCTAATTTGTATAATAAAATTTTTGGTGATTTTATAATATGTTCTTTGCCAAGAAATATCATTATGGCAAAATTGCAGAACTCTAAAATTGATATTGCAAGTTTGCAGCCTGTGCTGGATTTTAGTGGCTTGATTCTTATGCAGGAATTATCTGTTAGATTTAATCTAAAATTCAAAAATAAATTTATACTTCCTAAGTCTATTGAAACTGCTATACAAAATACTCTGTCTGCAGAGAAGAAGGGAATTCCTTCTTTTATAGAACCAAAAGTATTAGCCAATTTGACAATAGAAACAAGTAATGGTAAACTTGAAGAATCACCATTTGTTTCTAAATTAAAATCATTATTAGAATGGGTAACGTTAAATTGTTCTGTAGAGAGCAATAAAGAAATATTGAATCATGATTCTAAAGATATTGTTAGTGTTACACACCGAATGTTTTTAGATTCGACGATGCTTACACTAAATAAAAATAGGGTGTTAATTTCTGAGGATTGGGTTGTGTCAATAATGGCATATTGTCCCAACAACTACTGCGCTATGTCTGTAACAAATTGGCTTGCTTTAACAAGAACAGATTCCATACAAGAAATAGATGACTATATTTTCGGATTAAAATATTTAGGATGTGAAATAACAAGTGACCACATCTTTAAAATTCCATTTTTAGATGCGACAACAAAAAAGCAAGTTTTGCCAGTCTTGGTTGAAAATATAAAACGTTTCAAACCAGTTTCTGCAGTGAAAGAAGCGGCAATAAGACTTATTGATGGTAGAATATTTACACCAGACATTACGAATTTTGTATTAAGCATTTTTATTGCTTTGTTTAAAGATATGGACTATGTTCAAGCAATTCGGTTAAAGGTACAACTTCAGAAAAGTCATTGTAATGAAATGTACAGACAGCTATTGGAAGATGCTTACAAAATTACACATCCATTGATATTATAAGATGTAGGGAATTGACATAAAATTATGAACACAAATACGGATTTTGACAAGATAGATAAAGTACTCTCGAAAATATCGGGCAAGGAGATGAAAGGCTTTGTTCGTCAGTATGCTGCTACGCATGAGGACTTCGCTACCGCTTTGGTGGAAAAGTATTGGAAGCCGGAGCGTGGTAACTATAAGGAGCAGGTGGAGGCTTGCTTTGCCCATGCTGGTGTGTTGGGTAAGAGATTCGGGCAACCCCAACTGGACTGGAGGAAGATAGAGCAAGACCTGGGGGCAATGATGAGGAAAGCCAAGAGCATGAAGAAGAAAGGTAATCTGATTGATGCTGCCTTGATTGCTGGATATGTGATGACTATCACTTGCCGAGAGTTCAAGCACGACCACTTGGCTTATACTCCTGCCAGGTATGATGTGTGGGCAGAAGAAAACAAGGTACTGAAGGACATTGTCACTCTGTCGGCAGACATGGTGAGGGAGTTGTTGATCAATAGTGATGAGATTGAGGAGGATTCCCGTTTGGGTATGCTTGGGGAGATTGCTGAGCAATGTGAGGAAATTGGCGACAACTATTTCATGCGCTTTGAGTGGTTTGTGGATGAGGCGATGCCGTTGCTTTGCGGTGATGATGAAAAGGCGTATCTGGCCCATATCAGCAAGCGATTGAAAAAAAAGAAAGAGAAATACTTCCATTATCGCTATTACATCCAAAAGGCTGATTACTGGGCTGCACATGGAAAGCGTGAGAAGGCTGAGAAACTGATGTGGGAGAAACGTGATGATGAGAATATCCGTGACCATTATATCGACAGCCTCATTGAATGGGGTGAGTATAAGAAGGCGGTAGAGGTGATAGACGATAACAAGGATGACTTTCAAACCTACTCCAAGAAATGGGAGAATAAAGTGGTGAAAGCATTGAAACTGTCAGGTGATAAGGATTGGCTGATAGAAGAATGCAAGAAACGATTTGTCGTCAGTGGCTATCGAATCAAATATTACGAGGCTCTGAAGGAGGTGATAGACAGAAATGAATGGCCTGCCTTCTTTGATGAGCTTTGGAAAATGCCTGATTGGGAGCATGACTATGAGGATGCAGAAGCCAAGATCCTCATCAAGGAGGAACGGTTGGACTTGCTCAAGGATATGTTTGAGCATAAGCATTGGAACTTATGGGAACTTTATCCTGAATATATCAAGTATGTACCCAAGCAAGACCATGCTTTTGTGGGTGAGATACTATTCAAGGACATCAAGAGATTGGCTTTGCTCAAGGAAAAGCCAAAGGAGTTCAACTGGCTGTTGGGACAAATAGAGAGGGTAATGAGAAAGTCTGCTGTTGTAGATAAAATTATCAAGAATGGCATCAAACAGCTAATTGCGGATTATCCCGACAAATATTATTTCAAGAGTTATTTGGGAAGCATTTTGTAGTAATGTTGAATGTTAAGTGTTGAATGTTTAATGTTGATTTTTTAAGGCTAATATTATGACAAGAGAAGAATTTGCAGAGAGATGGCAGCAACAGCATTATCCTACGATGGATTTACGGGCTGAGGTGCCTTTCTATTACGACATATATCAAAGGATTTGCTCCGTTGCGAAAGATGGATGCAAGAAAATCAATGAGTTTTATGTTATCCAGATACTGTTGTATGTGGAGAACATGGGACATCTAAAATTGGATGGCGTATATGCCCAGCTGTATCGCCGTTCGGAAGATATGGTGGGACATTGGTGCGGATTGATGGAGTTGTCTGCTCCAACAGTGAACGCAGTGAAGATGATTGTGGGTGAAGCTATAGGAACAGCTCCTGATAGTGGTCTTGTGAAATGGGTTCAAGAGAGCGTGGCATCTCAGAATTTCAACGAATTGAAGTCTGTGGCTTTGTTCTTTGCCCATGCTGACTTAGCTGTCGGTTTGCTCTTTCCAAATAGTCATTACCGAGAAGAGGTATATCTGCAACTCTTCAATGAGGATAGCAGGATTGCATCCAACATGGTGTCCTCTGACTTTGCTTTCAACTGGAAGGATAAGGAGGGAGTAACGGTGATGCAACGCCTCGGACATTGCTTTGAGCGGATGGGAGATGCGGTAACGGCACATTCCCTTTCCACTATCAGAGGTATTCGATTGGACTGCTACCGTGTGGTGGCATCGAAGGATGGCAAATTGACCTTGATGAACAAGGATAACGAGCAGTACGCTCCTGTTGTTGTCACGACTCTTATGCCTGATGGACACCAAGAGAAGTGTCTTATATGTCAGATGGTGGGATGGAATGGTGAATATTATATCAATGGTTCTGGCATGTGGATGGATATGGCTGTCTATGAAAGATGGGACAACAAGAAACTATGGAATGGTATCGAGGAGGATGAGCGTGATGACTGTTCCTGTTCCTACTTTACGACACCTTCTGGTGAGCATGTAAGTTGCTATGAGGATGCTTATGGCGAGGAAGATCCTGATGAGATTTTAGACTTCGATTTATGGGGAAATCTTGATTTCAATCTTGGTGAGGATCCTATTGAGGCGGAAGCAGCAAGGAAGCGGAAGCGTAACAGAGAGGAAGGCCGAAAGCAACCGAATTACAAGTACAAGCCTACAGGTAAGAGTCCTTCACAATATTTTGTAAGAAAGATCAATGAGGTGTTTAAGTGGACGGTGGAGGATTCCACTGACCTCAACTATGGTCTGCGTGTGTTGGAAGGTTGGATGAAGCAAGCGCATGTTTATCTGGAAAGCAACAACTATGCTTATGCTAATTTTATCGCCTCGTCTATTGTCTTCAGTGGTGCCAACTACTCAGATTGGTATATCGCAGACTATCCGAAACAGGCTACTCGCATGAAAAAGATTGTGCGTGATGGCTATGAGGTGGTAATGGAGACATTGCCACACGACCCTTCCAACTGGAGAGAAGCCTTTGCGAAGATGTTGAAGCAATTGAAGTCTTATGGTTGGGAGATTTTCAAAGGCAAAGGGACTTTTGACCTTGATAAAGCCATCAAGGATGTTGAGAATCTATTGAAGAAATAATTTCTTTTGAATGAAGGATATCAAGCTATTTGATTATCAAGAGGATATGAAGGAACGGATTGAGAAGGCGTTGTGCCTTCATCGGTCCGTGATGGTACAAATGCCGACGGGAACAGGTAAGACATACCTGTTAACAGCAGTCATTGACTCTTTTGTGAGCAACAATCCAATGGAGAAAGTATGGATTGTAGCCCATAGAAGAGAACTTGTGTCGCAGATAGATGAAACCGTAAGAAAGTTTCATTCCTATTCCACATCAAACACCTATTCCCTATTGTCATCCGTCAAGGCGATGTCCATTCAGTGGTTGATGAGACACTATGACGAGATAGAGGAAGAACCAGGAATGATAGTGATTGACGAGGCGCACCATGCTCTTGCAAAGACCTATAAGGAGATGTGGGAGAGATTCCCGAAGGCTAAGTTTCTGGGACTGACGGCTACCCCTTGCCGATTGAACGGCAAAGGATTCACAGACCTCTTTGACGTGTTGGTGCAGTCGTGGGGTATTCCCGAGTTTATCAGCAAGGGAAGATTGGCGACATACGATTTCGTGAGCATCAAATCGGATGGTGTGACGCAACGGCTCATCGACTCCTTGCAGAAGCGAGGAGCAGATGGTGACTATCAGAACAAGGAAATGGATATGTTGCTGAATAAGAAGCCGAGCATCGAAAGGCTCTATCGGAGTTTGGAAGAATATGGTAAAGACAGAAAGGGCATCGTGTATGCAATCAATATTTCTCATGCCCAGAAAATCACAAAACTATATCAGGAACATGGCGTAAAAGCCATAGCTATAGACTCGAAGACTCCTGCCACGGAAAGACAACAAGATATTGAAGCCTTCAAGAAAGGTGATATCCAAGTACTAGTGAATGTGGATATCTTCTCGGAGGGATTTGACTGTCCGGATGTAGAGTTTGTACAGTTGGCTCGACCAACGCTGTCGCTTGCCAAGTATCTGCAGATGGTGGGACGAGGACTGCGAGTAGCTAAGGGGAAGAAGAACTGTGTGATACTGGACAACGTGGGACTGTATCGAGTGTTCGGATTGCCTTCGCAAGTATGGAACTGGAATGCGATGTTCGAAGGAAAGCAGAAAGTTGGCAAGAAAAAGGAGACTCCGAAGGAAAGAGAGTTTTTCCTGATGAACGAGGTGCAAGACGGTATTCAGATTCATCCAGACTCGGAAATGATGATGGTGATGAGCCATGAAGAATTGCTCCAAACAATACAGTATCGTGAGTTTGTGGATAGCAAAGGGGAGTTTGCCATCATCAAGCTGCCTGATGGAAAGATGACGGTAGTGAACCGACAAGGAGAACAAGTACTGGAGCCAGGCGATTACTACGACATGAAACTACTGAACGGAAACATCCTGTTCTACCGACCTCGCAGAAAGGAGGTATGCTATTATGACCTGTTGGCAAAAGCTGTCATCGATGATGGCACTAACGTAGCAGAGACTCCACACGTTGTCAACATAAAAGGATGGGAGTTTATAGAATATAACGACATCTTCATGTCTAGAACCCAAGAAGAGTTTTCTTTGCCCTATCGTCCTTCACAATATGATTTTCAGAATTATGGGTACTATATGATATTCAGATTCAGACCTTCTGCTCCCGGTTGTCAGGTATGGTACTATCGTGAGGGTGATGAAGGGAAGATGCGCATGAGCAATGGAGAGAGCAGGAATGTGTGTTTCCTGCGTAATGATTACGAACATGTGTATTGGCTATGTGCTGTTCTGTATGGTGATTGTATCGTTGTTATGGACAGCAAGCAGGACTACTACCTAGTGGATTCAAATTTGAAGAAGACCTATATAGGATGCAACAATCCAAAGAATGAGAAGGAAGATTTGAATGTCGTGATGCCTCGCCTTGGCAAGAAATACTATAAAGAGGCGATGTTGCAAAAGAAGGAAATGGAAGCAAGCGAGATGCTTCTTTTGCATGAGAAGTCAGAGGCAGGACATGTGGAATTGTACCAAGCAGGAAAGAAATGGGGCGTGAAGGTAGATGGTAAAGTTATCGTGCCACCACTCTACCACAATATAGCGCAACCTGTCGGTGCCTATTGCGCCTTTGAAGAGATTCCCAGACATTGGGGCGTTATGACATTGAAAGGAAAAGTGATTGTTGATGCCAAATATGAGAAGGTGGAGATTCGTGACAATGGATTTGCCGTGGTAACAGGTATCACGGGTAAAACACAGACTATAAATCTTTTAAAGTTAAAAGAGTAAAAAGGTAAAAAAGTAAAAGGACTTTTTGCTCTTTGAAATGACTATGAAGAAGATAAAGCTTTTTGATTATCAGGAGGATATGGTGAAGAGAGTGCAAGAGGCATTCAAGCATCATGATGCTGTCATGGTGCAAATGCCGACGGGTACGGGAAAGACGTATCTGCTTGCCGCCCTCGTAGGTTTGTTCTTGAAAGAGGAAGTGTGGGTGGTAGCCCATCGTCATGAACTCGTTTCACAAATCAAGGACACCTTGGAAAATTTCTTCTCTTCCCTAAAATCCACCTCCATCAAAGTGACATCGATACAATGGCTGTCGAGACACTATGGAGAGATGGAAGAGAAGCCGGGACTTATAGTGATAGACGAGGCACATCATGCTTTGGCTGAGACTTACGCAGAAGTGATGAATGCCTATCCGAAGACGAAGAAGTTGGGACTGACGGCTACACCCTATCGCTTGAACGGCAAGGGATTCACGGATTTGTTTGACACCCTGCTGTGCTCATGGAGCATGGAGAAGTTTATTGCCGAAGGACGATTGAGTCTTTATGACTACTACTCCATCAAGCCTGACAGCGCATCCCAGCTGCTGATAGACTCGTTGCAGAAGCGAGGTGCTGATGGTGACTATCAGCAGAAGGAACTGAATGAAGTGATGGATGTGAGACCATCACTCGAAAGACTATGCCTTACCATCAAGGAGTATGTGCCCGGAAAGAAAGGTATCGTATATGCTATCAGTATTCAACATGCAGAGCATATTGCAGAGTTCTATCGGGAGAATGGTATCAAGGCTGTAGCGATTTCGAGCAAGACACCGCTTGCGGAGCGGCAAGAGCTTATTGAAAGATTCAAATCATCCTCGCTCTCCTCTTCCCTAAATTCCTCTTCTGATGATATTGAAGTGTTGGTGAGTGTGGATTTGTTCTCGGAGGGCTTTGATTGTCCTGATGTGGAGTTCATACAGTTGGCAAGACCTACGCTGTCATTGGCTAAGTATATGCAGATGGTGG
>ERZ1034781.1075-NODE-1075-length-12371-cov-3.303264_pt1 | contig 12371 bp, 8 predicted proteins | sample MGYA00520700_ERZ1034781 | MGnify/ENA primary metagenome ERZ1034781 (study PRJEB33766, sample SAMN09781709) | gut metagenome | biome: gut microbiome | host: Homo sapiens | place: Madagascar | study: EMG produced TPA metagenomics assembly of the PRJNA485056 data...
TTCAGGAAGTGGTTTTATGTATCTTTCCGATATTTTCTTTCTGATATTCGACATTTTTCTGCCAATTTTGCACATTTCCCTTCCAGCGATTCACCTGTCAGAAAAACACTTCGTATTCCATCGAAAGAAACATTTCATTACGAGGTGATGCGGCGTTCCCTCGATGCACGGAAAAAGCCGTCATTGTTTTATGTATATTGCATCTATGTAACGATCCGTCAGGAAAACAGCATCGTAAAAAAACTGCATCAGCCTTCCGTCAGCCTTGTGACAGAAACCGGTTACCGTTTTTCGGAAATGGGGCATGAGCGTTTAAACCGGCGTCCGGTGATTGTGGGAGCCGGTCCCTGTGGTCTTTTTGCAGCCTGGCAGCTGACACTTGCAGGATATGCACCGCTTATTTTAGAGCGCGGGAAACAGGTAGAAGACCGCAGTGCGGACGTTGAACGCTTCTGGAAAACCGGTATTCTGCAGCCGGATTCCAATGTACAGTTTGGAGAAGGTGGGGCAGGAACCTTTTCCGATGGAAAATTAAACACGGTGGTGAAGGATCCGTCCGGAAGAAACCGTTATGTACTGGAAACATTCGTAAAATTTGGGGCACCATCGGAGATTCTTTATGATGCAAAACCACATATCGGAACCGATATTCTGGCGAAGGTGATCAAAAATATGAGGGATTACCTGATCGAACACGGTGCGGAGTTTCGTTTTCAGACCTGCTTAAAAGACATTCAGATAAAAGAAAATGCACTGCAGGCACTTGTGACGGAGGATGATACGGTGATTCCGGCAGACGTTGCCATTCTTGCACTTGGACACAGTGCAAGGGATACCTTTATGATGCTGCACCGGCACCAGCTTCCGATGGAAGCCAAAAATTTTGCCGTGGGATTCCGCGTGGAACATCCCCAGCAGATGATCGATGATGCCATGTACGGAAACGGAAAAAGAAACGCCCTGCGGCTTCCTGCCGCACCCTATAAGGTGACGTCCAATTTTCCAAACGGACGCGGGGTATATTCCTTTTTCATGTGTCCGGGCGGTTATGTCGTAAATGCTTCCTCCATGAAGGAAAAAACCTGTGTCAATGGTATGAGTTATTCGGGCAGAAGTGGGAAAAACGCAAATTCTGCCATTATTGTTTCGGTTTCCCCTGCCGATTACGGAGCACAGGATCCACTTGATGGCATGCACTTTCAGGAAACACTCGAACATAAAACTTATCAGCTGGGAAACGGAAAGATTCCGCAGCAGCTGTTTGGCGATTACCGGCAGAATATCGCAAGCCAAGGATATGGAGATTTTAATTCCCAGACAAAAGGGCAGACCTGCTTTGCAAATCTCAGAGGTCTGATGACAGAGGACATGGAACATTCCTTTTTGCTTGGAATGGAACATTTTTCGAACATTATTCCGCAGTTTGACCGGTCTGATGCGATTCTTTCCGGCATGGAAACACGCACCTCATCTCCGGTGCGGATCATGCGGGATACAAATGGAGAGAGCCGTGTGCACGGAATTTATCCGGGTGGAGAAGGCGCAGGATATGCGGGAGGCATTATGTCGGCAGCGATGGACGGTCTGCGTCTGGCTGATGATGTGATGAAACGTTATCATCCGGTTTATTAGAAAGAGAGAAAAAAGTGAAACAAGAAGTAACACCAATGATGCAGCATTATCTGCAGACAAAAGAAGAATACAAAGACTGTATCCTGTTTTACCGTCTGGGTGATTTTTATGAAATGTTTTTCGAGGATGCCAAAACAGTTTCAAAGGAACTCGAACTGACGCTGACAGGAAAAAGCTGTGGGCTGGAAGAACGGGCACCGATGTGCGGGGTTCCGTTTCATGCCGCAGACGGATATATCAACCGGCTGGTCAAAAAAGGATACAAAGTAGCAATCTGTGAACAGGTGGAAGATCCGAAACTGGCAAAAGGAATTGTCAAACGGGAAGTCATCCGTGTAGTCACTCCGGGAACCAACATTGATATGCAGTCGTTAGACGAGGCAAAAAACAATTATCTCATGTGTATCGTATATATCGGGGATAAATACGGCATTGCGACGACCGACGTTACGACCGGAGATTTCTTTGTAACGGAAGTGGACAGTGAACGAAAACTGTTGGACGAGCTGAATCGTTTCAGTCCGACAGAAATCATCTGCAACGAGCCGTTTTATATGAGCGGGGTAGATATCGATGATATGAAGGAGCGCATGGGAATTGCGGTATCCGCTCTGGATTCCTGGTATTTCGGGGATGATCTGGCAAAGGAAACGCTGTTGTCCCATTTTCATGTACAGAGTCTGGAAGGGCTGGGACTGATGGATTACGACTGTGGTGTGATTGCCTCCGCGGCATTACTGAAATATCTGTATGAAACACAAAAGAACACCCTTTCTAATATTCTGGAACTCCGTCCGTATTCCATCGGGAAATATATGATCATTGACAGTTCCTCCCGGAGAAATCTCGAACTGGTAGAGACCATGCGGGAAAAACAAAAGCGTGGTTCCCTGCTCTGGGTACTGGATAAGACAAAGACGGCAATGGGTGCCAGACTTCTGCGCTCTTACGTGGAACAGCCGCTGATCGACAAAACAGAGATATTAAAACGGCAGGAACTGATTACAAATTTAAATGATCAGGAGATCACCCGGGAAGAATTGCGGGAATATTTAGGACCAATATATGATCTGGAACGTCTGATTACCAGAATTACATACCAGACCGCCAATCCGCGGGATATGATTGCTTTTTGCAATTCTTTAGAAATGCTGCCTCCAATTAAAACACTGCTTGAGGATTTAAAGGGAGAGCTTGCCACCGGAATCCGGGAACATTTTGACTGTCTGGAAGATCTGTGTGCACTTTTGAAGTCTTCCATCAACGATGATCCTCCGATTTCCGTACGTGACGGCAACATCATAAAAACCGGATACAATGAGGAAGTGGACCGGCTGCGGAACGCATCAACGGATGGAAAGAAATGGCTGGCAGACTTAGAGGGCAAAGAACGCGAAAAGACTGGAATTAAGAACCTGCGTATCAAATACAACAAAGTGTTTGGATATTATCTGGAAGTGACCAATTCCTTTAAGGATCAGGTGCCGGATTACTATGTGAGAAAGCAGACACTGACCAATGCCGAGCGCTATATTACGCCGGAATTAAAAGAACTCGAAGATACGATTCTCGGTTCCCAGGATCGTCTGGTCGAATTAGAATACGATCTGTTCCGCCAGATCCGGGATACCATCGCGGATAATGTTGCACGTATTCAGGCAACCGCACGGGCAGTGGCGCAGATTGATGTGTTTGTTTCCCTGGCACTTGTGGCAGGACAGAATAATTACTGCAAACCAAAGATCAACGAATCCGGCGTGATTGATATCAAAGGCGGCCGTCATCCGGTTGTCGAAAAAATGATTGTCAATGATATGTTTATAGACAATGACACGTATCTGGACAATCACAATAACCGGATTTCCATCATTACCGGTCCGAATATGGCAGGAAAATCTACCTATATGCGCCAGAGCGCACTGATCGTTCTGATGGCACAGATTGGAAGCTTTGTTCCGGCAGAATCTGCCAACATTGGAATTGTGGACCGGATTTTCACGCGTGTCGGGGCTTCAGATGATCTGGCAAGCGGGCAGAGTACCTTTATGGTAGAAATGAATGAAGTGCCAAATATTCTTCGCAATGCCACAGCGAACTCCCTTCTGATTCTTGATGAAATCGGACGCGGAACCAGTACCTTCGACGGACTCAGCATTGCCTGGGCGGTTGTCGAATATATCAGCAATCCCAAATTACTGGGAGCAAAAACACTGTTTGCCACACATTATCATGAACTGACGGAACTGGAAGGAAAACTAAACAGTGTCAATAATTATTGTATTGCGGTCAAGGAAAAAGGAGACGACATCGTCTTTTTGCGCAAGATTGTAAAGGGCGGCGCAGACAAAAGTTATGGAATACAAGTTGCTAAACTGGCAGGGATTCCGGAACTTGTGATTAACCGCGCAAAAGACATTGTCAACCAGCTTTCTGCAAACGATATTACGGAAACCGTGAAAAATATATCCGTGGAAGGACAAGCCTCCGGCAAAAAGAAAAAACCGCATCTCGATGAGGTGGATTTGACACAGATGTCATTGTTTGACACCGTAAAAGATGACGATATCATTCAGGAACTGCGGGACGTGGATATCAGCCACATGACCCCGATGGATGCACTCAATAAACTGTATGAACTTCAGAACAAAGTTAAAAACCGCTGGTAGGATATAAAAAAGGAAAAACGAATGAGCAAAATTGCGTTATTAAGTCAGGAGACAATTGATAAGATTGCAGCAGGAGAGGTCGTGGAACGCCCAAGCTCTGTGGTAAAGGAGCTTGTGGAAAACGCCATTGATGCAGGGGCATCCGCCATTACCGTGGAGATCAAAGAAGGGGGCATTTCCCTGATCCGCATCACGGACAATGGATGCGGAATTCCAAAAGAAGAAGTTCCACTGGCCTTTTTGCGGCATTCAACCAGCAAAATCCGCAGTGCAGAAGATCTGATGTGTGTACATTCTTTAGGATTCCGTGGGGAAGCACTCTCCAGCATTGCTGCTGTTTCCAGAGTGGAAATGATCACCAAACCAGCCGATGCCCTGACCGGCACCCGGTACGTGATCGAAGGCTCAAAAGAAATTGCAGACGAAGAAATCGGTGCTCCCGATGGCACAACATTTCTGGTCCGGGACCTGTTTTACAATACCCCTGCCAGACGCAAATTTTTAAAGACGGCACAGACAGAGGGCACCTACATCAGTGACATGCTGGAAAAACTTGCCCTGTCCCATCCGGATATTTCTTTTAAATATATCAACAACAACCAGACAAGACTGCACACTTCCGGAAACGGGAAAAAACGGGATCTCATTTACCATATTTACGGACGTGAGATTGCGGCGGCACTGTTAGAGGTAAACTACAAGGGAGAATATTTCTCCCTTTCCGGCTATATTGGAAAACCTGTGATTAACCGCGGAAACCGGAATTACGAAAACTATTTTATCAATGGACGCTACATCAAAAGTTCTCTGCTTTCCAGATCGATAGAAGAGGCTTATCATAATTTCCTGATGCAGCACCAGTACCCGTTTACAGTTTTGTATTTCACATTTCCGGGGGATACCCTTGATGTGAATGTACATCCGACAAAAATGGAACTGCGGTTTGGACACAATCAGGAAATTTACAAAGAATTGTGTGATGTTCTCTTCGGACTGCTTTCCCATAAGGAACTGATTCCGGAAGTTCCGGTAGATGAAGCAGAACATAAAAAAAAGAATCTTCCCCCGGCATACAAAGAACCGATTCCGGAACCATTTGAAAAGCGCAGAATCAATGAAATCCGACAGCAGCATCACCAGCCTCCGATTCCGGAAAAACCGGTTTCTCCTGTGGCTTCGCCTGTGCCATCAAAAAAAACACCGGCATTTGAGCCGTATGTGCCACAGCATCCGGATAAAACCATGGTACGGGAATCCTTTGACCCGTTCCCAAAGCGGGAGGAAACAGCCTCTCCTGCAGATATTCCCAAAAAACAACCAGCTGGCGAACAGATGACCCTTGCCGCTGCTTCACCGGAATTTTTAACGGATGATGCCCGCAAAAAGCACCGCATCATCGGACAATTGTTTCAAACCTACTGGCTGATCGAATACGAGGATAAATTGTATATCATGGATCAGCATGCGGCACATGAAAAGGTACTTTTTGAACGGATGATGGCAAAATTAAAAGAAAAAGAATTTACATCCCAGGCAGTCAGCCCGCCCATTGTGCTGAGTCTGGATGCCCATGAGCAGGAAATGTTAGAGACGTATCTGCCGGAAATCAAAAAATTCGGGTATGAGATCGAAAATTTCGGTGGCAGAGAATATATGATCTCTGCAGTACCGGATAATCTGTACCATATTGACATGAAAGATCTGTTTATCGAAATGCTTGATGATTTTTCCAACCTGACCGGACGGCAGACACCGGAACTGATACTGGAAAAAGTAGCCACCATGTCCTGCAAGGCAGCGGTAAAGGGAAATCATAGACTGAGCCTGCCGGAAGTGGATGCACTCATGACGGAATTGCTGACGCTGGAAAATCCGTTTTGCTGTCCACACGGCCGGCCAACCATCATTTCCATGTCAAAATACGAAATAGAGAAAAAATTTAAGAGGATTGTTTCATGAAACCACTTGTCATTCTTGCAGGTCCCACAGCCGTCGGGAAAACCGCTTTATCAATAAAACTTGCAAAAAAAATAAACGGCGCCGTTATTTCCGCGGATTCGATGCAGGTATATAAACACATGGATATCGGTTCTGCAAAAGTCATGCCGGAAGAGATGGAGGGAATCCCCCATTATCTGATCGATGTGTTAGAGCCGTCCGAAGAGTTTAATATTGTCCGTTTTCAGCAGATGGCAAAAGAGGCCCTGCAGCAGATCTATGCCGCCGGACAGATCCCGATTATCGCCGGCGGAACCGGATTTTACATCCAGTCACTGTTGTACAACATAGACTTTTCCAAAGAGGAATCCAATACGGCATACCGTACAGAACTTACGGCATTTGCAAAAGAATACGGGGCGCATGCCCTGCATGAAAAATTAAAAGAAATTGATCCGGTTTCTTATGAAACCATTCATGAAAATAATATCAAACGGGTCATCCGTGCACTGGAATTTTACCATCAGAACCATACGCCGATTTCCGCACACAACGAAAAAGAACATCAGAAAATATCTCCGTATCGTTTTGCATATTTTGTACTGACGGACGAACGGGAAAAATTATACCGGCGCATTGATCAGCGCGTGGACTTAATGATGGAGCAGGGACTTCTTACAGAAGTAAAAACGCTGTATGATATGGGATGCCGCAAAGATATGGTTTCCATGCAGGGACTGGGATACAAAGAAATTTTAGATTATCTGGACGGCAGCTGCTCCCTTGAGGAAGCGGTGTACGTGATCAAACGGGAAACCAGACATTTTGCGAAACGGCAGCTTACCTGGTTCCGCCGGGAAAAGGATGTCATCTGGCTGGACAAATCCGAATTTAATGACCGGGAAGATCATATGTTACAGAAAATGACGGATGTTTTACACGAGAAAGGAATCATACAATGAATCAGTTACTGGAAGAAAAATATAAAGAACTTGGAATTTCCGAGAAAGTTTATGCATTTGGCGAAAAAATCGAACAGGAATTAAAAAAGCGTTTTGAAAAGATTGATGCAAATGCGGAATACAATCAGATGAAAGTCATTGCAGCCATGCAGAAAAACCGTGTGAGTGCAGAATGTTTTAATATTTCGAGCGGATACGGATATAATGATATGGGAAGAGATACTTTAGAGCGGGTATATGCAGACTGTTTTGGCGGGGAAGATGCGCTGGTCCGTCCACAGATCACCTGTGGAACCCATGCACTTGCGCTCGCTCTGATGTCCAATCTGCGTCCGGGCGATGAGCTTCTTTCTCCGGTCGGAAAACCGTACGACACTCTGGAAGAAGTAATTGGAATCCGCCCATCCAGAGGTTCCCTTGCCGAATACGGAATCACTTATTCCCAGGTGGATCTGCTGCCGGACGGTTCGTTTGATTACGATGGTATCCGCAATGCAATCCATGAAAACACCCGCCTGGTAACCATCCAGCGCTCTAAGGGATACCAGACACGTCCAACACTGTCGGTCGAACGGATCGGGGAACTGATCACATTTATCAAAAATATCAAGCCGGATGTCATCTGTATGGTTGACAATTGTTACGGAGAGTTTGTGGAAGACCGGGAGCCACTTGCAGTGGGAGCGGATATGATGGTCGGTTCTCTGATTAAAAACCCGGGAGGCGGCCTTGCCCCGATTGGCGGATACATTGTAGGGAAAAAGGAATGTGTGGAAAATGCGGCATATCGCCTGACTTCCCCTGGACTCGGAAAAGAAGTAGGAGCTTCGCTTGGTGTGATCCAGTCCTTTTATCAGGGCCTCTTTCTTGCACCGACCGTTGTAAGCGGTGCCTTAAAGGGAGCCATTTTTGCGGCAGATATTTATGAAAAACTGGGGTATAAAGTGGTTCCGGACAGTACAGAAAGCCGCCATGACATTATTCAGGCTGTGGAATTTCAAAACCGGGATGCCATGATTGCTTTCTGTGAAGGAATTCAGGCTGCTGCACCGGTAGACAGCTATGTCACTCCGGAGCCATGGGCAATGCCTGGTTATGACTGTGACGTTATTATGGCAGCAGGTGCATTCGTACAGGGTTCTTCCATCGAACTTTCCGCAGACGGTCCGGTGAAACCGCCATATGCCGTTTATTTTCAGGGGGGTCTGACATGGTACCATGCGAAGCTTGGAATTCTCATGTCTTTACAGAAACTTTATGAACGCAACCTTGTTAATATAGATGAACTGTGCTAAAATAATATGAGTTTTCATGTGGCTTCGGAAAAGTAGAAAGGAACCTGTTTTGAGTCACATTTCAATGAAAAACCTGCCGGAATCGGAACGTCCTTACGAACGTTTTCAGATTCTTGGAGCAGAGGCGCTGTCGGATGCAGAGCTTCTTGCAATTATATTAAAGACAGGAGCAAAGGATTATACGGCTTTGGATCTTGCGCGTGATCTTTTGTCGGAGTGTCAGGGAAATCTTTTGAATCTGTACGAAATCGGATATGAACAGCTTTTAGAACGCAGGGGCATTGGCCCGGTCAAGGCAACACAGCTGAAAGCAATTGCGGAGCTTTCCAAGCGCATTGCCAGAACCGGACGCGGATATCATTTATCCATGAACTGTCCGTCTTCCATCGCCGATTATTATATGGAAGAACTCCGGCACCGCAGGGAAGAGGCTTTTATGGCAGCTTTCTTTGATTCCAAATGCAAATTTTTAGGAGACAGTGTGATCGCAACCGGGAGCATCAGTTATGCATATGTTTCCCCCATGGAACTGTTTCGCAAAGCACTGCTTCGAAATGCTGTTATGATCGTTATCCTGCACAATCATCCGAGTGGAGACCCAACTCCAAGCACAGAAGACAAAAAGCTTACCGAACAGATTCGGGCAGGCGCCTCGGTGTTGGGATTAACCCTTGCTGATCATATCGTAATCGGAGATCAGCAGTATTTCAGTTTTCGCGAAAATAAATTGTTATAACACAAGAAAAGGGAGAAGACAATGAGTAACAATATTTATGGTATTGACTTCGGTACATGTAATTTTAAAGTATTCAGTAAATCCAGTGGAAAAGTGGTATCTGAAAAAAACACCATTGCCATTATCAACAAAACGCAGATTTATGCGTATGGCGATGATGCCTATGCAATGTATGAAAAAGCACCGGAAAGCATCAACGTTACGTTTCCGGTTTCTACGGGAGTGATCGCAGATTACAATTTTCTGCAGACCATGATTTTTGATTATATTGAGAAAAAATTAAAAGGAAGAGTAAAGAATGCAGAATTTCTTGTCGCAGTACCGACAGACATTACCGATGTAGAAAAACGTGCATTCTTTGAACTTTTTTATAAAAGCAAATTTCGTCCGAAAAACGTTATGCTCTGTGAAAAACCACTTGCAGATGCCGTTGGACTTGGGATTGATGTAAATCAGCCTACCGGAGTCATGGTCGTGGATATGGGAGCAGACACGATCGAAATTTCTGTGATTTCTCTCGGAGGACTTGTACTCAGTGATCTGATGCATTTCGGGTCCAATCGTCTCGATGAGTCCATCATCAGCTATATCCGCAGGGAATTTAACCTTGTGATCGGAAAGAAAACCGCCAAAGCATTAAAAGAAGAGCTTGGAAGCGGACTTCCGGGAAGACAGGAAACGATGACCGTTGTTGGTCTGGATGTCGTAAGCGGTCTTCCGGTAGAACGTGAAATTACCGCAGAGGTTGTCTATGAAGCAATCAAAGCAAATCTTGAATCGATCTGTTCGTCTATCAAACTGATTCTGGAGAAAACACCACCGGAACTTGCCAGGGATATTATCTATGCAGGTATTTATATCACAGGCGGCGGATCAAAAATCAAAGATCTTGACCAGTTGTTTACACAGATTACAAATATTAAAGTAAATACCTGTGAGAATCCGGAAGAGAGCGCAGTCCGCGGTCTTTCAAAGATTGCTACGGACTCCAAATATAAACGGATTCCATTCAGCATGAAAAATACTACGTTAAAGTAAGAAACAAGGATTCGAGGATTTTATGAAAAAATTTCGCAGTTTTCGCAATAAGAAAAAGCATCTTTCAAGTAAATATATTTTGCTGATCCTTACCGGCGTGTGTATTGTTGCTCTGTTTACGAGTCTGGTATTTAATCTTTCCGGAGGTCCTTTAAATTCAGTTGCCGGATATGTATTTGTTCCGATGCAGAAGGGAATCAACAATGCCGGTTCCTGGATTTCAGGAAAAGCAAATGACTTTCAAACACTTGGAGAAGTTTTAAAAGAAAACAAAAAGCTTCAAAATCAGGTAGACGATCTGACCAATCAGTTAAACGTCACAAAGCTCGAACAATACGAACTGGACAATTACCGGGAACTTCTGGATCTGGATGATAAATATTCCGGATATCAGAAGGTCGCAGCAAATGTGATCGCCATGGACGGAACCAACTGGTTTTCAAGTTTTACGATTGACAAAGGTTCCAAAGAAGGCATCAAAAAAGGCATGAACGTCATTGCCGGAAGCGGTCTGGTCGGAATCGTCACAGACGTCGGTCCGAATTTTGCCAAGGTGCGAAGCATCATCGATGATTCCAGTAATGTAAGTTCCATGGTTCTGACCACAAAAGATAATTTCAATGTCGGTGGCAGCTTAAAGTCCATGAATCAGGATAAAGTGTTACCATTTACAGAACTCCGGGATGAAGATGATAAGGTAAAGGTCGGCGATCCGGTCGTGACTTCTTATGTGTCGGATCAGTATCAGGAAGGAATTCTGATTGGATACATTGCCTCCATTGAAAAAAATGCAAATAACCTGACAAAATCGGGAACCATTACGCCGGTCGTTGATTTTCAGCATCTGCGGGAGGTGCTTGTCATTACGACACTCAAAGACACCGGAGAAAAGGAACTGTCTTCCCAGAAGGCATCCGATACTCAGACAGAAACACAGGACAATACCGAAACACAAAAATCACAGGAGTAGGAAATGCGTAGAAAAATTGTGCTTTTTATTATTATAGCAATCTGTTTTCTCTTACAGACAACCGTTTTTCGAGCTTTGACATTTGCCAATATCGGTCCGAATCTGCTGATTATTGTGGTGTCTTCTTTTGGACTCATGCGTGGGAAAAAAGAAGGGCTGTGGGTTGGATTCTTTTGTGGATTGCTTATCGACATATTTTTTGGGTTTTATCTCGGAGGATATGCTTTACTTTATATGTACATCGGTTACATCAACGGATTGTTCAAAAAAAGATTTTACCCGGATGATATTAAGCTTCCGATGATTCTGATCGGCTCGAGTGATATCGTAAATAACCTGATGATCTATATCGTTATGTTTTTTATGCGCAGCCGGTTTTCTTTCTGGTATTATTTTACATCCATCATACTACCGGAATTTGTTTATACCATGGTGATAACCATCTTTTTGTATTTTATTCTTCTCAAGATTAATCAGAAACTTGAGGAACACGAGAAAAGGAGAGCTATAAAATTTGAGTTATGATATCAAAGATTTTCTGAAGAAATTTTTCAGTTCGCGCCTTTTTGTGCTTGCTGCGGTATTTATCGTATTTTTCGGAATTATCCTTGCAAGAATCTTTACCCTTCAGGTCGTCAACGGAAAGTCTTATCAGGAAAACTTTTCTTTAAAGATTCAGATGAAGCAGCCGATCAATGCGGCACGTGGAAATATATATGACAAAAACGGAAAGCTTCTGGCTTACAATGAACTTGCATATTCCATTTCCATCAATGACAGTACAACCTATTCAAGCACAAAAGAAAAAAACAAGGCTGTCAATGCAGAACTTGCAGAGATTCTTACGGTTTTAAAGAATAACGGTGAAACGCTGAATAATGATTTCAAAATTGACCGGAAAAAAGACGGTACATACAGCTTTAATGTATCCGGTTCCTCGCTGAACCGTTTTCGCGCAGATGTTTTCGGAAAAAGTTCTGCCGATGATCTCGAATACGACAAAGATACCGGAATCGATGAGGCAAATGCAACCGCAGAACAGATTATGGAATATCTGATGGGAAAAGATAACTTTGGCATCAGTTCGAAATACGATGGGGATCTGGCATACCGTATCGTCGTTGTCCGTTATGC
>ERZ1034781.1080-NODE-1080-length-12341-cov-10.808644_pt1 | contig 12341 bp, 11 predicted proteins | sample MGYA00520700_ERZ1034781 | MGnify/ENA primary metagenome ERZ1034781 (study PRJEB33766, sample SAMN09781709) | gut metagenome | biome: gut microbiome | host: Homo sapiens | place: Madagascar | study: EMG produced TPA metagenomics assembly of the PRJNA485056 data...
AATAGATCGAGGGCTTGACCACAATTCGCTTGAGACTCTCAAGAAAAGTCAACGAGAAGTAGCAGTGATTATTCAGTTTTGAAGGCACGTCCTTCTAAAAACACTGGACACAGTAGAACAATTGTGTTATACTGATTCAGTCATATGGTCGGTGACGATGACGGTGAGGTTCCACCTGTTCCCATTCCGAACACAGAAGTTAAGCTCACTCGTGCCCAAGATAGTTCGCTGGAAACGGCGCGTGAAAATAGGTAGTCGCCGACTTGAACAGAACGCTTCAGGATTTCTCCTGAGGCGTTTTTTGTTGCACCTTTGCATGGCTTCCGGTATAATGAAAGAAACTACCGCGAGGGAGATGAAACGATGGACTGGGTCATGTGTCTGCTGCCAATGGCAGTGTGCTTTGTGGGCGTTCTTTTGACGGTGAAGATAAGCAGAAATCACAAGTGTGTTCTGGCGGCTGCCGGGGTGGTGCTGTTTCTGTGCGTGGCGTTTGGCTCCCTTGTGGTGTACCGGGTGCAGAAGATTGCCAAGCCCATCCGGGAAAGCGATACGCTTGCCGTGGCGGAAATGAACCTGAACTCGTTCCGGGGCAATGTGGAGATGAACGATTTCCAGACCGATGCTTCGACAGAGCTGTATCAGGCGCTCGAAGAATATCTGGGCAAGAAAATCTACCTGCCCGGCATCAATCAGGATACCTTCGACGCGGGTGGGCAGGATGTGGTCCTTCAATTCGGCAGCGATGACAAGGCGAAGGTCTGGCTTGCGTTCTATGCGGACAGCCGAATCTGCTTGGTCAATGGGAAAAAAGCCTACGTTTTTCCGAACGGAAAGGCAGTTTATCAGGAAATTGAGGAAATTCTAGCGTCGGTCAGCACCCATACGGCAGTTACCGTCACTGCAATTGACGAGGAAAAGGATTTTCTGATGGCAGAAGAAGAAAACGGGAAGCGGTATGCGTTCCACAAAGTTTCGGAAAAGCTGCGGACAAAAAACGGAAAGCAAGCAAAGCTGGAAGACCTTGCGGTAGGGGATAAGCTTACGGTGTTGTCGGATGGTAAGGTGCTGCTGAGCGACCCGTATCAAATTGAAAATATTTATAAGATTTATACAGAAGGAGAATGAATGGAAGTTCTGCCAATTGAGACAAAACGCCTATTGCTGCGGCAGTTTGCGGCAGAGGACGCGGAGGATGTCTTCGCGATCTTTTCGGACGAGGAAACCACACTGGACTGCGGCGGCTATCATGCGTTCGATGAAATGGACGATGAATACCACCGGCTGATGCAGAAATTCGCCGGACAGATGCGATACAGCGTCGTTTTGAAGGAAACGGGCCGGGTCATCGGGGTGATCTCGATGATGGATGCCGAGCGGGCGGTGCCGGGCTGGGAGCTGGGCATTGAGATCGCGCCGGACGCCCGCCGGAACGGCTTTGCGCGGGAGGCGTTGGCGGCAGTGGTCGAAGCCTATTTTGCCCAAACCGAGACCGTGCTGTTCACGGGTGGACACTATGCCTACAACACCGCCTCCGGAGAACTGCTGAAAAAGCTGGGCTTTGTCTACGAAGGCGTCGAGCACAAGGCGATGCACCACGCCGAACGCGGGCCGACCGACCTTGTGTGCTACTATCTGGAAAAAGAATAAGGCTTCCTTCCGCTGCCCCTGCAAAAGAGGCGGCGGATTTTTTCGGCAAAAGCCTTGCATCTGGCTCAGCGGTGCGGTATGCTTAACCAATAGAGCACAGGCAGGGGAGGGAACCCGAAATGGACATGGAAGACATCCACTATCTGCTGGGCGGCACGGTCTTTGCGCGGGCCAAAAATTACATGAAGCATATTGAATCCTTTGACTGCGAGACGGAGGAAAATGGAGTACGGCATCTCTGCGCAGAAATCGAAGGCAGCGATGATCATCTGTATACCACGGAGGCGTGGCTGCGGCAAAATGGCAGTTTTGTCAGTGCAAGCTGTACCTGCCCGTATAACGATAATGGCAATGGGCTTTTTTGCAAGCACATCGGTGCGCTGCTGCTGTATGACCTGAAAGAACAAAAAGCGGTGAAGGTACAACAGCGCGCACAGACTGAGCCGGCGGAGATCCCCGGCGTGGTGCGCGGGGTGGCCAACCTGCCCGAAAAGCCCGCCGAGGAGCCGGAAGCTCCCCGGAAAGACAGCTATGTTTCGGGCCTTGAAATGCTGTTTGGCAAAAAATGGCGGAGCGACGAGCCGGAGTCCGACGACGCAGCCCGTGCGCTGCTGCGCACCTATCAGGAAGGGGCACTGGCTGAGCTGGAGGACAACACCCTGCCCCAGCGCACCGGCTTTGTGGAACTGGAACCGGAACTGACCCTGCTGCAGTACGGCACGCCGTGGCTGCGGCTCCGCATCTCCGGCGGCGGGCGGCAGTATGTCGTCAAAAGCATCGAACACCTGCTGGAAGATATCGAGGAGAGCCGGGTCGTCAGCTACGGTAAATCGCTGACGTTCCAGCACCGGTGGGATGCCTTTACGCCGGATGCCCAGCAGCTATTGGGGTTGATCCGGCGGGAGGTCATCAGCCGGAAGCAATTGGAAACGCGGGGCTACACCTACAGCCGCTATGCCGAGACTGGCCCGGCTGGGGGCATGGCACTGACGGGGGAGCTGTTCGACGCGCTGGTGACGCTGTACGCGGACCGGGGCGAAGTGGGCGGTTATACCTTAAAAAAAGATGTTCCGGCCCTGACGCTGCAGGTGGAACGGCGGCGGGGCGGTGTGGAGATCGCCGTGGAACCGTCGCTGGGCTGGGTGAGCGGCTTGGATTTCGACTACCTGTTCAGCGAGGACACGCTTTGGCGGCTGGACCGTGCCGCCACGACCCGGATGGCCCCGGCGCTGAAGACCCTGTGCGGGAAGCGGCTGTTTTTCACCAGCAAGGACGCCACGGCCTTTTGCAGCTATGTGCTGCCGGAGCTGGGGCGGCATGTGACCATTGAGGACCCGGAGCGGCTGCTGCTGAACCAGATCCCGCTGGAACCGGTGACCCAGTTCTATCTGGATGCACCGCAGATGGGGGCCGTGAGCGCACATCTGGAATTTTTGTACGGCGAGGACCGTGTGGCACCCTTTACGCCTCCGCCGCAGGGCCTTTTGCGGGATGCCCGCGCCGAAAACCGGGCGGCCAAGCTGCTGGGGCGGTATTTACAGCCCGGTGAGCCGCTGCAGTACAGCACCTACGACGAAGAAGAGGTCTACCGCTTTCTGGACGAGGGCGTCCCGACGCTGATGAACGAAGGCGAAGTCTACCTGACCGACGCCTTCCGGAACTTGCAGGCCCCGCCGCCGAAGATCTCGGTGGGGGTGTCGGTGCAGGGCAGCGTCCTTGACCTAGAGGTGGACACCGGCGAGTTCCCGGTGGGGGAGCTGAAAGCCCTGCTGAAGTCGCTCCACCAGAAAAAGCGGTATCACCGCTTGCGGGACGGACGGCTGCTGAAGCTGGACGATGACCTTGAAGGGCTGGACGAACTGAACGAGACGCTGGAGCTTTCGGGCGCGAAGCTGGGCAGGAACCACGCGGAGCTGCCGCTTTACCGCGCCCCCAGTCTGGACTGGGCGCTGTCGGGCCAGAGCGGCATCCGCTTCAACCGGGACGATGCCTTCCGGCGGATCAGCCGGAGCTTCCATGCGGTGAAGGACAGCGAGTATACCCCTCCGACCTCTCTACAAAAAGTATTGCGAAAATACCAGCGGGACGGCTATCGCTGGCTGCGAACGCTGGATGGCTACGGCATGGGCGGCATTCTGGCCGACGATATGGGCCTTGGCAAGACGGTGCAGGTGCTGAGCTACCTGCTGGCCATCAAGGAACTGGGGGAGAACCCCCTGCCCAGCCTCATCGTCTGCCCGGCGTCGCTGGTGCTGAACTGGGCCGAGGAGTGCGAAAAGTTCACGCCGGAACTGCACTGCGTGGCGGTGGACGGCGATGCGGCCCACCGCGCGGCGCTGGCGGAACAGTGGGAGGCCGCCGACCTTGTGGTGACGAGCTACGACCTGCTCCGCCGCGACGAGGCCCTCTACGAAAACCAGAAATTCTACGCCTGTATCCTCGACGAGGCACAGGCCATCAAGAACCACACGACCCAGAAATATAAGGCCGTCTGCGGGGTGAACAGCCGGGTGCGCTTTGCGCTGACCGGCACCCCGGTGGAAAACCGGCTGGGGGAGCTGTGGAGCATCTTCTCCTTCCTGATGCCGGGGTATCTGCCGCCTTACAAGGCATTCTGCGCCCGGTTCGAGAAGCCCATTGTGCAGGAGGATGACCAGACTGCGGTGCGGCGGCTGAACCAACTGACCGGCCCCTTCATCCTCCGCCGGATGAAGGCCGACGTGCTGAAGGAACTGCCCCCGAAGACGGAGAACATCTACCGCATCGAGCTGGAGACCGAGCAGCGCAAGCTGTATCTGGCGGCGGTGGTGGACGCCCGCGAGAAGCTGCGGGCCGCAAAACCCGAAGACAAGATGGCCGTCTTTGCCGTGCTGATGCGGCTGCGGGAGATCTGCTGCGACCCGCACCTCATCGCCGACAACTGGGAGGGCGGAAGCGCCAAGCTGGACGCCTGTGTGGAGCTGGTGAGCTCCGCCGTCGAGGGCGGCCACCGCATCCTGTTGTTCAGCCAGTTCACTTCCATGCTCGACCTGCTGGCGAAGCGGCTGGACGCCGAGGGCATCAGCCACTTCACCTTGCAGGGCTCTACCCCGAAGCCGGTCCGCGCCGAACTGGTGCGGCGGTTCAACGAGGGCGAGGTGAGCGTCTTCCTCATCTCGCTGCGGGCGGGCGGCACGGGCCTGAACCTGACCGCCGCCGACATCGTCATCCATTACGACCCGTGGTGGAACGTGGCGGCGCAGAATCAGGCCACTGACCGCGCCTACCGCATCGGCCAGCAGAACCCGGTGCAGGTGTATAAGCTCATTGCGCAGGATACCATTGAAGAAAAGATCGTTGCATTGCAGCAAGCCAAGCAGTCCTTGGCGGAAACGGTGACAGGCAGCGCGGATGGCGCCATCCTGTCCATGAAGCCGGAAGAGCTGCTGGAACTGTTGGAGGTGCCGGAAGGATGAAATTTGCAATGTTTGCACGGCCGGTGGTGACCATTTACGACCTGCCGGAGACGACGAAGGAAAGCGATGCGGGCGTTGTGTCCACCATCGGGGACGAGGGGCTGTACGGGCAGGTGTGTCAGGTGCGCACCGAGCCCGGCGGCGTGACGGCGGACGGGATCACCCTGCCGGAAACCATGGCCGAAGTGGTCACATTTTACGGCTACCACGGGTATGTATTTGCGTCCGAATTGTATTTTTACAGTGAAAAAGAACTGCGAGGATATCTTTCTGCCGAATTGGTGCTGGCGGGCCGGGCCACCGACGTGCTGACCCTGCCCAAGGTGCAGGGCGTCCGGCTGGCAGAGCTGGAACGCGGCGCGGTGCTGCGCCGTCTGCCGGACCCGGAAGCGGAAGCTCATACGGGCTGGGCCAAGGTGGGGCTGGTGGATGGCTGCAGCGGCTATGTCCGGGATGTGGCGCTGGAACCGGTGCGCTTTTCGATGACGGCGGTCTTCACGCAGGAAGCGGGGCGGACCTTTGATGAGGCCCTTGCCAAGGCCGAGGGCTGCAAGCCGGAAGAGCTGGTCCCCCGCGCCATGGACCGCTGGTTCGGCGGCAGCGAGGAGGCGTTCCGCAATGCGCTGGCCGAACAGGCCAAGAAGTATCTGGGCACCGAGTACCGCTGGGGCGGCAAGTCGGGCCGCGGCATCGACTGCTCCGGCCTTGTGAGCAGCGCTTATATGCAGTGCGGCGTCCTCATCTACCGGGATGCAAAGCTCGTGGAGGGCTGGCCGATGCACAAGATCCCGCTGGAACAGGCCAAGCGGGGCGACGCCCTCTATTTCCCCGGCCACATCGCGCTCTATCTGGGCGAGGGGCGGTACATCCACTCCACCGGTGCCGCCCGGAGTGGCGGTGTGGTGCTCAACAGCCTTGACCCCGCCGACCCCCTCTACCGGGAGGATCTGGTGAAGAGTCTGTATGCGGTGGGAAGCTTGTTTTGAAATGGATGAAGTTTCCCTTCGTACAACCTCTCCGTCATTGCTTCGCAATGCCAGCCGTCTACCCTCTGTCGCATATGCGACATCTCCCTCCGGCCGGAGGGAGTCTTTCCTTGTAGGGGAGGCTTTGGCAGTCCATGCAAAGTGAACGGTTTCGCCAGAGGCTCTCCTACTAGGAGAGCTGTCGAGCGTGAGCGAGACTGAGAGGTTGTATAAAGGAACTGTTATAGAAAGGACAGCACTTATGAAAGTTTTCGATTTACATTGTGATACCCTCAGCGAGCTGCGCTATGCGGAGCGGCGGGGCGAGGACAAGAGCTTCGCCCAAAATGACCTGCACATCGATCTGGAAAAGATGCAGAAGGGCGACTACATGCTGCAATGCTTTGCCGCCTTTGTGAATCTGGCCGACCCCACCCCCGGCGCAGACCCGCTGGTGACGGCGCTGGAAGAGGTGGATGTCTTCAAGCGGATCATGGCGAAGTACTCCGATAAGATCGCGCCGGTCTACCGCCCGGAGGACATCCGCAAAAATGCGGCGGCGGGCAAGATCAGCGGAATGCTGACCATCGAAGAGGGCGGCTGCTGCAAGGGCAGCCTCGGCGTGCTGCGCCGGATGTACGAGCTGGGTGCCCGGATGATGACCCTGACGTGGAACCACGAAAACGAGCTGGCCAGCCCCAACGTGGTGCCCGGCGGGGGCGGGGATATCTGGCCCTGCCTGCCCAACACCGAGACCGGCCTGAAGGAGCGCGGCTTCGAGTTTTTGGCGGAGATGGAAAAGCTGCATATGATCGTGGACGTGAGCCACCTGTCCGACAAGGGGTTCTGGGACATTGCCGAGCACAGCACCCGCCCCTTTGCGGCCAGCCACTCCAACTGCCGGGCATTGGCACCCCACTGCCGCAACCTGACGGACGAGATGATCCGGGCCATGGCGGAGCGCGGCGGTCTGGTGGGCCTGAACTATTGCAGCGGCTTCCTCGATGACCAGCCCCGCCCGCAGCTCTGCCGCAGCACCACGGCCCTGATGGCAAAGCACGCGGCCCATTTCAAGCAGGTGGGCGGCATCGAGATCATCGGCCTCGGCAGCGATTTTGACGGCATCGGCGGCAAGCTGGAAATGGACGACTGCTCCAAGCTCCCGCTGCTGGCCGACGCCCTGCGGAAGGAAGGCTTTACCGAGGACGAGGTGGAGCGGATCTTCTACCGCAACGCCCAGCGCTTCTTTGAGGAAAATTTGTAAAAACAGAGGGGAATATTCCGTTATGGATAAAAATATGACACTGGAAAAGCGGATTGCCGCCGAGCTGTACTCCTATCAGGGGAAGATGAGCGTCTTTGTGGACGACCTACAGGGGCACACCGTTGAGATCGGCGCGGACGAAAAATTTGAGACGGCATCTACCATCAAGGCCTTCATTCTGGCGGCGCTCTACCTCCAAGTCAGCCGGGGCAAGGCCAGCCTTGAGGAAGAGATCACCTACGAGGAAAGCCAGTTCGTTGACGGCTCCGGAATGCTGCGGGCGCTGGGCGTGGGGGCAAAGCTCAAGGTCAAGGATACCGCTACCATGATGATCATCTGCTCGGACAACATCGCCACCAATATGATCATCGATTATCTGGGGCTGGATACCATCAATGGGTGCATCCGGGAACTGGGGTTCGCGGACACCGTGCTCCACAACCCCCTCCACTTTGACCGCTACGACGACCTCGGCACCACCACCCCGCGGGATTACGCCGCATTGTTCGCGCAGGTGGCCAAGGGCACCCTCGTCAGCAAGGAGGCCAGCGCGGAGATGCTTGCCATCTTCCGCCAGCAGCATTACAACACCATGCTGACCCACGACTTCCCCCAGTTTTATCTGGACTGTGAGGAGACCGGCGAGCCGGAGCTCATCTGGGTGGCCAGCAAGAGCGGCAGCATGAACGCATGCCGCAACGACGGCGGCATCGTCCACACTCCGTATGGCGAGTACGTCATCGTCCTGATGAACAAGGACTTCCACGACATCATCGAGTACAACGACCACCCCGCCATGGTCTACGGTGCCCGCGTCTCCCGGATGATCCTCGACCAGATCCTTGCATGTGAGGGGAAGCTGTATCTATGACAAACACGATCTCTCCCCTCATGCTGGTCTTCCTGATGTGCATGACCGGCTTTGCGGGCTTTGTGGACTCGGCAGCGGGCGGCGGCGGGCTCATCAGTCTGCCCGCTTATCTCTTTGCGGGGCTGCCGCCCCACTACACCTACGGCACCAACAAGTTCAGCGCCGCGTGCGGCACCACCTTTGCGACGGTGAACTTTTTCCGCAGCGGGGCCATGAACATCAAGGTCGGCCTCTTGGCGGCGGTGGGCAGCTTTGCGGGCAGCGCCCTCGGCTCCCACGCCGTGCTGCTGCTCAGCGATGAGGCGCTTCAGGCCATGATGTTCGTCATCCTGCCCATCGCGGCGGTGCTCATCCTCTGGCGGCGGAAGCTGCCGGATGAGAACCGGGACGACGGCACGATGAACGCGAAAAAGGCCGCGCTGGCCCTCGCCATCGGCCTTGGCATCGGCCTGTACGACGGCATCTTCGGTCCCGGCACCGGGACGTTTGCCATCATCGCCTTCACCACCCTGATGGGCTTTGACCTCCGCACCGCGGGCGGCAACGCCAAGGTGCTGAACCTTGCCAGCAACTACGCCGGCCTCGTCACCTATCTGGCCAGCGGCTTGGTGGTCTTCTCGGTGGGCATCCCCTGCGCCATCAGCGGCATCGTAGGCAATCTGCTGGGCTCCCACTTCGCCCTCAAGAACGGCGCAAAATTCATCCGCCCCATGATGCTCGTGGTGCTCGTGCTCCTGCTGGGCAAACTCGCGTCGGATGCGGTGTTGTGAGCATAAAAATAAGGAGCTGTGCGGTAAACACAGCTCCTTATTTTGCATCTGGAAAGGCGCGATCACAGGTCCAGCACAAGATCCTTGTCAAAAAAGGCGAGACCGAAGGCGCCGGGGCCGGCGTGGGTGCCGATGACGCAGCCGATCTGGCGCACGAGGGGGTCCTCCTGCTGGAGGTTGTCGCGCAGGTAGGTCTGGAGGGGGGCCACCTCGCGGGTGGAAAGGGTGTAACCGGCCAGCGCCGCAAAGGACGGGTTGATGCCGCCCAGTTCCTCGATCTTCTTGAACAGAGCCACGTAGGCACCGGGCAGACCGCGGGCCTTGCCCGCCATGGCGACCTTGCCCTCCTTGATGGTGATGAGGGGCTTGATGCCCAGCATCCCGCCCGCGACGGCCACAGCGGCGGGCAGACGACCGCCCTTGCGCAGGTACTTCAGGTCGTCGATGACGGCCACGAGGTGCAGGTGCTCCTTGGCGTGCTCCAGAATGGCCGCGATCTGCCCGGCGTTCTTGCCGGAATCCCGCAGGTGGACGGCCAGACGGACCAGCAGCGACTCGCTGAGGCAGACGTTCTCGCTGTCCACGAAGAGGATGTTGTCCGCGTTGACCATGTCGGCGGCGAGCTTGGCGCACTGGTAGGTGCCGGACAACTCGTGGGACAGGAAGATGCCGATCACCTCGTCCCCGGCGGCGGCCGCTTCGGTGAAGAAGTTCTCGAACAGCTCCGGGCTGGGCTGGCTGGTGGTGGGGAGCTTGTGACACCCGGCGAGGATGCCGTAATATTCGGTGGGGGTCATGTCCACGCCGTCGCGCAGGACGGTGCTGTCCTCCAAAGTGACGTTCAGCGGGATGACGGTCACGCCCAGCTGCTCGGCTTCGGCGGGCAGGATGTCGGACGCGGAATCGGTAAGAATGCGGATCATATCGTAGTACCTCCAAGGGCTCACGGTCGCAAAACGACCAAATCATCAAAAAAGTCGTGAAAATTATACCAGATGCTACCTTGAAAAGTCAATTGATTTAACAAAATTTCCTCGCATTTTCGCAAAAACGACCCGCCGCTTGCGCAAAGGGGAGCGGATATGGTACAATGTCCGCCGATGGGAGGGCTGTGCGTGAAGGAAAAACAGGAAAAAGCGGCCCGCTGGAAGACCTTTGGCATCGCGGCCCTGCTCTGGGCCGGGCTGGCGGCGGCGTTCAGCGTGCTGTTCCCGGCAGAGGCTGCGGCCCCGGCGGGGCTGGCGGGCGTTCTGCGCAGCTGCCTCGTGCTGCCCGTGGCGGAGGAGCTGATCTTCCGCGGGGCCGCGCTCCGGCTTTTGCAGCCGCTGGGGAAGAACGCGGCCATCGCGGGACAAGCCGTTCTGTTTGCGGCGATGCACGGAAGCTGGACCGCCAAAGCGTATGCGCTGGGGATGGGCCTTATCTTCGGCTGGGCAGCCGATCGGGCGGGGAGCCTTCTGCCCGGCCTTGTGCTGCATATCTTGAACAATGGGATCGTGCTGGCCGACTGTCTGGCAGAAAGGGGAATACCATGACCGATTACGAGCTGATGGGCGCAGCGCTGGCCGAGGCCGAACAGGCCGCCGCACTGGGTGAAGTGCCGGTGGGAGCTGTCGTCGCGCGGGACGGCGAGATCATCGCCGCGGCCCACAACACGCGGGAGACCGAGAAAAACGCCCTCCACCATGCCGAGCTGCTGGCCATCGACGCGGCGTGCAAAAAGCTGGGCGGCTGGCGGCTGTGGCAGTGTGAGCTGTTCGTGACGCTGGAGCCCTGCCCCATGTGCAGCGGGGCCATCATCAACAGCCGGATCAAGCGGGTGGTGTACGGTGCGGCAGACACCAAGGCGGGCTGCTGCGGCTCGGTGGCCGACCTGTTCGCCATGCCCTTCAACCACCACCCGGCGGTGGAGCGGGGCCTCCGCGCCGAGGAGGCACAGGTGCTTTTGCAGGCCTTTTTCCTCCAATTGCGGGAAAAGCGGGCCGCAAAACCCCGCTGGAAGCCGCCGGTCACGAAGTAAAAAATCAAAAAAAGTGGGAACTGCGTGAAAAATCATTCGGTTCCCACTTTCTTTTTTCGAGAAATTGTGCTATATTATTCAATGGAAACTTGTCGAAACCACACGCGATCGTCCACAGGCACGCCGCAGGACCGGACTTGACCGGAAGAAATGAGCAGAGCGATGTTCTGGGGAGCGTGGGTCGGCAGTTCCTCCTGCCGGAGTGCCCCTTGGCACCGGCAGAGAACAAGCGACAGGAGGGCTGACTCTTGTACGATGACGAATTTGAGCTGACATTCAATCTGTCGGACGAGGACCCCGCCCCGGTGGAGCTGCCCAAGGCACCCGCCGAGGAGGCCGAGCCGGAAAAGCCGGAGCCGCCGACCCCTGCACCCGATGATGAACCGACCATCGTGGTGCCGGAGCTGGGCCGGAAGCCCGCGGCGGAACCGGTTCCGCCGGAAGCGGCAGACGTCCCCGAAACGCCCGCTGTGCCGGAAGCGCCGCAGCAGCCGGAACCGGCGGCGGTGCGGTGTGTGCTGATCTCCGGCGGCGACCGGGGCATCGGTGCGGCGGCGGCACGAGCCTTTTATAAGGCCGGATACCGCGTGGCGGTGCTCTACCACACCAATGCCGACGCGGCGGCAGCGCTGGAGCAGGAGCTGCCGGGCTGCATCGCCGTCCAGTGCGACGTGGCCTCCCGCGCCAGCTGTGAGGTGGCGTTCCGCGCGGCGGAACAGGCGCTGGGCCGGGTGGATGTGCTGGTGAGCAACGCGGGCATCGCCCAGCAGAAGCTGTTCACCGACATCACCCCGGAGGAGTGGCAGCATATGCTGGACGTGAACCTGTCCGGTGCGTTCCACCTGTGCCAGCTGGCACTGCCGGGGATGATCCGCCGCAAGGCGGGCCGCATCCTGACGGTCAGCAGCATGTGGGGCCAGACTGGCGGCAGCTGCGAGGTCCACTATTCCGCTGCCAAGGCGGGCCTCATCGGCCTGACCAAGGCCCTCGCCAAAGAGGAGGGCCCCAGCGGCATCACCGTCAACTGCGTGGCTCCGGGTGTCATCGACACCGATATGATGGCTGCCTTTACCGCCGAGGATAAGGCGGCGCTGGCGGAGGAGACCCCCGTGGGCCGCCTCGGCAGCGCAGACGAGGTGGCAAAGCTGCTGGTGTTCCTTGCGGGGGAGGATGCCGGGTACATCACCGGGCAAGTGTTCGGCGTGAACGGCGGCCTTGTGATTTGAACGGCCGGGCAGCGGGCAAAACTATGATACAACGTCACTTTGAGCGGGAAACCGCCCAAGGTGAAAAGGAGAGAGCGAAATGGGCATGACTTTGAAGGAACTGTTGACGAAAGGCGAAGG
>ERZ1034781.1085-NODE-1085-length-12276-cov-12.541691_pt1 | contig 12276 bp, 9 predicted proteins | sample MGYA00520700_ERZ1034781 | MGnify/ENA primary metagenome ERZ1034781 (study PRJEB33766, sample SAMN09781709) | gut metagenome | biome: gut microbiome | host: Homo sapiens | place: Madagascar | study: EMG produced TPA metagenomics assembly of the PRJNA485056 data...
CAGCCTTGGGCAGCTTGTAGAAGCCCTTGCCCTTGGGGCTCTTCCACTCGGAGGAGGCAGCGTCCATGGCCAGCATGAAGTCCTTGCCGGGCAGGTAACCGGCCTTCTCGATGGCGGCCAGAATGGTCTCGATGGTCTCCTCGTCGCTGGAGAGGTTGGGTGCGAAGCCGCCCTCATCGCCGACGGAGGTGGTCAGACCCTTGGCCTTCAGGATGGCGGCGAGGGCATGGAAGACCTCAGCGCACCAGCGCAGGGCCTCCTTGAAGGAGGGCGCGCCCACGGGCATGATCATGAACTCCTGCGTGTCCACAGTGTTGGCGGCATGTGCGCCGCCGTTCAGGATGTTCATCATGGGGACGGGCAGACGGTTGCCGTTCACACCGCCGAGGAAGCGGTAGAGGGGCATGTCCAGCGAAGCGGCAGCGGCGCGGCATGCAGCGATGGACACGGCCAGAATGGCGTTTGCCCCCAGATGGGACTTATCCTTGGTGCCGTCGGCCTTCAGCATGGCAGCATCCACTGCGTAGATGTCGGAAGCGTCCAGCCCCACCACAGCATCGGCGATGACGGTGTTGATGTTCTCAACGGCCTTGGTCACGCCCTTGCCAAGATAGCGGCCCTTGTCGCCATCGCGAAGCTCCAGCGCCTCGAACTCGCCGGTGGATGCGCCGGAGGGGGCGCAGCCGCGGGCCACGGTGCCATCGGCCAGCGTGATCTCGGCTTCCACAGTGGGATTGCCGCGGGAGTCCAAGATCTCGCGGCCGACAACAGATTCGATTTCCAGATAGTTCATACGAAAACCTCCCGGTAATGTTTTGAAACCTATAGATAGTCAACACTAACTAACCGCCTTTATCCTACCACGTCCTGCGCCCCGGCGCAAGAGGGAAAACGGATGTTTGCGGCTGTAAACATTATAAGAGTGCCCCGCCGCACCGGGAGCTATCCAGCGGCTTTGTACGCTTCTTGCATGAAAATGGCTTCTCATGGTATTTTATCGTACCTCCATCTGCACCCGGAAGGACAAAAATACGGCGCTGTAACTTTTTTGACATCCGTGAAAAGCGTTCATTTCAGGGTGAAACAAAGTGAACAGGATGAAAAAACATCCAAAAGAAACGAAAAAATTTTGTTGATTTTCACATGATTTGACGGAAATGTCCGCCGAAAGTATGGACGGTTTGTGAATTGCGGACTTCTCCAAAGGGGGCTATAATGAAACCACCGAAAGCAGAGCCGCTTTGAGGGAAGGGCTCTGCTTTCTGCATTTTCTGCAAATACTTCCAAACAGGAGGATATTCATTATGAAAAAGATGATCACTCGTCGTAACTTTCTGGCTGCTGCCGGTGTTGTGGCTGCTGCCGGTGTTCTGACCGCATGCGGCGGTTCTTCCAGCAGCGCTGCTGCTTCCGGTGCGGCTTCCACGGCCGGGGCTGCCACTTCTGGTGACACCATCAAGGTCGGCGTCCTCGGACCCCTGACCGGCGATGTTTCCGTTTACGGTCAGGCCGTTGTCAACGGTGCGACCTTGCGCCTGAAGCAGGCCAACGAGGAAGGCGGCATCAACGGCAAGCAGATCGAGATCATCTCCATGGATGAGCAGGGCGACCCCACGCAGGCTGTCACCTGCTTCACCAAGATGTGCGATCAGGGCATCACCGCTCTGGTGGGCGACGTTACCACCGCCCCCACGCTGGCCGTTGCTGCTGAGAGCGCGGACTACAACATGCCCATGGTCACCGCTTCTGCTACCGCAGAGTCCGTCACTTACGATGCCGAGACCGACACCGTGAACGCCAACGTCTTCCGTACCACCTTCACCGACCCGTTCCAAGGCGTGAAGATGGCCGACTACGCTTACCAGAAGCTCGGCTACACCAAGGCTGCCGTCATCTTCAAGAAGGGCGCCGACTACAACGAGGGTCTGGCGGAGAACTTCGTCAAGGAGTTCGAGGCACAGGGAGGCACCATCGTCGATCAGGAGAGCTACTCCGACGGTGATGTGGACTTCAAGACCCAGCTGACCAGCATCCTCGGCAAGGGCCCGGAGACCGTCTTCTGCCCCAACTACTATCAGGAAGTGGGCCAGATCCTTGCGCAGGCTGAGAGCATCGGCCTGACCGTTCCCTTCCTCGGCGGCGACGGCTGGGATGGTCTGGAAGGCTACGCCACCGCAGAGCAGCTGAAGGACAGCTACTTCTGCGCAAACTATGCAAAGGGCGCTTCTGCCGACTTCGAGAGCGCTTACAAGGCTGAGTACGGCGAGGATTACCCCAACGGCTTCGCTCCTCTGGGCTACGACGCTGCCACCACCGTGCTGTTCGGCATTCAGGCTGCGGAGGACGCCGGTCTGGAGGCTGGCTCCGACGAGTACAAGCAGGCCGTCATCGACGCCATCGCGGGCGGCACCATCGAGGGCCTGACCGGCACCTTCACCTTCGACGAGCACCACGACCCCGTCAAGAGCACCGCCATCCTGACCTACATTGATGGCAAGCCGGAACTGAAGGAAATGTTCTGATTTCCCATCGAACCATTTGCGGAGACCGCCGGAACGGGTTGTCTCCGCTTTTTTGGTAAAAAAGTGTGATCCCCCGAAGGCGTGAAAACGCCGAAAAGAAAGGAAGTATCCATCCATGACAGTGTTTTTTAGCCAGCTGATCAACGGTCTTTCGCTCGGCAGCATCTATGCACTGATCGCGCTGGGCTACAGCATGGTGTACGGCATCATCCTGCTGCTGAACTTTGCCCACGGCGATATCATTATGGTGGGCGCGTACATGTCTTGGTTCGTGATGAACCAGCTGGGCTTCGGCCCGGTGACCGCCGTCTGCGCCACCATCATCGTCTGCACGCTGCTGGGCGTCGTGATCGAAAAGATCGCCTATACCCCGCTGCGCAGCGCGCCCCGCATCTCGTTGCTGATCACGGCCATCGGCGTCTCCTTCTTCTTGGAGTACACCGCAGAGCTCATCATGGGGTCCGGTGCCAAGGTGATCCCGGCCTATTTCGCCCCCAAGACCTTCTATGTCGGCAAGGTGCCTGTGGGCCTGACCTCCATCATCACGCTGGTGGTCACGGTGCTGTCCATGCTGGTGCTGACCTTCCTTGTCCAGAAGACCAAGCTCGGCAAGGCCATGCGCGCCGTCTCGGAGGATATGGACGCCGCCCGCCTGATGGGCATCAACGTCAACAGCACCATCTCCTTCACCTTTGCGGTGGGTTCGGCGCTGGCTGGCATCGGCGCGGTGCTGTACTGCTGCTCCTACCCGCAGGCAACGCCCACCATGGGTTCCATGCTGGGCCTGAAGGCCTTCGTTGCCGCCGTTCTGGGCGGCATCGGTTCCATGCCGGGCGCTATGATCGGCGGTATCGCCATCGGCCTGTGCGAGTGCTTTGTTTCCGCCATCGGCCTTTCCGCTTGGAAGGACGCCGTCACGTTTGCGATCCTGATCATCGTGCTGCTGGTCAAGCCCACGGGCTTCCTTGGCCGTCAGGTGCAGGAAAAGGTGTAAGGGGGATTGGAAGATGAATACGAAACGCAAAACCCTGAAAATGCCGGTCCGCTACCTGATGAACGCAGTGCTGGTGGCGCTGCTCTTCGTGGGGCTGTCCTACCTGACCCAGAACGTGCTGTCCACCTACCAGAACAAGGTCCTGCTGACCGTGGGCATCAACATCATTCTGGCGGTCTCCCTGAACGTTGCCACCGGCTATCTGGGCCAGCTGCCGCTGGGCCACGCCGGTTTCATGGCCGTGGGCGCTTACACCTGCGCCCTGTTCACCAAGTACTGCCCGCTGCCGGGCGGTATCTCCTTCGCCCTCGGTCTGGCGCTGGCGTGCGTCGTGGCGGGCCTGTTCGGCGTGCTCATCGGCATCCCGGCTCTGCGCCTGACCGGCGACTACCTCGCCATCCTGACGCTGGGCTTCGGCGAGATCATCCGCATCACCCTGAACAACATCGATGACGTGCTGGGCTTCAAGCTGTTCTACGGTGCCAAGGGCCTGAAGAACATCCCCAAATATTCGAACTACTGGAACGTCTTCCTCTGCGTGGTCATCACCTGCTTCGCCATCCATGCGATGATGAAGAGCCGCCATGGCCGTGCGGTCCTCGCCATCCGCGACAATGAGATCGCCGCCGAGAGCTGCGGCATCCAGACCACCTACTATAAGGTCATGGCCTTTGCCTTTTCGGCAGCCTTTGCCGGTCTGGCGGGCGGCCTGTACGCTTGCTATCTGGGCGTTCTGGACCCTTCCACCTTCGGCTTCATGAAGTCCATCGAGATCCTCGTCATGGTGGTTCTGGGCGGCATGGGCTCCATGCTGGGTTCCATCCTCTCCGCTACCGTGCTGACCATCCTGCCCGAAGCGACCCGCAGCTTTGAGAGCTACCGCATGGTGGTCTACTCGCTGGTGCTGATCCTGATGATGATCTTCCGCCCCGGCGGACTGCTGGGCAGCTACGACTTCTCCATGAGCCGCACCGTGGAGAAGATCATGAACGGTGAGCTGTTCCGCAAGAAGGAAAAGGAGGGCGAAGACCATGAGTGAGTTCCAGACAAGACTGAACAGTGTCCCCTCCGGCGGCTTCCTGACCGACCGCGACAAGGACAAAAAGCCCATCCTCGATGTGCGTGAGCTGGGCATCGACTTCGGCGGCCTGACCGCTGTGGACGGCTTCAACCTGATGATCGGCCGCAACGAGATCACCGGCCTGATCGGCCCCAACGGCGCGGGCAAGACCACCGTCTTCAACCTGCTGACCAACGTTTACCAGCCCACCCGCGGCTCCATCCTGATCGACGGGATGCCCACGGCGGGCAAGAAGACCTATCAGGTCAACCGGATGGGCGTGGCCCGCACCTTCCAGAACATCCGCCTGTTCAAGGAACTGAGCGTCATCGACAACATCAAGGTCGGTCTGCACGAGTCCCTGCGGTACGATCTGGCCTCCTCCCTCCTCCGTCTGCCGAACTACTGGAAGGAAGAGAAGAAGTGCACCGAGCGTGCGCTGGAGCTGCTGGACATCTTCCACATGGCGGACCTCGCCAACGTTCCGGCGGGCAGTCTGCCCTACGGCGCACAGCGCCGCTTGGAGATCATGCGCGCGCTGGCCACCAGCCCGAAGCTGCTGCTTCTGGACGAGCCTGCCGCCGGTATGAACCCTTCCGAGACTGCTGAGCTGACCGAGACCATCCGCCGCATCCGTGACGACTTCAACATCGCCGTGCTGCTGATCGAACACGACATGAGCCTCGTCATGGGCATCTGCGAGGGCATCGCGGTGCTGAACTTTGGCCGCATCATCGCCAAGGGCACCCCGGACGAGATCCGCAGCAACCCGCAGGTCATTGAGGCCTATCTGGGCAAGAAGGAGGGCTGACAGATGGCAGAATCTATGCTGAAAGTGGAGAACATCAACGTCTATTACGGCAACATCCACGCCGTCAAGAACATCTCCTTCGAAGTCAACGAGGGCGAGATCGTCACCCTGATCGGCGCGAATGGTGCGGGCAAGTCCACCACCCTGAAGACCATTTCCGGTCTGATCCACCCGAAGACCGGCGATGTGCTGTACAAGGGCAAGAGCATCAAGGGCGTCCGCGCCCACAAGATCGTGGAAGCGGGCCTTGCCCACGTGCCGGAAGGCCGCCACGTCTTTCTGCACATGACCGTGGAGGAGAACTTGGACATGGGCGGCTACACCCAGCCCGCCTCCACCATCGGCCCCAACAAGGAGAAGGTCTTTGAGCTGTTCCCCCGCCTGAAGGAGCGCCGTAAGCAGCTGGCCGGCACCATGTCCGGCGGCGAGCAGCAGATGCTGGCCATGGGCCGCGCTCTGATGAGCAACGCCTCCATGCTGATGATGGACGAGCCCTCCATGGGCCTGTCGCCCCTGCTGGTGCAGGAGATCTTCGACATCATCCGCAACATCCACAAGGAGGGCATGACCATCCTGCTGGTGGAGCAGAATGCGCAGATGGCCCTTTCCGTGGCCGACCGCGCCTACGTCTTGGAGACCGGCCGCGTCGTCATGGACGGCACCGGTGCCGAGCTGCTGACCAATGAGCGGGTCCGCAGCGCCTATCTGGGCGGCTGATCCTTTCCTCTATCAACAAGCAAGAAAACCCCGTACAGACGACCGGAGGGCCGCTGTACGGGGTTTTTTCTGCCAGAATCAGTTTACTTGCTGGCGATCATTTCGGTATAGGCCAGCACGAGGGGGCCGACGCCCTTGGCGTCGTTGCAGACGACGGGTTCGCTGAAGTAGTAGGCGAGGGAGCCGTCGCGGTGGTCCTTGCCGCCGAGGCCGGCGACGAGGCAGATGCCGCCCAGCTGCAAGCTGCCGTCCGGGTTCTTGGACAGGTACTTGTCGCAGGTGCCGTAGAAGGCTTTCTCAGCCCATGCGGCCATTCGCTTGGGCAGCAGACCCAGCCGCACGCCCTTGAGCACGGCGTAGGCGAAGAGGGCCGTGCCGCTGGTCTCAAGGTAGTTGCCCTCGATGCCGGGGTGGTCCATGACCTGCCAGAACATGCCGGTCTCCTCGTCTTGGAACTTGTGCACATCCTCAATGGTCTGTTTCAGCATGGCCTGAATGCCGCGGTACTCGTTGTACAACTGCTCGTCCATCCGCTCCAGCACGTCCACCATGGCCACCATGAACCAGCCCATCGCCCGCAGCCAGAAGTTCGGGCTGCAGCCGGTGACGGGGTCGGCCCAGTACATCTGGCGGCTCTCGTCGTAGCCGTGGTAATACAGGCCGGTTTTCTCGTCCCGCATGTGCTTTTGGATGTTCATGAACTGCTTGTAGCTGTCGATGCAGCCCTGCATCTTGTTGAAGCGGGTCTCGTACTCCATATAGAAGGGCTGGGCCATGTAGGTGCCGTCCAGCCAGACCTGCCACGGATAGATGTCCTTGTGCCAGAAGTTGCCCTCCTTGGTGCGGGGCTGGGTGGCAAGCTGGCTGCGGATCAGCTCAATGGCCTTGCGGTATTTTTCCTCTCCGTAGAGATCGTACAAAATAAACAGGTTTTTGCCCTGATTCACGTTGTCAAGGTTGTATTCCTTGGGGTCGTAGGTCTTGATGGAGCCGTCCGGCTGAACGAAGTAGTCGATGAACTGCTTGGAGAAATCGAGGTACTTCTTGTCGCCGGTGGTGTGGTAAAGGCTCAGGGTGGCGGTGACCATGCAGCCGTCGATGTAGTTCCACTTGTTCGGCTTGCCGCTGCGCACCTTTTCGATGTTCCACAGGGGGGCCTCGGCGCTGGAATTGGCGATCAGGTAGTCCACATAATCGCCCAGCATGGTGAGAATCTCTTCGTGGGTCATAGCTTAGTCCTCCTCAAAATGGCCGACGTTGGCAAAGCGCAGACGCTCGCCCTCGTAGCCCTCGATCTTGACGTTGTGCAGGTCGATCTCCTTGACGTTTTCGGCGTAGACGGCCAGCTTCTTGACGTGGGGGCGATTGTCCGCCATGGCGGCCTGACCGGCCTCGGCGTTGGGGTCAAAGGTAATGGTGACGTTCTTCATGGACACCCGCTCAATGGGCTGTTCGGGCAGACCGTCGAAGTAGCAGCCCGCGAACTGGGCGTCGGTGGCCACGATGTCCTCCATGGTCAAGCTGCCCAGCTTGGGGGTGTATTCGTCCACCGGCATGGCCTCGCGGCACTGGACATAGGGGCTGTGGCCGTCCGGGTCGCAGAAGTAGAACATGTTGATGACGAAGGGGGCCTTGACGCCCCGCATCTCCACGTTGCGGAACACCAGCCCGTCGATGACGGCGGTGTTGCCGCGGCCCCGGCGGGTCTTGACCCGCAGACCGCGGTCGGTGTGGTCCATGAGGCACTGGGTGACCACCATATCCTTGACGCCGCCGCTCATCTCGCTGCCGATGACGATGCCGCCGTGGCCCTTGTCCAGCAGGCAGTTGCGGATGACGGTGTGCTCGCAGCTCTTCTTGAGCTTCATGCCGAGGAAGACCTTGCTGGCCTTCATGGCGATGCAGTCGTCGCCGACGTGGATGTTCACGCCGATGATGCGGGTGTACTCGCAGCTTTCGGGGTCGATGCCGTCGGTGTTGGGGGCGTTGTAGGGATTGTTGATGTTGAAGTTCAGCAGATCAAGGTGCTTGACAAAGATGGGGTGGATGGTCCACGAGTAGCTGTTCTGCACCGTGATGCCGTGGAGGCAGACGTTCTCGCTGTCCACCATGGCGACGGCGCGGGGCCGCCATGCGATCCGCTTGACCTTGGGGTTCACCCACCAGTCGCCGTTCTGGGCGTCGCAGTCAAGGGTGCCCTCGCCGGTGACCACGACGTCGTGCACCTGCGTGATGTTCAGCAGCCCTGCAAAGCTGCTCAGGGGATTGCCCTCCCAGCCGGTGAGGTAGTATTCGTCCACCTCGTTCTCGCTGGGCAGAACGCCGGGCAGGATGGGGTAGTGGGTGCGGTCGTTGTCGCCCAGCAGCACCGCGCCCTTTTCGAGGTAGAGGGTGGTGCTGCTCTTCAGAAACAGGCTGGACGTGCGGTAGCGGCCCGCGGGAACATAGACTGTGCCGCCCTTGGGGCAGGTGGAGAGGGCCGCCTGCAGTTTGCCGGTGTTGTCAGTCTCGCCGTCGGCCACGAGGCCGTAGCGGGAGGCATCCACGAAGAAGCTCTCGTCTTCGGTGCGGAAGGCAAGGGTCAGGGTCTCGCCCTCGGCCTCCACGGAGACGGTGTAGTCGGTGGCGGGGGCGAGGGAGAAGAGGGAGAAGACGTTGGTGTTCTGCGCCTCATAGACGGCCTCGCCGTTCAGCAGCACCCGGAAGGGGTGGGCGGGGCGGAAGCACAGGCCGTTTTCCAGCTCGAAAACGGCGCTGCGGGTCATGGAGCGGATCAGGGACAGTTTCATAAAATCAGAACCTCCTTGGGGTTTCGGCTTGCCCGCACGGGGCGGACGTGATACACTGAAGAAAATGCGAAAAGCGGGGAAGTACCAATGAAGGCGGAACGCGAAAAACTGAACGCAAAGACCGTGGCGGCCCAGCTGCGGCTGACCAACGGCGAATACCAGCTGCAGGAAGGGGAGGATATCTGCCGCATCCTGCTGGTGTCCGGCAGCAGCTGCACTCTCCAGCGGGGGGAGGAAGCGGTGCTGGTCAACCCCGGCTGCGTGCTGCTGCTGGGGCCGGGGGGCGGCGTGCTGCGCCAGACGGGCCATCTGGCCCCGGAGTTGACGGGCTGCCGGTTCCCGGCGGCGGCGCTGCCGGAGCTGAAGGGCGTGATGCAGCGGGATTTCGGCCCCCTGTTCGAGCCGGGCAGCCAGATGGTGCTGTACGGGCCGGTGCAGTGGTCCAGCCGTCTGCGCACCCTGCTGAACCTGATGCGGAGCGCGGCGGGCGAGCCGGACAGCCCCGGCATGATCTACCTGTCGCTGCTGCTGCACTATGTGGAGCAGGAGTGCAAGGCCGAGCGCTCCTCGGCCCGGCCACGGAACGAGACGGTGGAACAGATCTGCGCCTACCTCGCCGTGAACTATCCGCAGAAGTTCTCCCTTACCGATGTGGCGGCGCGGTTCTACCTCTCGCCCTACTACCTGAGCCGGTTGTTCCGGCGGGTCACGGGCCAGTCCATCGTGGATTACATCAATGGCCGCCGCATCGAGGCAGCGCAGCACCTGCTGGAGACCACCGACCTGAACATCAGCGCCGTGGCCGAGCAGACGGGCTTTGCCTCCGCCGCCCACTTCCGCCGCGTCTTCCGCGAGACCATGGGCGTGGGGCCATTGCAGTACCGCAAGAGCAACCGCTGAAAAGAAACGCCCCCTGTGCCGTGTGCACAGGGGGCGTTTTGCGTTACGTCAGAAAGTTCCGCAGGAAGAGGAGCGCTTAGCCCTTGACAGCACCGGCGGAGATGCCCTCGACGAACTGATCCTGTGCACAGAAGAAGACAATCAGCTGCGGCAGGATGGAGATCAGGGACAGAGCCAGAATGCGGTTCCATGCAAAACCGGTATCACCGTCCATAGACAGCTTGACGAACAGGGACATCGGATACTTTGCGGGGGTCTGCACATAAAGCAGCGGGCCCATGAAGTCGTTGCAGCTCCACATGAACTGGAACAGTGCGCAGGACACCAGAGCGGGCATCAGCATGGGGACGATGACCTTGTACAGGGTCTGGAAGGAGTTGCAGCCGTCGATGGCGGCAGCCTCATCCAGATCACGGGGGACATTGCGCATGAACTGCACCAGCTGGTAGACGAAGTAGGTCTCCGTTGCAAATGCGCAGTGGACCCAGATGGCCAGATAGAACGGGCTGTTGACCCAGCCGAACTTGGTGTACAGCAGGAACTGGGGGACGTTCAGAACGACCTGCGGCAGGAACAGGGTGGCCAGCATGATGCTGAACAGGATCTTCCGGCCGGGGAAGTCGAAACGGCCGAAGCCGTAGGCTGCGATGCAGGAGGAGACCACCGTGCAGATGACCTTGGGCAGAACGTAAGAGTAGGTGTTCAGCATGGCCTGCAGGATGTTGATGGAGCCGCCGAAGTTGTTCAGCGCGTTCCGATAACCCTCCAGCGTGGGGTTCTTGATCCACAGGCCGATGCCTGCGAAGATCTCGCTGTTGTCCTTGAAGGTGGCGCTGACCATCCACAGCAGGGGATAGATCATGATGAGGCCGACCAAGATCAGGACGAAGTACTTGAAAAACGTCGCGATGGCGTTGGATGCTTTCATTCCCATACTGTCACACCTTACCTTTCATCCGAGTAGTAGACCCACTTCTTCTGGCTGGTGAAGGCGATGATCGTCAGGATGCAGACGATGACGAACATGATCCATGCCAGTGCGGAAGCCATGCCCATCTGGTTGGACTTGAAGGCGTAGTTGTAAACCAGAATGGAAATGAGGGTGGTGGAGTTGCGCGGGCCGCCGTTGGTGATGATGAAGGGGCCGTTGAACTCTTGGAATGCTTGGCAGATCTGGGTGACCAGATTGTAGAAGATGATGGGGGTGATCATGGGGACGGTGATGGAGAAGAACTGCTTCCACTTGCCAGCGCCGTCGATGGTGGCTGCTTCGTACAGGTCTGCGGGCACGCCCTTCAGAGCAGCGAGGAACAGCACCATGGCGGAGCCGAACTGCCAAATGCGCAGGAAGCAGATGATCCACAGCGCATAGTTGGGGTCGCTCAGCCAAGAGGGACCCTGTGCGTGGCCGAAGGTGACGGCGCGGATGATGGTGTTGACCAGACCGTCATCGCGGAAGACAGCCTTCCACAGAACGGCGATGGCAACGGAGCCGCCCAGAATGGACGGGATGTAGTAGACGGTACGGAACAGGTTCACGCATGCGATCTTGAAGTTCAGGATGTAGGCGATGAACAGAGCGAAGATCAGCTTCAGGGGCACGGTGACGAAGGCGTACTTGAAGGTGGTGATCAGCGCCTTGGTGATCTTGGCATCGGTGAAGGCGGTGATGTAGTTCATCACGCCGTACTCATGGATGCCGTTGAAGAAGTTCATGTCGGTGAAACTGTAGTACAGCGACTGACCGAAGGGGATGGCCTTGAACACGACGAAGCCGATGATCCAAGGGATCAGGTAGAACAGACCCTGCCACTTATCGAAGAACTTCTGGGCCGGGGTGCGCCCCAGAGAGGGGGCTTTGCTTTCTTTCATCCGGGAATCCTCCTTTTTGTGGGAATTCATGTGTGACAAATTCCGCGCGTCACACATTGGAAACAGATTTGTCAGAGAATTGTAACCAGCTCCTGACAAAAAAGGGGCATCGGGCCTACGGGCGGTCGATGCCCCTTGTATGTACCTAAAAAATCAGGTCAGGAGTGCAGAGATCAGACGTTGTAACCCACAGCGGACATGCCATCCAGCAGGGTGTCAACCACATCTGCGCCGGAAGCGTTGTCGTAATCGACGGTATCGAAGACTTCCTGATACACGCCGGTGCCGGTAGCCTTCAGATCGGAAGACTCGAACAGGGGATCCAGCTGGCAGGAAACGAAGCTCATGACCTTGCCGTTTGCCTCGGCGACCAGCTCGTTGATCTTACCGGCAGCCTGAGCGGTAGCCAGACCAGCCTTGGAAGCGGGGACACCGCACTCGGAGCCCATGATGGCAGCGCCGTCACCGTTCCACAGGTACTCGATCAGGGTAGCAGCCTCAGCGGGGTTCTTGCAGGTCTTGGTGATGGCCATGCCCATGGAGACCTTGGAGAAGCCGCCGTTGTAATCGCCGAACTTGATCTCCTCGCCGACGGTGAAGCCAGCCTTGTT
>ERZ1034781.1087-NODE-1087-length-12272-cov-10.901694_pt1 | contig 12272 bp, 10 predicted proteins | sample MGYA00520700_ERZ1034781 | MGnify/ENA primary metagenome ERZ1034781 (study PRJEB33766, sample SAMN09781709) | gut metagenome | biome: gut microbiome | host: Homo sapiens | place: Madagascar | study: EMG produced TPA metagenomics assembly of the PRJNA485056 data...
ATAAAAAGAAAAAAATATGAGTGAAGAATTACAACAAAAACTGCGTACGCAACTTTGGACAGTAGCCAATACTTTGCGTGGCAATATGTCAGCCAGTGATTTCATGTATTTCACTTTGGGCTTTATCTTTTATAAGTACTTATCTGAAAAGATAGAAATGTGTATTGATGCTGAACTTGAAGAGGATGGAAGTAACTTTAAGGAAGCCTGGGCAAGTAATGAGGAAGAACTGAAGGAGGAGTTGAAGAAGTTTTGCATGAATGAACTCGGTTATTTCATCGAGCCAGAATACCTGTATTCTTCTGTAATAGAGGCTATCAATCGCAAGGAGAACATACTTCCACAGCTGGAGCGTTCATTGAAGAAAATAGAGGACAGTACCATTGGACACGATAGTGAAGAGGATTTTGGAGGTTTGTTCTCTGATATAGACCTCGCTTCTCCTAAATTGGGAAAGACCGCAGAGGATAAGAACAATTTGATTAGTGAAGTATTGATTGCTCTTGATGGTATCGACTTCGGCTTGAACGAGGCTTCTGATATTGATATTCTCGGCGATGCCTATGAGTATATGATAGGTCAGTTTGCCGCAGGAGCTGGCAAAAAGGCTGGAGAATTCTACACCCCACAGGAAGTTAGTCAGATTCTTGCAGATATAGTTACTACAGGCAAAACACGCTTGAAAAATGTATATGACCCAACTTGTGGTTCAGGTTCATTGCTTCTCCGTACTGCTCGCAATGGTAAGGCTGATTTGATTTATGGTCAAGAGAAGAACCCTACGACATTCAACCTTGCCCGAATGAACATGTTGCTTCATGGAGTTAAGTTTAGTGACTTTGACATAGAAAATGGAGATACTCTTGAAGATGATGCTTTCCCAGAGGAACAGTTTGATGCGGTAGTAGCTAATCCGCCATTCTCTGCTGCCTGGAGTGCAGCGGAGAAATTTAATAATGATGATAGATTTAGCAAGGCTGGTGTCTTGGCTCCAAAGTCTAAGGCTGACTATGCATTCATACTTCACATGATCCATCATCTTAATGAAGGTGGAACGATGGCATGTGTTGCTCCTCATGGTGTTCTTTTCCGTGGTGCATCAGAAGGTAAGATTCGCCGTTTCCTCATTGAGAAGAAGAACTATATTGACGCCATCATCGGTTTGCCTGCCAACATTTTCTATGGTACAAGTATCCCAACTTGTATCATTGTGGTAAAGAAGTGCCGCAAGGATGATGATAATATACTTTTCATAGATGCCAGCAAGGAGTTTGAAAAGATAAAGACACAAAATAAGCTTCGCCCAGAGCACATGAAGAAGATAGTTGATACCTATCGTGAGCGCAAGGAAATCGAGAAGTATAGTCATTTGGCAACTTTACAAGAGGTTGCCGACAATGACTATAACCTTAACATTCCTCGTTATGTAGATACGTTCGAGGAAGAAGAGCCTATCGACATTCATGCAGTCATGAAGGAAATCAAGGATTTGGAAGCTAAGCGTGCTGACCTCGACAAGCAGATTGATGTATATCTGAAAGAGTTGGGGCTGGTAGAGTAGAATATTAAAAGAATATTGATATGAAGGGCGATGCATTATTGTTAAGTAGAGTTATAGCAGGAGGTAGAGTGCAATTTATCATTCCTGTATATCAGCGTAATTATAGTTGGTTAACCGAGAACTGCAATCAGTTGTTCAACGACTTGGTGGATTTGGTTCATTCTGGCAGACCGACTCATTTCTTTGGTTCTATAGTTACATCTCCAGCAGATGGCTATGGCATCAATCGACTTGTCATTGATGGACAGCAACGCCTTACAACAGTTTCGTTGCTGTTATTGGCAGGCATTCATGCCGTAGAAGATGGTAAACTTGAAGGTGATAAAGGAAGTATAGAAGAGGCGAAAGAGGAATTCTTGATGGCAAAGTTTAGTGGTACAGAAAGAAAAATCAAACTTTTACCCATTGAAAATGATATGGAGGCTTACGATAGAATCTTTGAGCATGATGTAGATAATTATGTGAAAGATTCTAAGATGACCCGTAATTATCAATATTTCTATGAGCGTTTGACCAAAGAACCTCATCAGCTTTCGTTTGATGCTTTATTGAATGCTATTGAACGTTTGCAAATTATATCAATAGAATTGGATGGTAATGACCAACCTCAACTTATTTTTGAAAGTCTTAATTCTACAGGCTTGGATTTGACAGGTGCTGATGAGATTAGAAACTATTTATTGATGTCTCTTACAGCAGAAGAACAGCAATATTACTTCAAAACATATTGGCAAAAGATAGAGATAGCTACGGAGAACGAACCAACAATGTTTCTTCGTGACTACTTAACTATCAAGCAACAACTCCAACGCCCTGTGAGATTGTCTAACTTATATAGTGCATGGAAGAAGTACATGTTAGGGTATGACCGTAAGGAAGAACTTGCAGAGATGCTTGTTTATGCTCAATATTATCAGCAAGTTACAGAGGGTAAACTCAACTCAAAGAAACTGTCTGACAAAATGCGTCATATTTGCAATATAGAGACTGATGTGGCTAATGTGTTCTTTATTCAGTTTTTGAAATATGCTGATGAAAAGCACCTTACAGAAGATGAAATCTTCAAGGCTATAGACTTAGTCGAGAATTACATGGCTCGACGTATTGTATGCAATATGCCAGGAAATGCCTTAACTCAGGTTTTCTGTGCTTTGCATAAAGATGTGCTAAAAAGTATGGAAGAGTATGAAAAAGCAGGAATGGAAAATAGCTTTACTTACTCTGATATTTTGACTTATCATATTATGCGCCGTGATGGAAACTATCAGTTGCCAAGAGATACACAGTTTGTCGAAGCTATAGAGAATCGTGATGCTTATCATATGCTCAAACCTTTCCAAATTTTTCTTTTTGAAAGACTTGAAAACTCTGTGCATGGTGAATATAATGATGTGGCATCCGACATGAAGAGTAAGGATGCAACGATTGAGCACATTATGCCACAAACTTTAAATGCAGAGTGGCGTGAAATGCTTGGTGATAATTTTGAGAAAATTCAAGAAAGATATTTGCATACGTTTGCCAATCTGACATTGACAGGTATAAATAGTGAACTAAGTAATAAGGCTTTTGAAATCAAACGTGATGGTCGAACGGTAGATAACATTGTATATCCTGGTTATAAGGATTCAAAATATCGTTTAACAAGAAGCGTTACTGACTGTCAAAAATGGACGGAAGAAGAATTACAAAAGCGTAGTAAAGAGATATGTGAAGCTTTCTTGCGCTTGTATCCTCTGCCAAAAACAGATTTCAAGCCATTGCCAAAACCTGTTGAAGAAGTATCTTTGGACGAAGAATCATTCTCTCCAACAAATAGAATACTTAGAGGATTCCGTGTGTTTGGACATGAGTATAACGAAACGATATGGAAAGATATGCTTATAAAAATTGTATTATTATTGTCTGAGCGTTATCCTGATATTATCGATTCCCTCTATGATGGAGGTGCATATCTTTGGACTGCTAAACAAGCTGATTTGAACTATTGCACGCAAATAGGTACTGATAAGTATCTTTGGACATCTATGGGTAATAAGGGTAAGATAGCCTGTCTCCGCTACTTGTTCGACAAGTGCGATGTTGCAGAGTCTGAACTTATTTTCATTTTGGAACCATCTAACGAATAAAATATATGGAAGAGAATAATGTACCAAATATGCGTCCTACATTCGATGAAATTCGGAAGGTGGATGATAACGGCAAAGAATATTGGAACTCTCGTGACCTTTGCAATGCCATGGGATATTCAGCATATTGGAAATTCCAAAATGTGATAGATAAAGCCATCAATGTTGCAGGTAGTAAAGGCATGACTATAGATGAGCATTTCAACCATGCGGTTGATATGTTCAAGGTGGGCAATGGTGCGTTTCGTAAGGTAGAAACGTTCCATCTTTCACGAATGGCTTGTATGATAATAGCAGAGAATGCAGATACAAGAAAGCCATTGGTGAAGCAAGCAAGAGAATATTTCTCGCAGTCTGTATCTACGACAGAGATTGTGCAGAACTCGTTGGAATCCAATATCTTACTATATAAGACTGCACAAGGTGAGACTCGCATTGAAGTGATATTCAACAGTGAGACCTTTTGGATGTCACAGAAAAGAATGGCTTCTTTGTTTGGAGTTGATAGGGCAACTATAGCCTATCATATTTCTCAGATTTATGAATCGGGAGAATTGCAAAGAGAGACAACTTGTAGAAAAATTCAACAAGTTCAACTTGAAGGTGAGCGTGATGTAGAGCGTGCTCCTTTGTTCTACAATCTTGATGTTATCATAGCTGTAGGGTATAGAGTTAACAGCTATCAAGCAACCCAATTCCGTATATGGGCAACTTCTGTATTGAAGGAATTTGTTATCAAGGGATATGTGTTAGATGATGAGCGTTTGAAACAAGGTAAGCACTTTGGCAAGGATTACTTTGATGATTTGCTGGAACGCATTCGTGAAATTCGCACATCAGAGCGTAGATACTATCAAAAGATAACTGACATTTACGCTGAGTGTAGTGCTGACTATGATGCAAAAGCTGAGAGTACCAAACTTTTTTATAAGATGGTACAGAATATGATGCACTTGGCTGTTACCAATCATACGGCAGCAGAGATTGTTTATGAACGTGCTGATGCTGAAATGCCACACATGGGCTTGACCACATGGAAAAAAGCACCTAATGGCAGAGTGCAAAAGTCAGATACGATTGTCGCCAAGAACTATCTTTCAGAAGATGAACTGTCTCAGCTCAATACAATAACAACAAGTTTTCTTGACCTTGCCGAATCTCGTGCACGGCGTCATATTATCACAACGATGGATGATTGGAAGCAACACTTACAACAATTCCTTGCAACTATGGATTATGATCCAAAGAGTAGTGCAGGCAAGGTTTCCCAAGAGGAAGCAAGAGATAAGGCTTATTCTGAGTATGAGAAGTTTAAGGTTATTCAAGACCGTTCATATATCTCAGATTTCGACCGATTCAATAATGGCAATGATGATGATACACCATTGCTTCCGTTTGACATCGACCCAAAAGAAGAGTAAATACCAGTAGAGGAAAGGATTTAAAATAATTATGGCAATAAATAAAGAACAAAATAAACTGAATGTACCCCCTTTGAGATTCCCGGAATTTCATGGGGAATGGGAGAAGTGTAAGTTGGGGGAGTTGGCTGTTAAAGTAGGCAGTGGATCTACGCCAAAAGGGGGTAATGCTGTATATACCACTTCTGGACATTGTTTTGTAAGAAGTCAAAATGTAGGTATGGGACATTTGATTTTAAATGATATTGCGTATATTGACGAGTTAACTCATCAAAAGCAAAAATCTACAGAATTGAGAACTAATGATGTCTTATTGAACATAACAGGAGCATCTATAGGTCGTACAGCACTTGCTACAGAAGAAATCAATGGTGGCAATGTAAATCAACATGTTTGCATAATCCGCACAAACGGCAATGTCGAACCATCTTTTATATGTGATTATATTCAAACATCTAAGATTCAAAAGTATATTCAAAGTTTGCAAACAGGTGGTAGCAGAGAGGGGTTAAATTTTGAACAAATCCGGTCTTTTCCTATAAACATACCAACGGTAGAAGAACAAGTTAAAATAGCCAAATTACTTTCGCTAATCAATGAGCGCATTGCTACCCAAAGCAAGCTGATTGAAAAGTTAGAGTCCTTAATCAAGGGAATTAGTAGTAGAATTTTTGCATCAATACAAGGATTTGAATATAGAATGGGTGATATTGTTACAATTACTAATGGAAATAGTAATGTGCAAGATGCTGTTACACAATCAAAGGATGGTTTGTATCCTTTCTTTGATAGGTCTGAGGATATAAAATATTTGCCTACATTCTTGTTTGACAAAGAAGCTATTATATATCCAGGTGAAGGAACTGAATTTATGCCACGATATTTCAAAGGGAAATTCGCTTTACATCAAAGATGTTATGCCATTTTTGACTTCAACGAAATTATAAATGCTCGTTTCCTATATTTTTATCTAAAGACGCGAAATTCTTATTTCGTCCAAAATGCTGTGGGCTCAACAGTGCCTTCATTAAGACTTGACACGTTTCAAAAACTAAAAGTTATTATTCCACCGAAGAAAATACAACATAGTGTATCTTTATGTCTTTCTTCTATGGAGCAGAAATGTAATGTCGAAAAAAAGATTTTACACAAACTATTAAAGCAAAAGCAGTATCTGCTTCGCCAAATGTTCATATAAACATCTGGCGGAGCAAATATTGCTTCTGTTTCTGATATTGTTGTAATATATATTGCTGGTATTTTATCTTGTTGTTCAAAGAACGTAACAACTTTGAAATCTGCAACAACTCATTTATATTTGTGGGCAGTAGAACACAGTTTTCCAAGAAACGTTGATTTGTGATATTGATGGTGTTCTTTGCTCCTTTCTGAATCAGTGGATGCAAATAGTTATGTGTATTTATTTCACTCATAAAATATTCATGAAGATATGCTCCAACAGCAAGACTTTTGGGTTTATAAACACCATACAATGGTGAAACAGCAACATTCTCAAGATTAAGACTTTGTTTTACTATGCCATAAGGGAATGATCCGGTTGGGCTTTTTGTATAAACTAAGTCACCATAATGCACGACATTATATTTGGATGTGTCTTTGGCTGCAAATGAACGTCCAAGGTAATCTACTTGATTTACAACACCTTGACTAACAGAGACAGAAAACACTTGAAACAAATTAGTATTGCGTTCGTTTCTTTCTGTGAGAACATCACTAAGAAATACCTTTTTCCAAGTTCCTTTATTAACCCCTTGTTTTTGCAGTTCTACCATAATTCCCTTGATTAAGGATTTTTTGGTTTGTAGGTCTGCGATTATAGATTATGCGATAAACTCTCTTGATACTGATTTTGCAAAGTTTAGTTCTTTGTATGAAATGGCAGGTGAGGGTGGAACTCCAACAACTTCAAATGCCAGTTTCTACGATAATGGCAAGATACCATTCGTCAAAATTGACGATTTGAAAAAGAAGTATTTGACTGAGAATAAAGACTTTATTACAGAACTCGGTTTGCAAAAATCATCAGCTTGGCTTGTGCCTACACGTTCCATCCTATTTTCCAATGGTGCTACCATTGGAGAAATCACAATAACCACCTATCCAGTTTGTACTAAACAAGGAATATTGGGGATTGTACCAAAGCCAAACATTGATGTAGAGTTTTTATATTATTTCATGTCTTCATCTTACTTCAGAAAAGCTGTTAGTCGTATTGTTACAGAAGGTACGATGAAAACTGCCTATTTGAAAGATATAAACAATATACGTTGCCCAATACCAAAAAAAGAAAAGCAACTGGATATAGCAAAGATGCCGTCTGCTCTAAACTTCAAGATTGATTTTGAACAAAGTATATTGAAACTATTCGGTTCGCAAAAACAATACTTGCTTCGTCAGATGTTTATGTAAACATTTGGCAAAGCAAATATTGCTTTTGTTTTTGATAGCATTCTCCCAAAAGGGTAGCTTTCCTTTCTTTCTCTATAATGGCATTTAGCATTTTGGCTATAGCCTTTTGCTCTTCAATTACAGGAAAACGATGCTTGGTGTTGAAGTAATCTGTCATAGAGACATTCAACAGACCATGATTTCTTGCCCCTTCACCAGCAATATCAGACAAGCCTTTATGCCATTTAGATGATTCGAAGTAGTAGGCAAGATAATCAGAATCAACTATGGTTTCATTAATTTTGAAGCATATATAAAGAGTTGATAGAACACCTTCGTCATAATTGTTTAATCGTTTGACGGCTCCCCAATCATATCCTGCAGAGTAACTTCTGTTATATGCAAATTCTCCTTTATGAAGCAAATAATATCCTGTAAGATTTTCGCTTGCAACGGATTTATTAAAGAAAGACTCTTGATTAACTAAACCATATTGTGCAGCGATAGTTAGCACTAATGAACACTTGGAATCCTTGTTTTTTGAAACTATGCGAGAACTAAAGTCACTCATCTTGTAAGTAGACAGTGCTTGCTCAAATCCCTCAATACGACACATGGGATGTTCTTGGTTTGGAGAACAAAAGACCTTTTCAATAATCGCAGACCTACAAACCAAAAAATCCTTAATCAAGGGAATTAGTAGTAGAATTTTTGCATCAATACAAGGATTTGAATATAGAATGGGTGATATTGTTACAATTACTAATGGAAATAGTAATGTGCAAGATGCTGTTACACAATCAAAGGATGGTTTGTATCCTTTCTTTGATAGGTCTGAGGATATAAAATATTTGCCTACATTCTTGTTTGACAAAGAAGCTATTATATATCCAGGTGAAGGAACTGAATTTATGCCACGATATTTCAAAGGGAAATTCGCTTTACATCAAAGATGTTATGCCATTTTTGACTTCAACGAAATTATAAATGCTCGTTTCCTATATTTTTATCTAAAGACGCGAAATTCTTATTTCGTCCAAAATGCTGTGGGCTCAACAGTGCCTTCATTAAGACTTGACACGTTTCAAAAACTAAAAGTTATTATTCCACCGAAGAAAATACAACATAGTGTATCTTTATGTCTTTCTTCTATGGAGCAGAAATGTAATGTCGAAAAAAAGATTTTACACAAACTATTAAAGCAAAAGCAGTATCTGCTTCGCCAAATGTTCATATAAACATCTGGCGGAGCAAATATTGCTTCTGTTTCTGATATTGTTGTAATATATATTGCTGGTATTTTATCTTGTTGTTCAAAGAACGTAACAACTTTGAAATCTGCAACAACTCATTTATATTTGTGGGCAGTAGAACACAGTTTTCCAAGAAACGTTGATTTGTGATATTGATGGTGTTCTTTGCTCCTTTCTGAATCAGTGGATGCAAATAGTTATGTGTATTTATTTCACTCATAAAATATTCATGAAGATATGCTCCAACAGCAAGACTTTTGGGTTTATAAACACCATACAATGGTGAAACAGCAACATTCTCAAGATTAAGACTTTGTTTTACTATGCCATAAGGGAATGATCCGGTTGGGCTTTTTGTATAAACTAAGTCACCATAATGCACGACATTATATTTGGATGTGTCTTTGGCTGCAAATGAACGTCCAAGGTAATCTACTTGATTTACAACACCTTGACTAACAGAGACAGAAAACACTTGAAACAAATTAGTATTGCGTTCGTTTCTTTCTGTGAGAACATCACTAAGAAATACCTTTTTCCAAGTTCCTTTATTAACCCCTTGTTTTTGCAGTTCTACCATAATTCCCTTGATTAAGGATTTTTTGGTTTGTAGGTCTGCGATTATAGATTATGCGATAAACTCTCTTGATACTGATTTTGCAAAGTTTAGTTCTTTGTATGAAATGGCAGGTGAGGGTGGAACTCCAACAACTTCAAATGCCAGTTTCTACGATAATGGCAAGATACCATTCGTCAAAATTGACGATTTGAAAAAGAAGTATTTGACTGAGAATAAAGACTTTATTACAGAACTCGGTTTGCAAAAATCATCAGCTTGGCTTGTGCCTACACGTTCCATCCTATTTTCCAATGGTGCTACCATTGGAGAAATCACAATAACCACCTATCCAGTTTGTACTAAACAAGGAATATTGGGGATTGTACCAAAGCCAAACATTGATGTAGAGTTTTTATATTATTTCATGTCTTCATCTTACTTCAGAAAAGCTGTTAGTCGTATTGTTACAGAAGGTACGATGAAAACTGCCTATTTGAAAGATATAAACAATATACGTTGCCCAATACCAAAAAAAGAAAAGCAACTGGATATAGCAAAGATGCCGTCTGCTCTAAACTTCAAGATTGATTTTGAACAAAGTATATTGAAACTATTCGGTTCGCAAAAACAATACTTGCTTCGTCAGATGTTTATGTAAACATTTGGCAAAGCAAATATTGCTTTTGTTTTTGATAGCATTCTCCCAAAAGGGTAGCTTTCCTTTCTTTCTCTATAATGGCATTTAGCATTTTGGCTATAGCCTTTTGCTCTTCAATTACAGGAAAACGATGCTTGGTGTTGAAGTAATCTGTCATAGAGACATTCAACAGACCATGATTTCTTGCCCCTTCACCAGCAATATCAGACAAGCCTTTATGCCATTTAGATGATTCGAAGTAGTAGGCAAGATAATCAGAATCAACTATGGTTTCATTAATTTTGAAGCATATATAAAGAGTTGATAGAACACCTTCGTCATAATTGTTTAATCGTTTGACGGCTCCCCAATCATATCCTGCAGAGTAACTTCTGTTATATGCAAATTCTCCTTTATGAAGCAAATAATATCCTGTAAGATTTTCGCTTGCAACGGATTTATTAAAGAAAGACTCTTGATTAACTAAACCATATTGTGCAGCGATAGTTAGCACTAATGAACACTTGGAATCCTTGTTTTTTGAAACTATGCGAGAACTAAAGTCACTCATCTTGTAAGTAGACAGTGCTTGCTCAAATCCCTCAATACGACACATGGGATGTTCTTGGTTTGGAGAACAAAAGACCTTTTCAATAATCGCAGACTTTAGTTTTTTCAAATCCTCAATCAGCTTGCTTTGGGTGGCGATACGCTCGTCAAGCAGATGGAGCAATGACGCTATCTTGGTCTGCTCTTCTATGGATGGGAAATTTAATAAAACTTTACTAAGTCCCTCTTGTCCAATATTAAAATGCTGTGCACCTGCTCCCATAGGTATAATTCTTTTGCGGGCATAAGGACTTGACAACAAATATCTAAAAAACAAAGGATTATAGTTCGCTTTTTTCTTTCCTCTAATAACAAAGCCACCAAAAACAGCAACTTTATCATCAATGTAAACATTCGCACGTCCTACATCTTCCAAGGTCTCGGAGCTACGCTGAAAAAGAATATCTCCATATTCAACTGAAAACGAAGACATTTCTGCATCTGTAGCTTGAACTGATGCTCTTATGCAATCATATGTTATTACAGGATTATTCAAAATATCCATTACAGAAATAAACTTTATTCCCTTACCAAATCTCTTTGAATCTGGGTTAAGTCCATTTTTGAAGTCAAGATATTCTGATAGTCCATGCTCCTCCCATTCCCCATGAAATTCCGGGAATCTCAAAGGGGGTACATTAGGATGCAATTTTCCCTAATCATCTTTCGCCTTATTTATATAAGGGTCTATTCCCTTAAAATAATAACATGGTTAATAATAAAAAGACAATTAAGGAGATTGTAGACATCTGGAAAGAAGACAAACGCCAGTATGTCAAGCAATCAACGATGGCAGTATATTTGTTATCGTTGGAGAACCATTTACTTCCAATTTTTGGAGGTAAGATGGAGGTTACGGAAGAAGAGGTTCAGGCTTTTGCCTTGGACAAGTTGAATCATGGATTGAGCCAAAAAAGTATCAAGGACATGCTCATTGTTTTAAAAATGGTGGTTCGTTTCGGAGAGAAGCAAGGTTGGCTCAATCATGTAGAGTGGAAAGTTAAGTTTCCTGCCAATCAGCCAAAGGCTACATTGCCAATCTTGACAAAGGCGCATCAAAAGAAGCTGATGGACTATCTCAAAGACAATTTCACGTTTCCTAATTTGGGGATACTTGTGTGTCTTTCTACAGGACTTCGCATTGGAGAAGTTTGCGCCTTAAAATGGTCTGACATTAATATGGACACAGGATTACTTCATGTTAATCGCACCATCGAGCGCATTTATATTGTGGATTCTGATAAACCACATACGGAGATTGTGATTAATACTCCTAAGACAAAGAACTCTTTGCGTGAGATTCCTTTGAGTAAAGAACTTGTCAGAATTTTTAAGTCTTTGATGAAGGTGGTGAACAAGGACTACTATGTCCTCACGAACAACACAAAACCGACTGAGCCAAGAACGTATCGCAACTATTTTAACAAGCTATTGAAGCAGTTGGATATTCCGCGATTAAAATTCCATGGGCTACGCCACAGTTTTGCTACTCGCTGTATTGAGAGTCATTGCGATTACAAGACTGTGAGTGTTCTTTTGGGACATGCCGATATTAGTACTACGCTTAACCTTTATGTTCATCCGAATGAAGAGCAGAAGCGAAGTTGCATCGACAAGATGATGCGATATATGAAATAGCGTTACCGTTAGAACGTTCTAACGTTTGTTCAAATGAATGATATACATATAAACAT
>ERZ1034781.1092-NODE-1092-length-12247-cov-8.471047_pt1 | contig 12247 bp, 8 predicted proteins | sample MGYA00520700_ERZ1034781 | MGnify/ENA primary metagenome ERZ1034781 (study PRJEB33766, sample SAMN09781709) | gut metagenome | biome: gut microbiome | host: Homo sapiens | place: Madagascar | study: EMG produced TPA metagenomics assembly of the PRJNA485056 data...
ACCAAACAACCAACCAACAAACCATTTAATTTTACCCATCAAAAGCAGCCATATATCCAACAAAAACACTAACTTTGCAAATCCATAAAAAACTCCAACCATATGCCCAACACAAACACCATCTTCACAGAAGAACATAACATCCAAACACCCTGCAAGCTCTTCGTCGTGGGCGACCCACAGGTGCTGCTCATACAGCCGTCGGCACGCCACGAGGAAAAGAACGACGGTGTGCGACGCGAGGTCGACCTTATTGCACAGGCGAGCCCCACAGGCTTCGCCATGGTCTTCTTCGACTGCGTTGAGTGGGCGCATGCACTCATGCCGTGGGCTGACGATGCCGTGTCGCGCGACGCGGAGGTGGGCAGGCACGCTCCCGACACGCTGCGCTTCATTGAGCACACCCTACTGCCATGGCTTCGCGAGCGTTTCGGCACACTGCCCTGTATCATAGGCGGCTACTCGCTCGGCGGACTCTTCGCCCTTTGGGCTGCGCGCAACACCGATGCCTTCGCCGCCGTAGCTGCCGCATCGCCTTCGCTCTGGATTAAAGGTTGGGGCGAATATGCCGCTACGCACCCCATACTCCCACCCAAAGCAACAACTCAACATTCAACACTCAACATTCCACATTCTGAATCGCACTCCAGCGCAATTCACCTCTCCCTCGGTGACCGCGAAGAGCACTGTCGCAACCAGCGCATGAAGCGCATCGGCGACTGCGTGCGTGCAGAGCACACCCTACTCTGCCAGCAACTCTCCCCCACCGTCGTCACCCTGCGCTGGCACGAAGGCGGACACTTCGGTGCCGAAGCAGAACGCACAGCGGAAGCATTCGCATGGTGCATAGAACAATTAGTACATAATTTTCAACAGCCACAAAAATAACACCAAATGATATACTTAAATAGCTTTAATTTGCCCCCAATAGACGAGGAAGAACACTTCTTAAATTCCTTTCGCCGTACATGCTACGATTCATACTATCCATTCAACTTCTTCACATCCGACAAACAACTTGGGCGTATCGACTTTTCGGACATCACAATACTATGCGGAAGCAACGGTTCGGGGAAAAGCACATTGCTAAATATCATAGCCGAGAAACTAAAACTGGATAGAAAAACCACATATAACAAGACCCATTTCTTCGACCCCTACCTTGAGAAATGTCGTTACGAATTAAGCGTACACGACCCATTACAACAAAAAAGCCTCAAACGCTTATCAAAGATAATAACAAGCGACGACGTGTTTAGCAACATCATCGAGGTTCGTGAAAGGAATGAAAATCTGAACTTCAAACGCGAATTGATTTTCAACGAGAAGAATAACATAAATCGGTACGGCGGACAAGGACCACGCGGATTTAACACTGACGACCCACAAAGCATGAAAGCATACACCGACTATCATCAAAAGAGAAAACAATCGGGCTCCAGATACGTTAGAGAAAACGTCGGAGTAGACGAAAGAACTTACTCAAATGGCGAAAACGGCTTTAAATACTTCACCGACTCTATCCAACCCGGAGGCCTGTATCTATTAGACGAGCCCGAAAATTCGCTATCGGCAGAGATGCAGCTCGAACTGGTGCAATTCATCATCGGTATGGCACGGTTCTACGATTGCCAGTTCATCATGTCAACCCATAGCCCATTCCTCTTGTCTATACCTTACGCCAAGATATATGATATGGACAACTCGCCCGTCTCTGTGTGCAAATGGACCGACCTACCCAGCGTAAGAATTTATTACGAATTCTTCAAAGACCACGATTGCGAATTCAACAGAATCTAAACACAAACCCAACAACGCTTAGACACACAACAACCAGAGTCGACGAATATTGACAGCCGACGGAATATTTTTTATAAATAAGGTACATAATTCAAATAAAACCCTTATCTTTGCAGAAACATCTCTCCTAACGGAGAACAAACACAAGGTGTGAATTTCATAAAAGTTCTTGCAACTTTTGAGATATGACTTACTAATATATTTTTTGCATGCAATTAGTAATGACTATGCTTTTGCTATCGCCACCTATAGCGATGTGCAAGGACATAAAGTAGACGGCGAAAATGACGCAGGATTGCTTAGATTCACCTTCTACAGCCAGTGTAAGCCAACGCTTACCAAAGGGCATTCACATAATCGGGGCTGACAAACCATCGGCGCCGAGAGTAGAAACTATACCCATACCGAAACACAGTAGCTATTATGAAGATGTAGCTCAGCAGCCCACCTCCTGGAGCTATCTGTTTATACATCACATGGCGGTAAAGTCGTTTCAGAAGTGGCTTGAAGCATACAACGCCGACGACACTCGCCCCACTAAACAACCCTTCTTCATACACCAAGCCACCAGCTACGCCTACAAAAATGCGGAGACACAACGCGGTGTCAAGAAAATCGTGAAGCCCACCATCAGCGGCCTCGTCTTTCTGCAAGGCACCGTGAAGAGCATCCAGAAGTTCCTATCACAATATTTTCCTCAGTACCACTTAGTAAACGACCGCTGTCACGGGCGTCCCGCCTCCATACGCGACACCATCATGCAGCCCTTTATGAACGTACTGAAAGCCCACCCCGAGCAAGTCACTCTCCTCAACGCCCCCATCGAGAAGTTCGCCAAAGACCACGTGAAACTCCGCGTCCTCACCGGTCCCTTCAAAGACTACGAAGGCTACATCATCCGCATCGACCGCAACCGCCAACTCGTCTTCGACTTCGATGGAATAGCTGTAGCTATCCGTGGCGTGCATAAGGAAGACTTCGAAGTTGTAGAAGAGTAGTTGAACAAAAATACACGTTTGCTATGACCGATTTTGCAGTTTTTGCACAACAGATCATCGACGAACTTACGAAAGAAGGCAGAAAGCACACTGCAAACACTCGCAAGCATTCTGCCAATCGCATATTGATGTTTATGGGTGACAACCCAACATCAATGGACAAATGGGACGAACTGTTTGTCCAGGACTATGAGTCATGGATGAAGGCGCAAGGATTGTCAACATCTACCACTGCTTATTACCTATCACAACTATGCACATTCTATAAGCAAGCTGTAAAAAGTGGAATTATTCAAGAACGAGACATCTTTCGGTTGGTCAACAAGAGACCGCCACAACCCAAGCGTACCTCTCAACAATTCCCATCAATAGCAGAGTTGCATTATTTGCGAACACTCGACCTTCACAAATCGCAAGCATTTGCCCGAGACATGTTCTTGTTTTCCCTTTATACAAGAGGAATGAAATTTGTGGATATTACCTATTTGAAGAAATCCGACGTTAAAGACGGGATGCTGACCTATATTTACCATGCGTCTGACAACAATCCTGCTGTCACGATTAAATGGGATAAGGCCATGCAGCAAATAGCCAACAGATATTCCACGGACACAGAATATATGTTCCCTATCATCACAAAGGAAGGAAACGCAGACATCATAGACCAAATAACGCAAAGTCGCCATAATGTGATGTACAACTTGCGTTCTATTGGCAAGCAATATAAATTCAGCGTGTCCCCTACCATCGCCATGACCAAGGACTTGTGGCGCAAGATTATGGATGAGGTGAGCGTGAGTGAGGTGATATAGAAAAGCCTTAAAACAATTAAGGTTGGGAAAATGTTTTTTCCAAAACAAATGAACAATTACGATTTTCTGATTCTCTCTGCCTCTGAATTTGAGCGTCTCACAAGAGATCTCTTACAAAAACATCTTGGATGTTATATAGAGAGTTTTACATCTGGACGTGACGGAGGAATAGATTTGCGATGCGCAGGTATAAAGGATAGTTCTACAATTATCCAATGCAAACGCTACAAGGAGTATTCTTCCCTAAAAAGAGAACTTGCTAAGGAAGTAGACAAAGTTAAGGCTTTATCCCCTACTCAATATTATATATCTACAACAGTAGGGCTGACACCTACTAACAAGGAAGAAATCAAGCAGATGTTCCATCCCTATATACTAAGTACGGAAGATATTTTTGGAAGAGATGATTTGAACAACCTCTTGGCTCAGCATGCAGATATAGAGAAACAATATTACAAACTTTGGTTGTGCAGTACAGCAGTAATGGAACAAATCATAAATAAACGTGTTGTGAATTGGTCAAAATTGGAATATCAGGCATGTTTGGATGAATCCAAGAAATATGTCATGAACGAAAGTTTTGACCAAGCAATGGACAAACTTCTCCAGTATCACTATGTTATCATATCTGGTATTCCTGGCATTGGCAAGACTACATTGGCAAGACAATTGATTTTCCAAAAGTTAGGAACTGATTATGACGAGTTCGTCTGCATCACTAATGATTTGGACAATGCGATGGATTTGCTGGAAGATGGCAAGAAACAGATATTCTTCTTCGATGATTTCTTAGGAAATACATTCTTTGAACATGGAGAAAAGGGATTTGAATCCAAGTTAATTCTGTTCATTCGACATATTCGTAAGGCTAAGGATAAATTGTTGATATTGACAACAAGAGAATATATTTTGCAAGATGCCAAACTATATTATGAGAAGTTTGAAACAAACAATTTAGATTTGTCCAAATGCGTGGTTGACCTCGGTTCATATACTCAGATGATTAAAGCAGAGATTCTGTACAATCATTTGGCGTATTCGAATATACCAGAGGAATGTTTGCGTAATCTCTTGAAACATGACTACAATTACTTTTATCTGATAAACCACAAAAACTTCAATCCACGCGTGATAGAAGCCTTCATTAATCATGAAGAGTGGAAAGATAAAAGCCCCGATGATTTTTATCGAACTTTTTGCTATGTTTTTGATCATCCAAATTCTGTTTGGGAAATGGCTTTTAACAAACTTGATGCATTAAGCCAATATGCGCTGATAGTCTTAGTCACACTTCACCGTCCTTGTTTGTTGAAGGATTGGAGAGAAGCTTTCGAAGTATTCTGTGATTCTACAAAAGATATTTATGCTTTGTCCAAGGATGATAAACTTTGGATGCAGTCATTAAAAACATTGGATGGGAGTTTTATTAAGATTGAGATGAGAGACAGAGAAAGTCATTTCGTTGATTTCTTTAATCCTTCTATTCATGACTTTTTGGTTGACCACATGACAGGTCGCCCTGAATTGTTGGAAAAACTGATTGCTTGCTCTATCTATATTGAGCAGTTGTATGAGCAATATACCACTACTGATAAGCATAATAAGATAAGAATTCAGCGAGATTTGCAGAAATGTTTAGCTGATAAATTTACAGAGATGCTTAATCCTACAACAGGAAAGTTACGAACAAGTATTGTCCGCATGAATGATAAGCAAGAAATAGAATATAAACCATTTGATTTGTTTGGTAGCTTGAAGACTTTGTATGAGAATATGCCTGCCTTGAAAGACCAGAACATTTTAAATGTTAATCTGTTAGCTTTGTCAGAAGAGGATTTCGGAGATATGAATTATTCTATGGATGACAGGTTGGAAGTATTAGATATTGTAGGTAACAATATAGAACATTTAGACAAACAAACCATATACTATGGGATGCGTAAAAGCGCAAATAATACTGATGAGTATGTGTCGTATCTAAAATTTGGAGACGAACATGGCTGTAGTAATATATCCATAACCGATGATGCATATTTGCAGAACATGGAAAATCAAATTCAATGGGATATTGATAATTGTACCTACGAGGGGGAAGTTGATGAATTAAAAGGGCAAATATCAGAGTTGTCCTCTTTCGTTCCGCATTGGAACACTGATAACATATACGATTATGCAGAAAAGCGCATTATAGAATTGCAAGAGAAAGAAGATTCGAATACAAAGTCTTTTGATCATAGTGAGTTCTATAAGAAATACGAAAAAGAGAAAGCAGACATTCGTGAGATGTTTGAAAGTTTAATAGGGTAAATCAAGAAGAAATGAGACTGAAGAGCATAAAAATACAAAACTTCCGCAAACTGAACGATGTGGAAATTAATTTTGGAGATGCAACTTTCCTAATAGGAGCTAATAATGCAGGAAAATCCAGCACTTTGGACGTTGTCGAATATTTGGTTACAGAGAAGAAACTCGACAATGCTTGTCGCTCTAAATACATTGGAGAAGATGGTGAGGAGTTAACCAAGACAGAAGATGTTATCATAGAAGGCTGTTTCGATAATGTTCAAGCATCAATAATTAATCAACGTGGTTTTAATTCATCGAGACTCAACAGCTATACAGATGAAGAAGGTGATGAAAAATATTCGTTCAATTATCGTGTTCGGCTAACGCCTGATGGAAAGAACCATCGTGAAATTCAGATGCATCAGCAAAAGTTGAAAGATGATTTTGTCGACTGCAAAAAATGGCAAGATTATATAGACAAAGGAGCTTCTGCAGAGATCTTTTCAGGCGTGGATGACTTAAACAGAACTCTCACGATAAAGGAAAAGAAAGAACTGGAAGAAAACTATCCTTCATTATTTGAGGTGCAAGAGAATAATGAATGGTTTGAAAACCCAGGTGGAATAGCAGCCAACGTTTTGTCAAAACTTCCCCGGTTTTTGAAAATCAAAGCAGAAGTTCTTTCAGAAGAGATGGATGCTGCAAAGTCAGGTACATTGCATGATTTGTTGTCTTATATGTTTGATGATGTTCGAAAGAATTCAGAGCACTATAAGAAAGCGGCAGAGGAATTGCAGAAATTGAGTAAAGAAATGGACCCTAACGATGAAAATGGAGCATTTGGACAACTCATGAATGATTTGAACAAGGTTGTAGATGACGTATTTCCTAAGGCATCTATCAACGTGGATACAGATTTGACTAAAGCAGAGTCTTTGAAACCTATCTTTGATGTAACAATGAGCAGCAATGTTACCACAGATGTATTACACCAAGGTACAGGACTTGTCCGTTCTGCCGTGTTTGCTCTTCTTCGTTTCAATAAACAACGAACAGAGAATATCAGCAATGATGATGACCGAGGTCTCATTATAGGCTTTGAAGAACCTGAATTGTTTTTACATCCAAATGCTGCTGAGAACATGCGCAGAGTCATTTATGAGTTAGCAGATTCCAACAGTCAAATTGTAGCAACGACTCATTCTCCTTATATGATAGACTTGTCACAAAAGCCCAAACAGGTATTAAATAGCTATACTATAGGTGTTAATGATTTTACAAATGTTGTCGCATTTAATTTGACGGACGCATTCCGTAAAATCCAAGATGATGACAAAGTACGTGTCAAAATGATACAAAAAATTGATGATTATGTAGCACGAGTGTTCTTCGCCCAAAAGATTATTATTGTAGAAGGAGACACCGAAGACATTGTTTTTAAGCGTACAATAGAAGTTATGCCAGAGGAGGTTAAAAAAAATGTTTCATCAAAATATCAGATAATCAAGGCGACAGGTAAAGCAACCATGATTTCTTTCATCAGATATTTGAAAGCATTGAGTGTTGACTTATTTGTTGTTCATGATGAAGACGCTGGCACCGCAGGTGCTATGATAATGAATGCCCCAATATTGACTGCTTTGGGAAATGATTCAACCAAGAGGTTGATGATGCACAATTGTGTTGAGGATGAGTTGGGATATACGGCACCTAAATCAGACAAACCTTTCAAGGCTTATAAACAAGTGAAAGACTGGCAGACTTGGGATGATGTGCCTGATAATTGGAGAAACAAGATGAAAATTGTATTTTCAGAGTTTGCAGATGAATTATAAAAATACTGAGACGGTGATTATAGCAATATGGAAACACCTTTAACCATTCCGAACAGAGAAGTTAAGCATATTTGCGCTGATGGTACTGCAATAGTTTGTGGGAGAGTAAGGCATTGCCATTAATCTCAGGGGCTGATTTTATGCTATAGCCTGTAACGATAAGCCCGCAGGATATAGAATATAGCATTATAATCTAAATTATAGAAACAATGAATACAAAAAAAACGATTCAGAGTTGCTAGATTTGGATCAAAAGGATGATTCAATCTAGCGGAAAGCTTTTTGTCTACGGACAGGAAATCGTATGTGTTATCTCTGTATTACTGACAGTATTAGGATGCCTTTTTCCATGGATGGCAATACCATCATTGGCAATATGTGTTGTCCAGTACATATAGGCAAGAAAGAGCAGAGTGGCACAAAAGACCAAAAGATGAGGTCATCGCCATGACAGCGTACTTGTGCGCTGTCATGGTTTAAAAGAAATATCGTGCTATGCATAATTACAATAAGGTTGAGAAGGAAATATTTGATTTGTTGAGAGACCAAGATGTCAGAGACATCAAACTTCTTGGCAATACGATTCAAAAGGCTTTTTTCCGTGCAGAGAAGACTGCTATACTTGTGGATTGTGCGAATCACAAGGCTAAGTTATTCTACCCTCTACGAAAGCCATACAATCACGAGGACAGAAAGGAATTTGCACAATTAGTCAGCTTGCTCAATTTCATAGATGTTCTTGAACAGAAAGGACTAATTTATTTACAACCAACTAATGCTGGATGTGAATTGTTCTTTTATGAGAATTTCAAACATAGCTTTCTTCATGGTATTCAAAAGAATGGTAATGTAAAAGAGGCTATATCCCAACAAGAACAGATTATTTATGATACAGATGAGTATGAAGCAATAGATGTACAAGGTGTAAAAGTTCCAAAGATAAAGTCTGATTTTCTTTTCATCACAAAGGATGGAATTCGCACCATGCAATCAACAGATGTTTCCAGTCTTTATGACCGAATATACAGATTGCTTTGTAGCCGTGCTTTTCCTACATCAGCCCTGTTTCGTTTTATAGATAACGGCTATTGTCTTGATGAAGAAAAGAGAAGTATTAATTCTCTTCGATATGCAAAAGCAAGTTTCTACATCGCAATGTTGGCATTGTTGGTATCTATGCCTTGCATCTCTGTGTGGTACTCAAACCAACATGCTTATTCAACAATTAATACTATGCAGTACAATGCATTGATGAAGAAGCTTGATGCTATAGAAAAGAATGGAAAAGCGCCAGGTGTAAAGTTTAAACAGCAAGAGAATTATATCATAAATCATAAATTTCAAAAGACAAAACACTAATATCAGTAAGCACTCAAATTAGGGCTTAAATTAGAAAGAAGTATCTTTGCTGCCGAACTAAAAACATTTGATTTATGTACAGCAGCGAAGATTTGGAACTTTTTCGATAAGTCATGAGCAAAGCAAGCTTGCTTGAACTTTGCCATGGCGAGAAAAAGTATGAAACTTTTTCGATAAGTGATTACAATGAAAGCTTGCTTTCTGATTGTCGAGCGAAGAATTTTCGTGCAAACGAGCGCAGAGCCAAACTTGTTTGAACTATGCCGAGTGCAGCCGAAAATCACTTGTGTGTAAAATGTATGTAATCGTCAATAAACAAGTAAAAATTTTAACATCTCAATGTATAGGCACTTGTAAAAGTGCCTATACAAAGGGCTATGCCCTAAATTGAGTACTAACAAAACATATAAATGTCACAAACAGCAAATAGAGTAATTAAGAATACTGGCTATCTTTATATGAAGATGGCGATAACGATGTTCGTATCGTTATATACCACCCGTTTGATATTGAATTCCTTGGGTGCTTCCGACTTCGGTATATATAATATCGTCGGAGGAGCGATTGCCATGTTGGGCTTCTTGAGTGCAACTATGGCAGGTGCTACCCAGCGATTTATGTCCTTTACAGAAGGACAAGGAAATATTGAGAAAAAGAAAAGTATATTTAATATAAGCCTTACCATACATTTCTTTACGGCATTAGTTGTTGGCGCTTTATTAGTCGTTGCTGGGTTTATATTCTTTAATGGAATTTTAAATATACCTGCAGCTCGAACAGAAGCAGCCAAGGTTGTGTATTTTAGCTTGATAATAAGCACAATGTTTACAATCATGTCTGTTCCGTATGATGCGGTATTGAATTCTCATGAGAATATGCTCTATTATTCAATTGTGGGAATTGTAGAGTCTATACTGAAGCTGATTGTAGCATTTGTTTGTGTATATACAAGTAGTGATAAGTTGATAATATATGGTATGTTGATGGCAGGTATACCTTTTGTTACTCTGTCTGTCATGAGGATATATTGCCATCGTAACTATAATGAATGTATAATCAAGCCTCGTACATATTGGGACAAACAGACATTTAGAGAGATGTTAGGCTTTGCTGGGTGGAATATGGGAGGAACGATGGTTATTATGCTTAGCTCGTATGGCCAAGGTATAATCCTAAATAATTTCTTTGGTACTATTCTGAACGCAGCCCAAGGTATAGCCAGCCAGCTTAATGGACAGATGCAGGCTCTTTCTTCTAATATATTGAAAGCCTTAAATCCGATCTTGGGTAAAAGTGCAGGAGCAGGAGATTCTGATTTGTTAATAAAGTCAACTTGTTTGGGAGCAAAATATTCGACGATGATTTATTTGATGTTTGCTTTGCCAATGTTTGTGGAATGTCCGTATATATTAAAACTATGGCTTAAAAATATACCAGAGTGGTGCTTGATATTTGTTCGTTTGCAGATCATTAAGAGTTTTATAGAAATGCAGTTTGGCACTCTTCCTGGATGTATTTCAGCAACAGGTAAGATAAAGAGATATACGATTTGTAGTACGATATCTAATTTCTTTCAATTGCCATTTATCTATTTAGCGTTTAAGTTAGGATTACCACCCTATTATATATATATAGTAAGTATTATATTTGGTAATTTAATAGTCTATGCTTTTGCCTTTTATTTTGCACGACAATATGTAGGTATGAAAATCTCGACTTATCTCGTTAGAGTTACTTGGCCTTTAGTGGTAACTGCTTTAATAAATTATTTGTTGCTCGTCCTTATAAAAGAAATGGTTGAAATAAATACGTTATGGCGATTAGTTACTTTTCTGTTGGTCTCCGTAATAATATATATATGTAGTTTTTGTATAGTTGTTTTGTTTAGTGAAGAGCGAGTTATATTTGAAAGTATTTTTAGAAGTTTAAAAAGTAAATATGGAAAAACGATTAGATTACATAGATAAATTGAGAGGCTTAGCTATATAGTAATGGGTCATCTTTATTTGCCATATTCAACTCAAGGTAATTCTCATCCAGTAGCAGAGATGATATATTCATTTCATATGCCTTTATTTTTCTTTATAAGTGGCTACCTCTGTGAAATAACTCATAAGATAGGAAGGGTAGGTTATCTGAACTATACAAAGCCTTTGGGCTTATTCTATAGGTAAATTCATATATAAAATACCATATTTAAGATTAATCATGTATGGAAAAAAATAAAATATTAATTTCGGTTGTAATACCGTTGTATAATAAAGAAAAGACAATTGTGCATACTTTAAGCACGGTTATATCTCAGACGTATAAATTCTTTGAAGTCATTATTGTTAATGATGGCTCTTCGGATAATAGTGTGCAATTAATTAATGATAATTTTTCGGATTCTCGGATTAGAATTATTTCACAGGAAAATTCTGGTGTTAGTGTGGCTCGTAATAAAGGAGTTGAGGAAGCTAAGGGAGATTGGATAGCATTTTTAGATGCTGATGATGAGTGGCTTCCTACATATTTAGAAAGTGTTGTGAATGCTATTCTTGCAAATCGCGATGCGCAAGTAGTTCTTAGTGGTCGATTTGCACAGAATTTTTTAACACATGACAGAAGCACTAATATACCTTCACGATATAAGGGAGGAGTTGTGGCAATTGATTTCTTTGAAAATCCTCATGTATTTATGCATATAAGTGCTACTGTTATAAAAAAGGAATGCCTGTTTCCTTCAGAAAAGTGGAATCGCTTTATTGAAGGGCAGAAATATAATGAAGATTTTACATTTCTCTTTAGAGTTATTATGCATTGTCAATGTGTTGTGTATATCGCAAAACCAATAAGCATTTATAATGGAAATGTTGAAGGGCAGGCTACTAGTTCTATTGCTGTAGATAAGAGATTAAATGATGGTATATTATTTAGAAATAAAGTTTGGGAAGAATATCCTTCTATGAAGAAGGGGCTTAATAAAAAGAAGTTTAAATTGTTTATGAGATACGAACTTCGTCATTGCATTTTGAAATATTTAAAACATAAAGATTATGAAGCATTGATTTTTTTTATTAATGGCTTGAGTAGTTTGTGTAAGGAGCATTCGTTAAATTCCTTTGAGCGTTTTGCCTATAAAAAGCGCTTTTTGCGATTAATTTCTATTATATAT
>ERZ1034781.1097-NODE-1097-length-12211-cov-11.872080_pt1 | contig 12211 bp, 13 predicted proteins | sample MGYA00520700_ERZ1034781 | MGnify/ENA primary metagenome ERZ1034781 (study PRJEB33766, sample SAMN09781709) | gut metagenome | biome: gut microbiome | host: Homo sapiens | place: Madagascar | study: EMG produced TPA metagenomics assembly of the PRJNA485056 data...
TTGAGAATGAAAACAAAAAATTGACGTCAAGGCAAAAGAAAAAATATAAGAAAATAAGTATAGTGTTGTTTATTATATATTATTTTATTTCTATATTGTTTTTGAGTAAACAAATTGAATATGGAGTAATTATATTACTGGTTTTAGATACAGTTTCAATACTAATTTTGGAGGTAAAAATCAATGAAACAAATAAGATACAAAGTATTAAAAAAAATTGCTAATTTAAGTTTGTTTGTAGCAATTATGGCTGCTGGAACTGCTTCATTTTGGGGAGGACATCAACCCAAAGAACCAAAAATGTAAAATGGAGGAAAGTAAGAATGGAAAATATATATGATACACTTGGATTTACGATACATAGAGTTTGCAATGCATCGTGTTCAATATGCTGTTTTTCTTCAAATCCTTCTTGTGAAGAAAAACTAGATGTAAATAGAATAAAGGAATATATTGATGAAGCAGAGTCTATAAAAGAAATTAAGACAATTGCATTTACTGGTGGTGAGCCGTTTTTAGCATATGAAGTATTAACAGAATTGATCTGTTATGCAAAAGCAGTTGGAAAAAGTGTTAATACTGTAACAAATGGATTCTGGGCAGATAGTTATGAAATAGCATATGAGAAGTTGTCATATTTAAAAAAATGCGGTTTAGACTATTTGAGTTTAAGTCATGATTCTTATCATAAAAAATTTGTTAAAACAGAGAATATTAGAAATATTTTGAAAGCAACTACAAAATTGGGGATTCCCACAAGCCTTGCTATTGTAAAAATTAAGGATGAAGATATAGGCGATATTATTGATGAAATAGGTAATGATATATATACAGCTTCAATAAAAATAGGACCATGTTTGCCAGTTGGTCGTGCACAAAAAGTATTTTCAGATGATCAATTTGATAGAAGTATTGAAACCAGCAGAGCAAAATGTGAATATGGAGCAAATTTAGTTGTTTGTTATGATGGAACAATATATCCATGTTGTTCACAAGTTATTGTTAATACTGGCTTAGGAATTGGAAATTTTAAGGATATTTCTTTACATGAAGCATTAAGTAAATTAAAAAATAATGCATTATTGTATTATTTACGAAATACCGATATGAGTTTCTTTTCTAATTATGCTAAATATAAATTAGGAATAGAAATTCCAGATTATATTGTTAACCCATGCGAACTTTGTGAAATTTTATTCAAAAAAGAAAATATTGATTTATATAATGAGTATGTAATGGAAAATATTAAAAGGCTTAAACAAGGAAAGGCTGTGATAAAGTGTGCAGGAGTGGCATCTGGAGAATAGCCAATTTGAAGTATTGGAAAAGCAAAATGGCGATTGTTTAGTTAAAGATAAACGAAATAATAGATTCTATTTTAAAAATGAGTTATTTGCTTCAAAAAAATATGAATTTGATAGTAAGAGCCTTATATGCTGGAGTTGGAAAGATAGTACTTTTTTGTTAGGGATTTTCATTTCAATTATTTCAATAGTAATTGTATTTTACAATTATGATTTTATATATGGTTCAAATATAGTGTATGGTAAGGACGAATATTTTAAAACAATTGTATTTATTGGTATAAATATAATATTGCATGAAATGTCACATTATTTAGCTATGAAATTATATGGTAGAAAAGCAGGAAAGATAAAGATTAAATTTTATTTGAAAATTTTTCCCTGTGTTGTTACCAATACAACGGATTCGTATATGTTACCTAATTACAGGCGAGCGTTTGTTTATTATGCGGGAATTATGACTAATTGGATTATTTGTGGTTTAGTCATAACATTTTATAGAGAAGAAGCATATTTGTTACGAGCTATTGTATGGATGAATATTTATAATATGATTCCATTTGGTGGAATAAAGACGGATGGATATCACATAATTGTGAATACTCTTTTAAATGTAAAAGATTTAAAAAATAGAAAAAGTATAATTTCTGAAATTGCAAAATGTGCATTTATTTTATGGGCTGTGATTGCAGTATATCAATCATTATCAATGATAATAAGTAATTAAGTGAGTAATGTATATGATAATAGCATCTTGTTGCTATTTACATATAAATACTAGGAAAGGAGTATGCGAAGATGAAAAATTATGAGATAAATCTTGAAGAAATGGAAGAAATGCTTCCATTAGAGAGTCCAACATGTATTATCGGACCATGGTTCTTTGTTCATAAGTAATATTATGGTTACAAAATAATATTTAAAAGCAAAGGAGAATCTTAACTATGAAAAATTATGAAATTGATTTAAGTGAAATGGAAGAAATGCTTCCATTAGAGAGTCCAACATGCATTATTGGATCATGGTTCTTTGTACTCAAATCCTAATTGACTTAATGGAAAGATTTATAGGCAGAGTAAATGATTATTTGCTTTACTCTGCCTATTATAGGTGAATTATATGATAGAAATAAAAAATTTGAATGTTTCGTTAGGTGGAACACATATTTTAAAAGATATAAATTTGTCGATAAAGGAAGAAAATTCGATTATAGGAATTTTCGGACCGAATGGTGCCGGTAAGACAACATTAATAAGTGTATTGACTGGTTCTATAAATAACTATACAGGCGTAGTAAAAGGAATCTGTGCTAAAGATATTTCTTATCTGCCGGATAAACCTTTTATATATAGATACATGAAATTAGAAGATGCGATAAAATATTATAAGGATGCTTTTAATGATTTCGACTCAGATAAAGCTGCAAAATTGTTAGGAAAACTTGGATTGAAATTGAATCAGAAAATTTCTCAATGTTCCAAAGGTATGCTTGAACAGATACATATGGTTCTTGCACTTTCAAGAAATTCGGATGTTTATATTTTTGATGAGCCATTAGCTGCTGTTGATCCTTTGACAAGGGATGACATAATGGAAATGATCAAGAGTGAGCGAAAAAAAGGAAGTATTGTTTTTATCAGCACACATTTAATTAGTGATGTAGAGTCATTGTTCGATAGCATTATCATGGTGAAAGACGGGAAAGTTATTTTGCATGATAATGTGCAAAGTCTAAAAAAAGAAAACAAAGCAGATCTTGAGACAATTTTTAAGGAGAAATTAAGATGAGCATTTGGAAAAATGAATATATGAGATATAAATATTTCTGGGGAACAATCTTGGGAATAGAATTTTTATTAGATATACTTCATATTTTGCATATAATACCGATGGTTGAAGGGGTAGATATGATTTATTCAATATGGCAAATGCTATCATGGGTAGGAATTGTATTTCTGACAATTTATGATTTGTTTTCATTTTTTTATTTGAATAAAGATAGAATGTTGCATTTACTTCCGATTAGTAAATATAGGCTTTTATGGATGAAAGCAATTGTGTTTGGAACATATATGTTACTATTTTTCGTTGTTGGTATGGTACGCTATTTGATCATTCTGCCGGATAATGCAGTGAAATCTTTAATAAAAGTTGGAATGATATATTTACTTAGTAAAATGGTTGCGATATTCTCATTTTTATCATTGCTGATCATGCTTTTGCTTGTTATCAAGAAAATAAATAATTCTGTACTTGGAGCAATAATAATGGCATCGCTTTTTGTTGGAATAGTAGCTGTTCAGGCATATGGCTTATTTCAGGTTGTTAGTGCAAGTCATGATATAACTTGGACAATAGGTATTGTGGATGGGGCAACAGGAATGAATCAATATGCCAATATTCTTCCAATTGTATTTACAGAAACTGAGGATAAGTTTCATTATGTAGAGGATAGTTTCTACATAATATCAGTATGGTTAAATATTGGCATATCAATCATAAGTTTTATTGCTTCAAGAATATTATTTAAAATACAGAGGTTTAACTATATTGAAAAGTAGTACATAACCTTAAATTTAAAATTCAATATCAACCTCTACAGGGCAGTGGTCTGAACCGAACACATCGGTATGGATCGCTGCCTTTTGCAGTTTATCATTGATGCGCTTTGATGTGATAAAGTAGTCGATACGCCAGCCTGCGTTCTTCTCGCGTGCCTTAAAACGATATGACCACCAGGAATATATACCCTCTGCATCCGGATAAAAATATCTGAAGGTATCGGTAAAATCGGAACCTAAAAGCTCCGTCATTTTAGCACGTTCCTCGTCTGAAAAACCTGCATTCCTGCGGTTTGTTTTCGGATTTTTCAGGTCGATCTCATTGTGTGCGACATTTAGATCACCGCACAGTACGACAGGCTTTTTGGCATCGAGTGTCTTAAGATATTCACGGAAATCATCCTCCCACTGCATACGGTACGGCAGTCTTTTCAGCTCATTTTGTGAGTTTGGAGTATAGCAGGTTACCAGATAGAAATTGTCATATTCAAGTGTGATGACGCGTCCTTCCCTATCATGCTCCTCAATGCCTATGCCGTAAGACACAGATAATGGCTCATTTTTTGCGAAAATGGCTGTGCCGGAATAGCCTTTTTTCTCAGCGTAATTCCAGTACTGGTGATAGCCCGGCAGGTTAAGGTCAATCTGTCCCGCCTGTAGCTTGGACTCCTGAATACAAAAGAAATCAGCATCTATACTGTTAAAAAAATCAAGGAAACCTTTCTGGACGCATGCGCGCAGTCCATTTACATTCCACGATATAAATTTCATGTCTTAATCCTCCATATCATTGCAATAAATTATCATATATTTTTCGCTTAAACATGACATTTCCTAATAAAATTACAAAATCGCATTTTTTATTTTGATGATTTACTACAAAATCGCATTTTCTTTTTGGCAATTTTACTACAAAATCGCATTTTTTAAAAGAGGTTTGTATCTGCAGATTGAACTTTTTCCATAAAATACGTATAGAGGAAGAAAATACGCAAGATAATACGCAAGTAAATTTTTCTTACAGCACATCGCTTCCATCAGGAATCTTTGAGATGATAGTTCTGTTAATCCTGATTAAGAATAATGTCGAAACAGTAAAGGATATCACCTCTGCTATCGGGAAAGCCCACCATACAGCGTGGAGTCCACCGAGCTTTGAAAGGATGTATGCTGCAGGAATTAAAACCACAAGCTGACGCATGATCGATACGATCATGGAAAAGACTGCTTTTCCTAAAGCCTGGAATACTGTGCCGACGATAATACAAAACCATGCGATGAGGAAATGCACACCGATTATTCTAAGTGCCGGAACACCGATTTGGAGCATATCGTCAGAGGCGCTGAACATTCCAAGAAGCACCTGTGGTATGAACTCAAAGCAGGCAAAGCCAACGAAAAGCAGACAGAATGCGGTTATCAGGCTGACCTTTATTGTCTTAACCATACGCTTCCTGTTCTGAGCACCGTAGTTGAAGGCGATGATAGGTGTGATTCCGTTGTTCAGTCCGAATACAGGCATAAAGAAGAAGCTCTGTAGCTTGAAATAAACACCGAAAACAGCAGCGGCAGTCGATGAAAAGCCGATAAGTATTCTGTTCATGGCATATGTCATTATAGAGCCTATAGACTGCATAATGATTGACGGAATACCGATAGCATAAATGGTTCCCATGATTTTGAAATCCGGGCTGTAGCCCTTGAAGCTCAGGCTGATTTCATGATTGAATTTGTGGTTGCAGACAAAAGCAACAACGGCGGCTACGCACTGTCCCACAACGGTTGCCACGGCTGCACCGGTAGCGCCGAGCTTAGGGAAACCAAGCAGTCCAAAGATCATGATAGGATCCAGAACGATATTTGTGATGGCACCGCAAAGCTGTGAGGTCATGCTGAAAATAGTTCTTCCTGTCGAGGTAAGTACCCTCTCAAAATAGATTTCGGCAAAAATACCAAATGAAAAAATCATAACAGTACTCAGGTAGCTCACACCCATATCCATGATTTCGACATCAGCATTTCCAATCTGACTCATGTAAAAAGGCTTTACGATTGTAAGTCCGAGAATCAGAAATATTACGTAGCTGAATGCATATAGTACGGCACCGTTGATGCCGATTTTGTTGGCTTCATCATATTTATGGGCACCGAGTGACTTTGACAGCAGCGCGTTTACACCTACACCGGTACCGGTTGCGACAGCAATGATGAGTGTCTGCAAAGGGAAGGCAAGTGAAACAGCCGTGAGTGCATTTTCGGACAGCTTTGCAACGAAAATACTGTCTACGATGTTGTAAAGTGCCTGTACGAGCATGGAAATCATCATAGGCAAAGACATGTTAAATACAAGCTTGCCGATAGGCATGGTTCCCATCTTGTTCTCTGTTACAGGGGCTGAATTTGTTTCCTGACTCATAATTCCTCCTATTGTAAATGATTGTTAATTTAAAAATTCTACATTATATATGTACGAAGCTTTAGTTATTAAAATTAAAATCACCGGTAGATTAGCCGGTGTTTAAAATGTGCAACAAAGCGCCAATTACATATAATACCATGACTGCAGGATACTTTCAAGGTATTCAATAGCATTTATAGATGGTATTTATAGATGGTATATTCAATAGCATTTATATATGGTAGTTCTCAAAAAATAGGCAAAGAATAGCTGATTTCCGAAAAAATTGATATTATTTCCGAAGAGTGCTATAATATTTCCGATAAATAGCTGAGTGTTTCCGAATGGAGGGTAAAAATGACCGAAACCAAGTATATTTCAAGTAAGATGGCTGCTGAATTGTTAGGGATTTCTGTAAGAAGAGTGGTAGGACTGTGTAACAACGGAGAAATCATTGGGGCTTATCAGGATGGACGAAGATGGAAAATACCGGAGACATCGGTTTATACTTATCAGAGGGAAAAGCGCCTTGAGGATGAAAAACTTCCGTGTGCAGTAGGAAGTACATCGTACGTGGATACTGTGAAAAACTGTTATTATGTAGATAAAACCTTGTTAATCCGTGATTTAATAGATGACCATGCGACAGTCACACTGTTTACCAGACCAAGAAGGTTTGGTAAAACGCTTGCGATGGATATGTTGAAGGTTTATTTTGAAAAAACGGATGCTGACAGCTCTATATATTTTCGGGATAAAAAAATATGGTCGTGCGGTGAAAAATATCGTGAAAAACAGGGCACATATCCTGTTATATACATTACCTTTAAGGATGTAAAATTTGATAACTGGAATGACTCCTTAGAGGCTGTAAGACTTGTTATAAGAGATGAATATATGAGGCACCAGGAGCTTTTTTCATGGGATGCTTGTGATGAGGTGGAACGTGATTATTTGAACAGACTGCAGAAGGGAAAATTAAGCGATGTGGAATACGCCAGAGCACTGTTGTATTTGAGCCGTATGCTGGAAAAGTATCATCACAGTAAGGTAGTTATTTTAATCGATGAGTACGATACACCGATTCAGCAGGGGCATTCAAAGGGCTTTTATAATGATGTAATAACCTTTATGAGAAATTTTATGTCAGGCGGCTTGAAGGATAATCCGTCGCTTGCATTTGGTGTGCTTACAGGAATATTGCGTGTTTCTAAAGAAAATCTGTTTAGTGGTCTGAATAATCTGGTGGTAAATTCGGTGCTTGATGATAAATACAGTGAGTACTTTGGATTTACAACGGATGAGGTTAGCGTAATGGCTGACTATTATGGTTGTACTGATAAAAAAGCTCAGTTAATGGAATGGTATGATGGATATAGGTTTGGAAATACGGACATATACAATCCATGGTCGGTGGCAAACTACTTTAATAATGATTGTACGCCAAAACCATTCTGGACAAATACAAGTGATAATGAGATTATTCGAGAGATAATGAAATCATTGACACCTGAAATTGCGGATGATCTGATTTCACTCATTCAGGGAAAATCAGTGCAGACATCATTAAATATGGATGTGATATATCCAAGAATAACAGATGGTGCAGATAGCATATTTAGTTTTCTTCTTGTTTCCGGTTATTTAAAGCCGCTAAATACTGCAGTAGAAACAGAATTTGGTACATTTGTTGAGCTTGCTCTTCCGAATCGGGAAATCAGAAGAGTATATAATTCAGAAATATTATTCTGGATTAGAAATAATATGACCCAAAATGTGATGGCAGAGCTGGAAAAGGCTCTTTATCTAAAGGACGGAGAGAGATTAAAAACTGCTCTAAGAAAGTATATGTTGACGTGTGCAAGCAGTTTTGATGGCGCCGCGGAAGGCTTTTATCATGGGCTGATGCTTGGTTTATCTGCCGGGATGTCTGCGATGTATTATATCAGGTCAAACCGCGAATCAGGTGATGGCAGATTTGATTTGACATTGGAGCCAAAGGTTTCATCAATGCCTGCAATTATAATGGAGTTTAAATCGGTCAAAGAAGAAAAAATGCTTGCTGCATCAGCTCAGGAGGCATTGCAGCAGATAGAAGAAAAAAATTATGATACAGATATGATAGACAGAGGAATAATAGAAATAACAAAATATGGAGTTGCATTCTGTGGCAAAAATGTGGAGATAGCTCTGTGATTGTAAGATAAAAAATACCTTTTGACCCTCATATCATCATATGGATAAGCAGCATATAGCAGATAGTTCCTCCCACGATAGAGAGGAGCATCTGCCTTTTCCATATATGGAGTGCACCAGTCACAATCACGGATATGAATTCGGGAAGTCCGTGTGGTGCAGACACTATATCCACATTTCTGAGGCAGTATACGACAAGCATACCTAATACCGCAAGCGGCAGAAATTTTCCGAGATACTGCACGAATGCAGGAGTTGGTCTTTTTTCATTAAAAATTGCAAATGGCAGGAAGCGAGTGAGCATTGTTCCTGCTACGCAGAGCCCTATAGTTATTATCTGTTGTGTAATAGTCATAATTTATTCCTTGAAATTGCCAGTATTATCACGATTGCCGCCATAGTCGGTATCATAAACGAATCTGCACCGAAGCATATCAGGCAGACAGCCGAAACGGCAATTCCCATGAGCGATGAAAAGTGATTTTTATCCTTAAGCCTCATAATGTAATAACCTGCCTTCTGATAAGATTTGATAATGCAAAAGTATAGCATTGCAGGGTATAAATTACAATAACCGCTTGACAAAATGACAGAGAGATATATAATTAGTTCAAAAATGAATAATTCAAAAATGTATAACATAGCAGCGAAATAGGAAAAGGAAAGAAGGAATATCACATATGAAATTTAACTTTGAGTTTGCAGAGAAAATTTCGCGAACCTACAGCGATGAGTGCAGACCGCTGTGCCATGAGCTGAAGCTCCCGCAGACAGCGTTTGATATCATTATGTTTCTGGCGAATAATCCGGAATACAAGACGGCAAGGGATATAGTGGAAATAAGAAAAATCAAGGCAAATCTTGTGTCTGTAAATGTTGACAAGCTTGTGAATGAGGGCTATCTGGAGAGAAAGCCTGTGGAAAATGACAGGAGGAAAACGGAGCTTGTCTGTACAAAAAAAGCCGAGACTGTCATAGAAAGAGGGAGACGCATACAGCAGCAGTTTACAGCAGATCTGTTTGCTGGGATAGATGAGGAGCAGAAAAAGCAGCTGACAATTGTTATGGAACAGCTTGATAATAATCTGGATGAAATAATCAGGAGGAAATCACATAAATGAGCACATTAATAACTATAATAGTAACATTTTTTGCCGGTATGGGAGCTGGCCTTGGAACCGGCTTTGCGGGACTAAGCGCAGCAGCAGTAATAAGCCCTATGCTCATTACCTTTTTGGGAATGGACCCGTATATGGCAGTGGGAATAGCCCTGTCGTCTGATGTACTTGCCAGCGCAGTGTCAGCCTATACATATGGAAAGAACAAGAATCTTGATGTAAAAAACGGGCTCATAATGATGGTCACGGTTTTGTGCTTCACAGTTGTTGGAAGCTATGTATCAAGCCTCGTGCCGTCAGCAACAATGGGCAACTTTTCAGTGTTTATGACATTTTTACTCGGAATCAAGTTCATACTCCGTCCTGTCATGACCACAAAGGAAGCCATGCAGGGCGTCTCAGCTAAAAAGAGAGCTGTCCAGTCAATCATCTGTGGCGTAATCATCGGATTTATCTGTGGCTTCATAGGCGCAGGCGGTGGCATGATGATGCTTTTGATCCTCACATCAGTGCTTGGCTATGAGCTTAAGACTGCAGTCGGAACGAGTGTATTTATCATGGCATTTACAGCCTTTACAGGAGCTGCCTCGCACTTTGCCATCGGTGGAAAGCCGGACTGGTTTGTGCTGCTTTTATGTATTGCATTTACACTTCTTTGGGCGAGAATTGCAGCGGTCTTTGCAAACAAGGCATCTGCAAAAACATTAAACCGTGCCACAGGTATCGTGCTTGTAATACTTGGCATCGTGGTATTTGCATTTTCACTTCTGAGCTGATTTTTCTTGAATATATAACTGTAAGCCCCGGCTGCCCGACCGGTACACACAGCTTCCCTACGTGCGAATAGCGAAGCTGCTTAGATACTGTAGAAATTATGCCATGAAGCACAGAAACGCTCCTGCATGGACGCAGGGGCGAGGAGAACCGCGTCACGGACGGCGCGTTTCGACGGTTTCGTCAGGCATAGAAGCCCTTCAAGCATAATTTCGTACAGTATCTTAGCAGCGCAGCGTAGCACGTGGGGAAGCTGTGTGTACCGGTCGGGCAGCCGGGGCTTGCATCATTACATAAAACAAGATGAAAATCATCATACGTATTTTGAGGGAATTACGAAAAAATTTTACCATTTTGTGCAAAACCACATATTTAATAGAAAGATTCACATAAAGATTATTAAGAATATAGTATTGTGCCCTTAGAAAAATAGTACTATACTAAATTCATCTGATGAATTCGGACTTGAGTATAAATAATAATATGATTAAAGGGTCAAAAGGTATCATAAGATAGGAGGAAATAACAAACTATGTCTTCAAAAAAAGGTGCGATGAAAAAGAAATTTGAAAACATGCATTTGGGTGAAAGGATCAACTATGGCTATAGAATGGTTATTACCATGATGCTTATTTCGGGACTGCTTTCGATTGCGGTCATTGGTGTGTTGTTTTTCAATATGTTAAACTATGTAAACAAGGTAAATGCTTCTGATCAGGCGGTTAAGACATGCAGAATAAATGTAACTGCAGCGGCAAGAAATGTAAGAGAGATGGCACTTAATCCTGACAAATCAACATATGACGACTATGAGCAGGACGCAAAAGAAAAGCTTGAGGATGTTGATGTGCAGTTAAAAACAATAAAAAAATCAGGTATCGTTCCTGAGAATCAGTATAATGAATATTCAAAGGCTCTTTCTGACTGGGCGAATACCGGATACTCAATCATGGATAAGATTAAAGCCGGACAGAAGGATGAGGCTGTTGATCAGATTATCAATGAGTGTACACCAAAGTTAAATCAAACTGTTGAGCTTGCAAAGGAAATCAACAAGCTGACTGACGAAAGAAGCCATCAGGCAGTTGTAAGTACATACGTATGTGCTGCAGTCGGACTCATAGTCATCATTGTCTGTCTGATATGTGCATGGCAGTTGACAAAGAGAACAGGAAAGATCGTGCTTGATACAATCCTTGAGCCATTACATGCAATCGAGGATGTGGCAAAGGAGCTGACAGAAGGAAATCTTCACAGCGCACTTGAGTACCATTCAGAGGATGAAATCGGTAGATTGGCACACAGCATGAGAAAGTCTATCCGTATTCTCGGCTCATATGTGGATGATATAGACAGGTCGATGAAGCTCTTTGCGGACGGACATTTTGATGCACAGCCGGAAGTAGAGTGGAGAGGCGATTTTGTAGGTATTTTACAGTCATTTATGGAATTTGAAAAAAGTATGGCAGTCACCATAAAGGGAATCCAGAATGTATCAAGCGAGGTTTCAAGTGCGGCAGAGCAGGTAGCTGCAAGCTCAAATGACCTTGCAGACGGTGCAACCAATCAGGCTGCGGTTGTAGAGGAACTGACAGCGACAGTTGAGGGAGTTTCAGAGCAGGTGGAGCAGAATTCAAAGAGTGCAAAGGAAATCAGTGGAAAAGTGGATGAGCTTGGAGAGGCAATCTGGGAAAGCAATGGAAAGATGCAGGAGATGGTTACATCTATGCATGAAATAAACGAAGCCTCTAAACAGATTGACCAGATTATATCAACTATTAATGAGATTGCATCACAGACCAACCTGCTTGCATTAAATGCTTCTATTGAGGCGGCAAGGGCAGGAGAGGCAGGAAAAGG
>ERZ1034781.1099-NODE-1099-length-12198-cov-50.117928_pt1 | contig 12198 bp, 8 predicted proteins | sample MGYA00520700_ERZ1034781 | MGnify/ENA primary metagenome ERZ1034781 (study PRJEB33766, sample SAMN09781709) | gut metagenome | biome: gut microbiome | host: Homo sapiens | place: Madagascar | study: EMG produced TPA metagenomics assembly of the PRJNA485056 data...
TATGGGGACCACCAAGCCGATTCTCTTTATGCTTCATCCTTGTATTATATGGGAAAATGCTATCTGCTGAATGATAGCATGGAGCAGGCAAAGGCTTGTTTGGAGAAATCTTATTCTATTTCAGACAGTCTTCATAATCTGAGCCTGAAATGTCTGGCATTGGATAAGCTGATTGAAGTCGAAGAACAGCTGGCACCTTACAAAGCGTTGAGTTATGCTAAAGCTTTGGTGGAGATGTATGAGTCCATGCCAAATGTATCTATATATAATAAGGTGGCTGCGCATTTGAGGCTAGGGGAGAATTTCTTTTATGTTGATAGTTTGAAACAAGCTTTAGAAGAAGAGAAAAAAGCATATAGGTTGGCGATATATGTAAACGATAATGATTTGCTGTCAAGTGTAAAACAAAATTTAGCTAGTACGTTTGAAGAGATGGGAGAAAATGATAGTTGTCTGTTTTATGCTCAACAAGCTTATGAGTTACAAGGTGCAAGTAGTTTTTCTTGTCTGCTAAATCTTGCCTTGGCTTATATTTCTGTCGATTCGATAAAACAAGCTTTTGTCTTATTGAATCAAGCAACTTCTAAAACAGCTGAAGATCATTATTCGGTATTTTATATGAAAAGTAAAGCGGCAATGAAAGCGCAAGATTATAAGAAGGCTAAAACCTTTAGTGATTCTGCATGTTGTTACTTGCAAGAAATGTACAGGACAGCATCGAAAGCCAAGGTTTCCTATTATTCTTCTTTTTTGAAGAAAGAAAGTGAAAGGGCAAAAATGCAAGGAAAGGCAGAAGTGCAGCGATGGGTATTTGGATTGACCGTACTTTTATGCTTGATAATTATTTTGTTTGTCTTGTATGCTTATTGGTCGTATCGAAAACTGTCATTAGCTCGCATAGCTCATGAACAGGAAATATTCACCCAAAAGCAGCAAATGATGGAGAAATTACACCAAGAAGAACTCTCGCATAGGGATGTGCAATTGTCTGTAATGCGTACCTATTTACTAAAGAAGATAGAGGTTGTGGAAAAATTAAATTCGAGTGTTCCGAATGAGAGTAAGCATATTGTGCTTTCCGATAATGATTGGACAGAGTTAGAAGTCTTCTTAGATAGTGTAGAGGATTTGTTTGTGTCGAGACTAAAGAAAGAGCATCCTAATTTGTCCAATGCTGACGTGCGATTAATGATGCTGTTGCGTTTAAAGTTATCGCAAAAGACTTTAGCGTCTATCTATTGTGTGAGCGAGAAAGCCATCAAGCAAAAGTTGTTCTTGTATAAGGATAAGGTAGGTATTAAAAATGAGCATTTTTCGCTTCGTAACTACATAGAAAACTTCTGAAAATAAGAACATAATAGTACTTTTTAGACCTTCTAAATCTGGGGGGGGGCAGTTGTAAGTATTTAGACTTTAGGATTATATGCATTTTATGTAATGTTTAAGAAATAGACCTGTTTTGTTTGGATGGAGCCGGAAAACTATGTAATTTTGCAGCCGAGATTAAATAACATCTAAAAGGTAAGATTATGAAAAAGGTAAAAATGTTTGTTTCGTTTCTGCTGTTTCTGCTTTTCACTTCTAGTCAAGTAAATGCAGAGTGTTCTTCTAAAGCGAAAGACATTCCTATGTATAAGATAAAAAAGCATTTAGGAACACGAACAGCAGAACCTAGTGTTACTGCAAGTTTAGATAATAACAGCCTTGTAGTAAACATTAGCAAATATAATGGTGAAGTAAATGTAGTCATTATAGATGTCACTGGCTGTATTGTTGCAAATGCAACTTTTGTTGTTGAAGGAAGAGGAAGCCATCGTCTTGATCTTTCTGAGTTGAAGGATGGAGCCTATTCAATAACAATAGAGTTGGATAATGTAATCTATTGTGGCACCATAGACATTTAAATTTGAATAGAATATAATTTAGTCGACAAAGATTATATCCAGACCAGACTGGCAATAAGGAGCGGAATCCCGAAAAGCTTACGAGTAGGGAGTAACATAAATTGTTATGTAACATGAATAAGAATTTTCTTAATGTTATTGAGCAAGGTGACGTTATGAATCCAATCACATTGGATTTAATCGTCGGAGGTTTCTCAGACAGAGATTCTGCCATGGGAGAGTGTAATTACTGTAATACTTGCGATAATAGTGGCGGAAATAATGCCAACAATTCGCATGCGAAAGTCCCTATTTCAATGGGCTAAAATCTTTAATGAGAGTGTGCCATGTCAAAAAATGATATGGCGCATTCTCTTTAAAACAAAACAGATGATTATGGAATTAATTAAATCTTTATATACGCATACCTTCACTTATAATAATCATTTTTTTGTTTATAATAGTGAAGTAAATGGCTTTTTTGAAGTTTCAAAAGATTTATATGAGTCTTTGGATTCGTCAAAAATCGATAATTTGTCCTCGGATTGTAAAGAACTACTATTGAAAAATAAGATACTGGTAGAGAAGAAAGCTAAATATGCTTTTTATATGCGCAATAAGCTTCTTAATTGCTTGGAGAGATTTTGTTCTACAAAATTGACGGTGATTGTTATTCCAACTACTTCATGTAATTTTAGATGTCCTTATTGTTTTGAGGAGCATAAGACTAATAAAACGATGTCTGACATTGTTGCAGATAAGTTAATTGATTTTATCAATGTTCATGATGATGCTAAGCTGTTAAATGTAATGTGGTATGGTGGTGAACCATTGTTGGCATTTGATAGAATGAAGCAAATATTGCATAAGATAGAGACAAAATGTAACTTGAAAATACATAGTCAGTCCATGGTGACAAATGGTTATTTGTTTGATGAGGAGAAGTGCTCATTCTTTAAAGAGCATTCTTTATCTGATGTGCAAATAACAATTGATGGTACAAAAGAGTTTCATAATAAGATAAGATATTCTGCTTCTGATCATAATACATACGATACTATTTTGAATAATATTGATAGTATTGTACAGGAGTTGCCAGATACAAAAGTCTTTATTCGAATAAATATTGATGAAACTAATAAAGACATGTTTCCAACTTTACATAAACAGTTTTTGGAGCGATGGAAAGGCAAAAAGGTATATGTATATCCTGGTTTTGTCCGTATTGATAATGAGACTCATACAAACATGGCTTCGCCAACAATTGTTGAAGACTCAAAGAGAAGATTTTATTTTGAGTTGGAGAAATATGGTTTGCCTGTGACTTACTTTCCTGAACATCGTTCAAAGTCTTGTAGCGCAGTTTGTAAGAATTCTTATATAATTGGTCCTGAGGGAGAAATTTATAAGTGTTGGAATGATGTTAGTAATTTGGATAAAGCAATAGGTTATCTTGGGGATAATAAATTGAGTAACGAAGAATTGTTGGGACGATACCTTACCGAAGGAACAATGTTTGAGGAACAGAAATGCAAGGATTGCTTTTTCTTCCCAATTTGTGATGGAGGTTGTCCACAATATCGCTTAAAAAATAAATATGAAGGAGGTCAGTATAATTTGTGTGCTGTTAGCAACGATAAACGAGCAAACAAGGAATTTTTGACCGACTGTTTAATTCGTCATTATGAGCATGTGAAAGGTATAACTTCAATTGATAAAATATGAAAAGACTATATTTGATATTGTTTGCTTATTTTGTGATAGGTACTTGCTATGGAGCAAGTGCCTTTCTTTCGCAAAATGAAGTTTCTGCAACTTGTGAAACACCAGATAGTACGTATTCTTTTGGTATGGTTGTAGATTCCTTAGGAACTCCTTTACCTTACGCAAATGTTGTAATTTGTTCTTCTACAGATTCTTCGTTTGTTGTCGGGACTGTGACTGATGACAATGGTAAATTTTCAATAAAATATCTTCACCAGCAGAATCAACTGCTTCGTGTTAGCTGTATGGGGTATCAAACTAAGTTTCAAAAATGTTTGTATGAAAAGGAGCAAATAATTCATTTGGCATCCGAAACGAAGGAACTCGATGAAGTCGTGGTACGAGCAGCAAAGCCTACACTTAAAGTTACCAATGAGGGAATTATAGCTAATGTGCAAAAAACAACATTAGCACAATTAGGTACGACTTATGATGTATTAAATCAAATACCTTTTGTTTCAGCAAATGACAGAAACATAGAAGTCATTGGAGGAGGAAAACCTATTATTTTTGTAAATAGCAAACAGGTATATGACATCAAGGAATTGAGAGAAATAAAAAGTGATGAAATTAAATCAGTAGAAGTTATCTTGCATCCTGGAAGCATGTATAGTGCGAGTACTCAGTCTGTGATTAGAATAAATACCATCAAGTCGTCAAAAGATATGTTGGGATTAACTGCAACTTTGTATTCTGGGAAAAATAGAGATTGGACACAATATGGAAATCTGAAGATCGTTTGGCGCAAAAATGGTTGGGATAGTTTTGCTTCTTTTGATATGATGGGAAGTGAATATACTCAAAAGCAAGACAATAATTTATCTTTCACCTTTGATGAACAAGATATTTCTGTGATAAACTCTGGTATGATAAATGGCAAGTCCAAGTCTTTTGAATTTTCTTTGGGTATAAATCGACTACCTACCAAAGGTAAAGAGTTTGGAATAAAATATAATATGTATAAGGTTCCTCGAAATAATACCAATACTTCATATAGTAATCAATCGGAGTTTGGTAATCAAATTAATATATTTGATTCAAATACGGAGCGGAAAGCAGAAAATACTAATCATGAATTGTCTTCCTTTTTTGATTATAAATTTTCGAATAAATTAAAACTACATATAGATGGTATTGTTTTGGCACAAAAGATGTCATTTGACGAAACAGAGATAGAGAAAGGCTCTATAAAAGACAACGTTGTATCTAGCAATAGTAATAGTTCGTCTTTTCTTGTTGCTGCGAAAGGCTACATAGAATTTCCTATGCTATTAGGAAATGTCTCTTCGGGCGTAGAATGTTCGTATACCAATAATGAACAGAATTATAAAGTCCAGAGCGACCTTTCCACAGGGTTGAGTGACAATTCTAACCAAGTGAAACAAACAGCTATAAATCCATTTATCAGTTATGAAATTAATTGGGGTAATTTTAATGCAAGTTTAGGAGTAAGATATGAATATTTGAAATATAACTATTTTGTGGGGCAAGAGAAAATAGAGGGGCAAAGTAAGAACTATAGTAACTTTTTTCCTGTAGCTTCTTTGAATTATACAAAAGGGGTGACATCTTTTTCTCTAGCTTATCGAACTATCATTAAACGACCTAGTTACTGGACATTGCGGAATAGCATAGGCTATAATAATCAATTTAGTTATTCTAGCGGAAACCCGGAGTTGAAACAAACATATACACATCAAATAAGTTTTCTTATGAAATATCGTGATATTGCTTTTAATTGTGATTTTAGGAAAAATATTGATGAGCAAATTGTTTGTATTCAACATTATAAAGAAATGCCAGTTGTCTTATTTGCTCCAATAAACTACGACAGGAAAGTATGTACACTTTACTTATCTTACACTCCAACTATACATATATGGAAACCTTCTTTTGGATTAGGTTATTACAAACAGTTTTTTACTTTTTCAGAGAAACAATATGATAAACCAAGATTGATTTATTCTTGGAAGAACATCATAAATTTTCCAAGTAATTACTTGTTATGTATTAATATGAATGGGGAAAGTTCTGGATATTGGCAAGCAGAATATTGCCATTCTTTTGCTAACCTTTCATGTTATGTGCGGAAAAGCATAAAGAAATGGGAATTTTATGTTGGTTGCAATAATTTATTAAAAACAGATAAAGAAAAGTGGAATTTAAAAGTCAAAGATATTAATTATGCAAAATCAAATGATGTGGACTCTTTTGGCTTTTATGCACGTGTTGTTTTCCACATAAATTCAGTTTCGACAAAAAGTAGAACTAGTGAAGCAGGCCAATCAGAACGAAATCGTTTGTAGTATGAGTATACGATTCAGTAATAATTTTCCATTTATGCATCAGCATGACTCTATGCAATGTGGAATAGCTTGTTTGCAAATGGTATGTAAATATTTCGGCAGAGAATATTCTTTAGATTCTCTGTCGAAACTTTGCTTTGCCACAGCAGAAGGGGTGTCCATGCTAGGCATCAATGAAGCGGCTAATACTCTTGGATTGCATACAACTTGTGCAAGAGCTACCATTGAAATGCTAGGCGAGACTCCTCTTCCTTGTATTCTTCATTGGAATCAAAACCACTTTATAGTCTTATATAAGGTAAAGAAAGGCAAGAAGTTCTATGTCGCTGACCCAGGAAAGGGATTGGTAACTTATAGCTTAGATGAGTTCAAGCAGCATTGGATAAGCACTCACTCTAATGACGAGGACAAGGGCATCGCCATGTTCTTCGAGACCACTCCTGCCTTCTTCACCTATCAGATGGAAGGAGAGGATAGACAGAAGGAGAAGCGTTCCTTCAAGTTCCTTTTCAGATATTTCAAGAAATACCGCAAGGCATTCTCCTGGATAATCTTGGGACTGCTTGCGGGCAGTGCCCTGCAGCTGGTACTGCCGTTCCTTACCCAATCCATCGTGGATGTCGGTATCAAGAACCAAGACATTGGATTCATCTGGCTCATTCTCTTAGGTCAGTTGATGCTCACTGTCAGCCGAACAGCGATAGACTTCGTCCGCCGATGGTTCCTGCTCCGCATCTCCATGCGGATCAATATCTCCCTGGTGAGCGACTTCTTCATCAAACTTCTGAAACTGCCGATGTCGTTCTTCGACACTAAACTGATGGGCGACTTGATGCAAAGGATGAGCGACCATAGCCGTGTGAACAACTTTCTCACCCAGCAGACGCTCAACATTACCTTTGCCATACTTACCTTCGTGGTGTTCTCGGTGGTGCTCTTTATATATAATAAGGTGGTGTTTGCCATCTTCTTATTGGGCAGCATCCTGTACGGAGGATGGATGGCTCTCTTCCTGCGTCGAAGAAAGGTGCTCGATTATGAACTCTTCGAGCAGCAGGCCATCAATAACAACAGAACATACGAGTTCATTACTTCGATGCAGGAAATCAAGTTGCAGGATTGCGAGCAGCGCAAGCGAAAGGAGTGGGAGGAGACACAGGTGAATCTTTTCAGGGTGCAGCAGAAATCTCTAAAACTACAGCAGACCCAGGAGGCAGGAAGTATTTTTATCAATGAGGTGAAGAATATCGTGGTGACGGTGGTTGCCGCTACGGCGGTAATCCAAGGGCACATGACCTTGGGTATGATGCTCGCCGTGCAATATATCATCGGACAGCTTAACTCGCCGGTGGAGCAACTCATGAACTTTTTCTATTCCGTTCAGGATGTGAAAATCAGTCTGGAACGAATCAATGAGATTCATCAGATGGATGATGAGAACGGAAAGGAGGGCTTGCTGACTGGTCTTGAACATCCTGAGAATGGTATCCATATCAGCAACATCATGTTCAAGTATGATCCTCATGCCCTCAGAAAGACAATAGACGGGGTGGATATTCTTATTCCTCAAGGCAAGGTGACGGCGATAGTGGGAGCATCGGGCAGCGGAAAGACCACGCTCATCCGATTGATGCTGGGGTACTACCCGGTGCTGGAAGGAAAAATCACCATCGGCGATACCGATATCAATCTGCTCAACAGGAAATGGTGGCGCAGGCAGTGTGGAGTGGTGATGCAGGAGGGTGTCATCTTCTCGGAGAGCATCGGGCGCAACATAGCTGTGGATGATGCAGAGATAGATGAAGACCGTTTGATGAGAGCAGCTGAGATAGCTTGCATCAAGGATTATGTGATGGCCTTGCCGCTGAAGTTCAACACCAAGATAGGGCGTGATGGCGTAGGACTGAGCCAGGGACAGAAGCAGCGCATCCTGATAGCGAGAGCTGTTTATAAGAATCCTGACTATATCTTCCTGGACGAGGCAACCAACTCGCTTGATGCCAACAATGAGCGTAATATCGTGGAGAACCTGGATAAGTTCTATCAAGGCAAGACGGTTGTGATTGTTGCTCATCGCCTAAGTACGGTAAAGAATGCCGACCAAATCGTAGTCCTTGACGAGGGAAAGGTGGTTGAGATTGGCAACCATGAATCTTTAACCGCCAAGCGAGGGGCATATTATAATCTTGTGAAGAATCAGTTGGAATTGGGAAACTAGTTGCTAAGGCCGGCTTTAACATTCCTCTGCCTTCCATAACTCGTTACCTTTATATATAATAGCAATCTTGTGTATTGGCTTGCCGCTCATCATCTGTGGCAATCTTGCGTCTCGCGCATATTGGTCTAATTGCGCCTTTGCTTCTTCTAAAGCCTTCATGCCTTCCTCATCAGTATCGCCCGACTTCAGGTATTTCAATTCCAAGAGATAAGCATGCGCTACCTCTGGGAAACGGGTAAGGTCAGGAATCATTGTCAAGTCGCAATAGCCACCATTCAGTTCCATCTCTTGGATAATATAATAGTAGCCGCTATGGTTGAGATAGGCTGCGATGAAACCCTGCAGGTTGCGCTCAGCCTGGATGCTGGAGTGGAGGCTGGTGCAATTCTTATAACCTTCGGCGATATACTCGATGGCAGGTTTGATGTCGCCATCCAATGCCATCACATCGTATTGGTCGGCAAGATGGTTGTTGTTGATCTTTGAAACGGAATCGTACTCATCCAATACATAGTCATAGTATTGGCGGCGTACATTCTCGTTAGGGATTCCTAGCTTCACTCTTCTGCCACGCTTGCCGATGATGGTCAGCATACCGTAATAATAAAGCAGACTAGGGAAGAGGGCTGGATCTATCAGGGCTTCCGCAGGAAAGCTCTCTCGCAGTTCTGCCCAAATGTATCCTTGGTTGATGATTTCCTTCAGCACGCTCTTGCGGTCGCCCTGCAACTTGTCTAAGAAGATAATCTTCTTCATCTTGGCATAGTCGGTCATGGTGTTCGGATCAATCATCTCTTCCGGAGCCTTTCCGAAACGGATATAGTTGCGGAGATAATAGATTACCATATCCGAATTGAACATCTTTGGGTCTGTGTCCAAACTGTTTTTTGCGAAACAATAGTTGTCATACCAAGGCTTCATGTCTGTAATCAGCTGGTCGGTGGGAACCTTGATAAGACCTGTTTCTCTGTAATATTCTATCATCTCTCGCACCTCGTTCTCGCTGAATCCCAGCATCATATTGAACATCGGGTCCATGGATAGGTTGGTTCCGATGTTATAGCCGCTGTTGAGGTCATTCACTGTTACAGGACTTACGCCCATCATCAGGATACGATGAAACATTCCCTTGAATAGCTTGAAGAAATCACGATAGAATCCCTGGGCATGGGTTAAGGCATGATATACGGCTTCGCCCTCATTGCTCAAGACATTGTTGGTGAAGTTGTCGTACTCGTCGATGATGAGGTAGAGTTGTATGCTTTTGGCATTCGCCCAGACGTTTATCAAGTTCAATTTCTGTGCTGCATCCTTAGCTGCCTTAAACTCTTCTAAGAAAGAAGGCTGATAATACTTGGCGTATTTTTCTGCAAAACCATTCAGCACTGTTTCGCAATAGGCATTAAAGTTCTTCTCCAGTCCGTCTTTTCCGGCAGCTGCCTTAGAGAAGTCGAAGAACAGTACCTGATATTTACCTTGTTTTTCTGTGGGTTGTTTTTCTATCCAGGTATCTTTGAATGTGGTATGAAACGAGTCTTTCTTCTCGATGTCATAGTATGCCTGAATCATGGTAAGGAATACGCTTTTGCCAAAACGGCGTGGGCGGATGAGATAGAGAAAGTCTCCTGCTTCCTCCATCTTGGGTATAAACATCGTCTTGTCTGTCAGAAATCTGTTCTGATTCTGAATCCAAGTAAAGTCGGCTATGCCGTAAGGTAATCTCTTGTAATCCATACGCTTCAAAGTTTATTTGGGGCAAAGTTACAACAATTTATTGAATGCCGCAAGTTTTTTGAGAGAAATCTGATGGACTAGTGTTTCATCCCACATTCCTGTCGGTTTATCTTAGCAGCACCATCTGTGTAGAGCTTTGTATATTTCGGAATATGGCTTATACTTTTGCGAATCATCCTTTATACAAAATGACTCAATGTTTGCAGAATTTGGAACTTTTTTCTGCTGTTTCTCCGAAAAGTGTTTCCTTTGCACCCATAAATAGATAAAATTAAAAGAATTATGGCAGAAAATAGACAAGAATTGAACCGCAACTTGGCTCAGATGCTCAAGGGTGGTGTGATTATGGACGTAACAACTCCTGAACAGGCAAGAATCGCAGAGGCAGCAGGTGCATGCGCAGTAATGGCTTTGGAACGTATTCCAGCTGACATCCGTGCAGCAGGTGGTGTTTCTCGTATGAGCGACCCTAAGATGATTAAGGGTATTCAGGAGGCTGTTTCTATCCCTGTAATGGCTAAGTGCCGCATCGGTCACTTCGCTGAGGCTCAGATTCTTCAGGCTATCGAAATCGACTATATTGACGAGAGCGAGGTGCTCTCTCCAGCAGATAATGTTTATCACATCGACAAGACTCAGTTTGACGTACCATTCGTTTGTGGTGCCAAGAACCTGGGCGAGGCGCTCCGCCGTATCGCTGAGGGTGCTACCATGATCCGTACCAAGGGTGAGCCAGGAACAGGTGATGTGGTTCAGGCTGTTACCCACATGCGTATGATGCAGAGCGAAATCCGCCGCCTGGTTTCTATGAGCGAGGATGAACTTTATGAGGCTGCCAAGCAGTTGCAGGCTCCTTACGACCTGGTGAAGTATGTTCACGAGAACGGCAAGTTGCCAGTGGTTAACTTCGCTGCCGGTGGTGTGGCTACTCCAGCTGATGCTGCCCTGATGATGCAGCTCGGTGCCGAGGGTGTATTCGTAGGTTCTGGTATCTTCAAGAGCGGTAACCCTGCTAAGCGTGCACAGGCTATCGTGAAGGCTGTTACCAACTACAACGACCCTAAGATGCTGGCTGAGTTGAGCGAGGACCTCGGTGAGGCAATGGTAGGTATCAATGAGCAGGAGATTGCTTTGCTCATGGCTGAAAGAGGTAAGTAATAGATGAGATAACGGATAAGAGCCCCTCCTGCACAAGAAGGGGCTTTTATATTAGATAAGTATGTTATGAGAATAGCAGTATTAGCTTTACAAGGCGCTTTTGCTGAGCACAGACAGAAGTTGGCTCAGTTGGGCGTGGATAGTTTCGAGGTTCGCCAGTTGAAGGATTGGGACCAGCCTAAGGATGGCTTGATTATTCCGGGCGGTGAGAGTACCACTCAGGCGAAACTCTTGAATGAACTGGGATTGATGGAGCCTGTGAAGGAGGCGATTGCTGCCGGTTTGCCAGTTTATGGTACTTGTGCCGGCTTGATTCTTCTTGCCAAGAAGATTGAGGGTGAGCCTAGTCAGCGCATTGCTTCGATGGACATCACGGCTTTGAGAAATGCCTACGGTCGCCAGTTGGGCAGTTTCTACATCGAGGCTCCTATGAAGGGCATCGAGGACAACATCCCAATGACTTTCATTCGTGCTCCTTATATTAAAGAGGTGTGGGGAGATGCTGAGGTCTTGGCGGAAGTAGATGGTAAGATTGTGGCTGCCCGCCAGGGTAACCAGCTGGTTACAGCCTTTCATCCGGAATTAAACGAAAGTCTGGAAATTCATAAGTATTTCCTGGAGATGTGCAGGAAATAAGAGTAGGGCATAGTTCAGTACCGACACGTCCTGAACAAAAACTTTTCCCAGCACACCCTGAAAGGGCAAAAGCTTCATATATACAAAGCTTTTGCCCTTTCAGGGCGACTTCTTGTATCTATCATATACCCAGGGCGTTGCCCTGGGCTAAGAGCTTTTGCCCTTTCAGGGCGTGCCGGGCAAGTTTTGCTTCAGGATATACCTAAAAACTATAACAACTCAGGAAGCTGGAAGAGCTTCACGCTGTTGCTGCCCTTGATGAGGATGTAATGGTCGTGAGGCTGGTTCGCCTTGAGCGCTTCCTTCACTTCCTCTACATTCTGGAACTTGCGGTAGCTGCATGGAATATCCTTGAACTCATCGCCTACCAACCATACATTCTCCAGACCGGCTGCCTGCAACTGATCTACTACCTTCTGGTGCTCCTCGTGGCTCACTTCGCCGAGCTCGCCCATCTGTCCGAGAATCGCCATCTTATGAGGCACATCCATCACGCGGA